>OFRG01000885.1_pt1 | contig 10167 bp, 13 predicted proteins | sample 1543071 | NCBI WGS metagenome assembly OFRG01 (sample SAMN07774222, study PRJEB24372) | wastewater metagenome | isolation source: WWTP Verbania (Effluent) | place: Italy: Verbania | collected 2015-12 | reverse complement strand
CGGCCTTGGCCGCAACAGGAGCAACGATGACTGACCAAGCAACGCCGGCCAAGGTCCGGTTGACTGACGGGTTAGGCGTGGCCTCGCACCGCGAGGTGTTTGAGCAGGAATGGCAGCCAACCGCGCAGGAGTTGAAGACCGTGGAGCTGGCCGAGCGCTACCACCACGAAGCGGAAGCCTATGACCGCACGGTGTGCACCGGGCCTGTTCTGCGCGGCTCTGTGATGCCAGCCAACCACCGCGAACTGGCGCTGGTGGTCGGCAACGCAGGACGGCTGCGCAAGCAGATCATGGCCGAAGCCGCTATGCACGGCATAAGCCAGCAGGACATGGCGCGTGCCATTGGCCGCCGCGCCTAACGCCCGAGTTCAGCGCGCGTGACGCGCCAGCGGCACGTCCGCTGGAACGAAGTGTTAGGCCCCAACCAACCGGAGCGAGATGATGGACGACAAGACACTACTGCTGAAGGCCGCACGCGCTGCGGGCTACGGACTGAACGCCCGCGGACAAAGCCTGCGCGAGGCCGAACTCCCGAACGAGCCGTCGCTATGGCTTACGCACGCGACGTGGTGGAACCCGCTGACTGACAGCGGCCAAGCGCTGGACCTTGCCGTGACGCTGGAGATGGACATTGGGCAGATGCTAACCGAAGCGCATGTGACCGTGACGGCCATCGGCTTCGATGACGATGTTCACGCGCACGATGTGCCTTGGGGCACAGACCCAATAGCCGCCACGAGGCGCGCGATTGTGCTTGTGGCCGCCGACATGGCGAACTGACAAGGGAGGCTTGACAAATGGACAACCCGAACATGCACGCATACGGCGAGGACGCATCGGACGACGCGGAGATAGGCCGGCAGTGGCGCGAGGACAGCAGCCTTGAGAAGTGGTTTCCGCTGACAGCAGAGCAGTTGGCGGCGAAGGAGCGCGAAAACCTGCACCTAGCCCGCGAAGCGCGCGCATGGTGGGGGGCGGCGCAGACCTACGCCAAGAGCGAGGCGAAGCTGGTTAAGGCGCTGCGTGACTTGGTAGAGCTTGAGGACATGCGGCTGCGGCTGCGCCAGTTGCACGAGATGGGCCACGGCACTGACTACGCCGACTATCACCGATTGCTGCCGCTGGCTTGGGCTGCGGCGCGAGAGGCTTTGGGGCCTAACAGGTAATCGCCAACCCTTGCAAGCTCTGCACGCCATGCCATACCGCCGCACCAAGAAGTACAGCGCCGAGCGCCTGCGCGCGATGCGCGACGGCAAAGCGCGCGCGCGTATGGAGCGACCCGCGCACGACCGTGCGCCTGAACTGCCAGAGTTGCGCATGCGCATCACAGTGGAGAGGTTCGACGCCGGCCAGCCCTCGCGCCACGTCTTCGAGCTGCTGCGCTCGCGGCGCATCGACCAGTACCGCGTTGTCGTGGATGGCACGCCGTGGCGCGTGACGGGCCTTGCCGGCGTGCTTGAAGGACTGCGCAAGGCGTGCCCCCGACTATCTTCCCCAAGGGCGACCTCCTAGATGCTCACCGCCGCCGCCGTCGCCCGCCAACTCGGCATCAGCGCGCGCAAGGTCTACGACCTGCACGCCGATGGCGTGCTGCGCGGCTACCGCTTCGGGCGCGCGGTACGATTCGACCCGGCCGACGTGCAGGAGTACATCGAGCAATGCCGATCAACCGCGTCAAGGACCGTCAGGGCCGCGCTCGCTTCGAGTTTGAGTTCAGCCGTCGCCTCGGCGGACGGCGAGTGCGAACTCGAAAACTCCTTCCGCCGACTTGGACTCGCGCCCAGGCCGACGCCTTCGACCGACAGGAGAGCGCGCGCCTGTACGCCCAGGCCAGCGGCATCGAGCGCCCCCGGCACACCATCGGGCAGGCTGTCGCTCGTTACCTTGACGAGCGAGCCCCAGGGCTGAAGCACGGCAAGGGCGTGGCGCAAGAGCTGCGCCTGATGCTGCCCTGGTACACCGGCCGCCCGCTCGAGGAGCTGCCAGAGGCATGCGCCGCCTACCTGGCCGAGCACCGCGCCACACTCGCGCCGGCCACCATCCGCAACCGCCTGCGCTACCTCACGGCGGCCTGCAGGTGGGCATGGCGGCATCACGGCATGGGCGAACACGACCCCGCCGCGCGCGTCGTCATGCCGGCCGTCGCCAACGAGCGGCAGGTCTACCTGGACCGGCGCCAGATGCTCACGCTGGCGCGTGCCTGCAGATCGTGGGAAGTGCGCGCGCTCATTCGCATCGCGTTCTACTCGGGCATGCGGCTGGGCGAGATCCTCGCCGCCGAGATCGACGGCGACGCCTGGCTGCTACGCGACACCAAGAACGGCGAACCGCGCATCGTCCCCATGCATCCCCGTTGCCGCGCCTATGCCGACTACGCCTGGCCGAGCCGCTTTCTCGTGCACCACCACTTCGTGCAGGCCCGCACCGCGGCCGGCATGCCATGGCTGCGCTTCCATGATTTACGGCACTCGGCCGCCAGCGCGATGCTCAATGCCGGCGTGCCGCTTTACACCGTGGGCGCCGTGCTCGGCCACAAGAGCGCGGCCAGCACGAAAAGATATTCGCACCATGCAACCCAGTCGCTCCGCGCTGCGATCAGCAGAATCGGAAAGGCCGCGTGATGGACACCTGGCTCAAACTCTGCCTGGCCCTGGTCGGCGCGATTGGCGTCTGGTTCGCCGTCTACTGGATCTGTAACCCAGTAGAGAACGGGACGACTTTCAGGGATTGGATTCGACGCTTCAACCGCTAACAAGTGTCCAACTTCTTCCCCATCGCCCCGAAAGAAAAACGGCCCCCGACGGGGCCGTTTTCATAGGTGGAGGCGCGACCCGGAGTCGAACCGGGCTGAACGGATTTGCAATCGAGCGGGCGCTCGGTGCGCTCGGTGCGCTCATAGGTGAATGGTCGCGCGCCGCGTGCCGGGAGGGCGCGAATTGCGCCTCGGTGTCCAACTTCTTCCCCGTCATGGGGCGATGCTACCCCGCCGGCACCACCACCGCCCGCAGCACCGCATCCGCCTCGGCCACCTCCGCGTCGGTCATGTCTCGCCAGGCCGCGGCATACGGCTGGATCTGGCGCAACCCGATCTCGGGGATGTAGTCAATGCCGACGACGGCGCGGCCGGCGATGTGGGGCGGCGCGTGCAGATCGACGCGGCGACCGTGCAGCTTGGCGATGCCGCCGCGCGGGCCTACCCAGTACAGGCGCGTGGCGTAAAGGGCGTGGCTCATTGCGCAGCACCCCGCCAAGCGCCGATCAGGCCGCGGTGCCCTTGGTTTTGTCGAAGCTGCGCATGCCGCCGATGCCCAGCATGCCGAGCAGCAGCGTCATGAGCACGCTGGTGTCGAGCTCGGGCAGCGGCGGCACGGGCTTGCCGGCGAGCGCAGCGAACCAGGGGAACAGCGGTTGGATGAGGAACGAGTAGATGAGCCCCGCGACGCAGGCATAGCCCACGGTCGGGCGCCAGCTCGAAGCGTAGGCGTTGCCGCTGGCAGCCTCGGCGGCGTTGACGCCGGCCTGCGCCTTGGCGATCTCGGTGTCGGCGGCCAAGCGGGCGAGCTCGCCGCTCTGCTGCATCTTCAGCAGCTCGAGCTTGGCGGCGTCGCGCTGGGCCGGGTCGGGCCACAGGCGGTCGATCAGGCGCCCGCCGATGTCCAGTACGGCGGTCAGGGGGTCGAGTGCCATGGCGCAGCGCCTCCGGGGTTGGGTCAGTTGAGGCCGCCGCCGTCGTCGGACTGCAGCTTGTCCTGGTTGTGCGGGAGGCAGGCGAACTTGTTGGGCGACATGCGCGCCGACCAGTCGGCCGCCTGGGCGTCGCACGCGGCCTGGTCGTCGGTGTGGTACAGCTCGAGGTAGGGCGCCTTGCCGGCTGCCGCCGGCGTGACGGCGACGAACAGGTAAATGAGCTTTGGCGTCTTGGTGACGGTGACGGGCGCCGCGATGGCGGGCAGCGCGCAGGCCAGCAGCGCGGCGATCGCCAGGCGCAACAGGTGGGGGGTGGTGATCGTCATGTCGATGTCCAAGTCTCAGGAGTGAACGCCGAACGCGCTCTTGACGAGCGCCAGCAGCGCAGTCCAGCCGCCAACCAGGTAGACGCCCATGCCGATCAGCATCACCCAGGCGACCCAGCGAAAGGTATTGCGCACGCCGTCGAGCACGAAGCCGCCCGCCTGGTCGCGCGCCTCGCGGCGCAGCGCAGCGCCCGCGGCGGCCCAGAATGCGGGGTCGGACACGGTGCGCATGTTGGCCTGCTGGATCGCCTCGCCGATGCGCTCTGGCATGGCCAGAACGTCGCCGCGCAGTGCAGTCATGGCATCGTCGCGCGACTGGATCGCCTGCAGCACGAGCTCGACCTCGGGGTGCATGCGGCGGCGCTCGGGTTGGTCGGTCATTTGGGGTTCACACCTCTATCAACTCGCCTGAGCCCATCCGCACAGCCACGCGCCCGGAAGGCCAGCGAGCCCATTCGGCGAACGACTCGCCCTCCAGCGCCTTGATGCGCTTAAACTCCCGGCACACGTCTAGCAGGAATGCCGACTTGTACGGCCCCAGTACGTCCTCTCCAAAGGCGTACCAGAATGTCCGCTCGCAACCACCCAGCAGCGGAAACAGCAGGTGCGATCTGATCTCACGAAGTTGCCGTTCGCGCGGCATGGCCGGGAACGTCTCGCCCTGGCAACCCGACTCGGTGTTCCAGATAGGACCGCCCCACAGGCTTGCGATGTTTTTCTTCAACCACGCCATCTGGTCGAGAATCGACAGGGGGTCGTGCGTGGGCATTCCGTGCGGGTAAAGGTGCACGCCGAGCACGTCGATCTGCGCTGCGCCCCCCGCCTTGAGAAAGGCCACGGTGTACTCCACGCCGTTTCCGGGGGTACTGATGCTTTCGCAATCTGGTCCGACGATCTGCACCGTCGCATGTGCCGACTTCGCCGCCGCCCTGCCAACGGTGTACATGCGAACAAGCCAGTCGATTGGCACCGAGTGGCCACTGGGCTCGTTTGAAAACGAGATCGCTTTTGGCTTCCACCGTGTGACCGCTGCGCTAACCCATGCAGACCACGCAGCGTCGTCATCCATCCCTGCCCACGCAGGCCGAAATCGAGCGTCGAGCACTAGCACCACGTCGAGCCCATGCTGCCGCCACTCGGCCACTGCAAAATCGACGTTGCGGTAGTAGCTGTCGGCGGGCTTACCCCAATCGCCAGCCCACTCGAACACGCCGCGCGACGGGTTGTGCAGTGCCCAGCGCGGGGTGCGCCGGTTGTCGGACGCGATGCCGAGTCCGAACGGAGACGGGTCGGAGCAGCCCGGCCATCCGAGCACATGGGCATTTATAGCCCCACGCTGAATCAACATCACAGGTCCATCAGCGCGCGGTAAAGCGCCTTGCCGACGAACGAATGCCCTCGCGCGGTCAGATGCACGTAGTCAACGTACAGCCCCGCCGTGTTTCCGTCATCGTAGTTTGCCCAGGCGGCAGACAGGTCGAGGTGCCCGACGCGATCGGTTCGATCCGCCACTGCCTTGTAGGCTGCCACGTTCTGAGCGTAAGACCACGGGAAATCCACCGTTTGACGACCAGGCCCAGTCACAAACAGGACATCGCAACCGAGCGACACGAGCTTATTTGCCACGTTCTGCGCGTGGCGCTGAACATCTGCCAAGCTGTAGGCGTAGGTCGTGTACCCGGCGCTGTCGTTCGCGTCGCACATGATGATCGCCAGGTCGGTCGAGAAACCGCGCGTGACTCTGGTAACCGAGTGCGTGCCGGAGCCGGCGTTTGTCGTTGCTACCGCCACGCCTCCCTGCGACTCCGGGATGTAGGAGACCTGGAAGGCGTTCGCTCCGAGGCCCGTACTCATCACGTAATACGTCACCCCGACCGTCAGAGGCGCGGGTAGCGCACCGCTGGTTGTGAACGTCACCGCGTCGCCCGCGTTCATTCCATGCGCAGTGAATGCGACGACTGCCGGGGTGGCGTTGCTGATCGAAGTGGCGTTCCCGAGCGGCAGCGAAATCGAGTTAGAGCGCCCGACGCAGGACTGCGCCTGCTGGTCGTACCATCCCGAAGTGCTTACGCTTGCGAGCCAAGAGGGGCCGCTCGTGTCTGTCGTGTCCAGGGCACACGCAAACATCTCTGGCAAGCATGCCCCGCTGTACCCATAGCGGCCGACATAGACGCCCTTGGTGATGTCGGAGATAAAGCGAATGTCGCAGATGATCGTGACGAGCGTCGCGTGTTGCTGCAAATAGACTGTGTGCGAAGCGACTGAGCCGAGCGGGATGTCCACCTCGAACCAGTAAAAGCCATTGGTACGCGGAGACTGGACCGTCGATGCTTTCACCGCCAGCGCCGTTGTCGTGCCGATGCCATCGACTGAGTAGTTCAACTGCGCGCCGGCTGCACTGTTGATGAGCCCGCGAACGCGAGCCACAACGCCTGTTCCGGTAAAGCTGATGTAGTTGGACAGCGGCGAGCCACCCGCAGCAAGGTTCCAATAGAACCCACCGAACGCCTGCGAAGAAAACGAGCTCACCGTCGTAGCGCCGGCACCGACCTTCGTCCCCTCAAGACGCGAACCCAGCCCTGATGGCATGAAGGCGTCGCCAGCGACCGACCCGAAGTTCACGGCAAAAAGATCGCGCAAAATCGCCGGGAACGCGCGCACCTTCCACACGTTTTCAAGCGTCGAATCAACGGACGCAATCACGTCATTGCAATAGCCACCATCGACGATGCTGTGACCAAAGCAGTTGACAACGACAGGGCTGGTTCTCGCGTTGGCGAGTTTGGCTGCTGTATTGCGCAGATGTCGCGCCTGCCTGATCCGCGGAGCCGATTCGTCCAACCCGAATGAAGAACTGGCAAAGCCAGAACTTGACGTATCACTCGCCACATACGTCGCATACTGCGTCAGCCCGCCCGCAGCGGCCAGGGTGGTGAGTTGGGCGGCGGTGTAGCGGGCGTCTACATTGAGCGGCACATTCGTGCGCGAGTCGAGCACTTCAGCGACGTCGGTCGCCATGCCAGAGCCTACCAGCCACGCGCCGAAGGCATCGCTTACGGTGTAGGTGCTGCCAGACGTGAGAAGGCTGCCCGCCTCTCCCATGCGGGTCTGGAGCATTGCGATTTGCATGGTCATAATGGAGTCCCTCGCTTGGTCGCCCCCATCCTCGCGCGCGAGGCGCAGCCCGATCAGGGGGAAACGTGGACGCGCCGGGCGTGCCGCTACTCGGCGGGCGGGGTCGGCCAGTCGATGGTGCGGGGGAAGCCCGGCTGCTCGGGCACGGCGCGCAGGCTGGCGCGGTAGGCCAGCCAGTCGGGCGGGATCTCCTCGCCCAGTTCGACGGCGCGCACGGTCACCCAGTCGCAGGCGGTCAGGCGCTTGTCGCGTTCGGCGCGCACGTCGATCGCCACGGCGGCGTCGGTGGGGCTGGCCACCCAGCGGCGGGTGGCGTCATTCCACGCCCAGGTGCGCAGCTCGTCGTCGGCCGGCGCGGGGGGCTGGTAGTCCTCGACCTGGCCGGTCTGGAGGTTGACGCGCTGGCTGAGGTGGTCGAAGCGGCCCTCGATGGCGACATGGCCCGCAGGCGTGTTGGCGAGCAGGTTGGCAGGGCTGCACGTCACCCGGGCAGGCGACACCGCCCCCGTGGACAGTTCATAAAAGCTGTACGTGGTGACGTTCACCGCTTCACCATCGTCAACCGAATGTACGACTCGTACACCAGAACATCGGGCTCCGGCGAACCGTAGGGGAACGCCTTCAACTTGACCCTGACTTCGACGCCGGCCGACGCCGAGAAGCTGCTACTCGCAGCAACTTGCACGGGGTTGAATGCGTCTCCGACAGACCCGGCGCCACGCGCAAAGCTGGTGTCAGAGCCTGCGCCAAAGGCAACTGTCCAGATTACCCCGTTGAAAATGTCATCCCAGGCGCCCGTGTTGACTATCGTGTCCTCAAGCGTAATCAGCGCCGAAAACTCGACCAGGCAGTCATACGCTGGCGTAAACGTCACGGTGCGAAGCGTCGTCAAACTACTGTACGCTGCGCCCGCGAAGTCATACTCGTCGACCACTACTTCGGTGGCCGCCTCCTCGCCCAGATCCCCCGTCCCGATCGGCCCGCCCAGCCGCTCGATGCTGAAGAAGTCCACTTCCGTCGTGCCCGCAGCGCCGCTGTAGTTCACGATCACCAGCGGCCGGATGTAGCGCACGTCCTCGTGCAGCACGCCGGGGCTGCTCGGGTCGGTCTTGGCGGTCGTCGTGCCGGTGGTGTCCACGCCACGCACATAGCCGGTGTACTCGGTCCAACTTGACCCCGGCGCCACGCCGGACGCGGCCACGTAGTGCTGGCTTGACGAACTGGCCGCGCCGCTGTAGTTGACGAACGTGGAGCCATCTGCGTCAACGCCGGCCAGCCCCACGTAGGCGGTGCCGCTGCCCGCGGTGCGGCGCAGGCGGGCTTTGACGCGGTAGAGCGCCGTCGGGTCGAAGGGGATGTTGCCGCTATGGATCAGCCACGCCTGGTCGTTGCCGCTGTTGTTGCCGACGCGCAGGATGTTGCCGCCCGAGCCGGCGTCGATCACGGACAACACCGAGCGCTCGCCGCTGCCGCTGTAGTTGCGCCAGCGGTCGAGCGTCTGCGCGTCCTCGAATCCGTCGAAGAAGCTCCCCGGGTCGGTGGAGCCGAACAGCGCCGCGCCCGAGACGGTGTGCGCCACAAAGGTGCTCGGTCCCGCCTTGCCCAGGCCGTTGCGCGCGCGCGCCTCGATCACGATGCGGTCGCCGTGGTTGGGCCCGACGATGTAGACGCTGGTGCTGTCGCCGGGCACGTTGACCTGCAGCCACGGCCCGGTCGGACGGCGCCACAGGATCTCGATGCGCCCGCTTCCGTCCGCCACGTAGGCGTCGGTCACGGCGGTCCACGAGACGAGCACGCGCGGCACGATGGCGGCGCCGGCGCTGATCTGCACGGTGGTCGAGTCGCTGAGCGCCGTCACGCCGGCCAGGGACGCGACGGTCCAGGGGCTCGGCAGCGCGGTGTTGGGCGCCGGGTCGGCACTGGCGGCGTCGGCCAGGTCGTAGATGGCGGCGGCGTCTTCCTGCAGCGTCAGCTCGACGGCGGTGGTGCTCCCGAACTGCCAGTCCGTCACGCGAAAGGTCTTGGCGCTGAAACCGTACTCGGCCGAAGTGACGGCCACGCGGTCGCCCACCTCGAGCGGCCAGGCCTTGAGCTTGGCCGGGTAGCGGATCATCAGCCCGTCGCGGTTGCGCTCGGTGAAGATGCGCAGCAGGTTGCGCGCGCGGGCCTTGTTGGCGGTGAAGGGCAGCGCCGCGTCCTGCCACAGCTCGGCGCCGTCGGCGGTGACGAAGGTCGGGTTGGTGTACGGGTCGGCATCCGTGGGGCTTGATTTGCCCGCGGCGATGTAGCTCGCCCGCATGGAGTTGAACAGCGCGTCGATGCCGGCGCCGGCCTGCACGATGTCGATCTGGCCGTCAAGGTCGTCGTCGGTGAGCGTCATCACCGAGGCCGTCCACGCGCCGGCGTTGATGCGCCAGGTGGCGCCGTAGGTGGCGGTGCCGGCCATGCACTCCACGATGTCGTCGAGCACCGCCTCGCGCGCCGCGTCGGAGTTGAAGGCGCCATCGCAGGCGTAGGTGTCGTAGTCGTACCACGTTCCGGTGTGCGTGCCGGTGCCGGCGCTCGTGATGTTGCGCACCGTGCCCGCGTAGGCGTTGGCGCGGCTCGTGGCGAGCTTGAACGTGCGCCGGTCGGTCTGCGGGATGGTGTAGTAGGTGGTCGCCAGCGACAGGCCGCCCGGCAGCGTGCCCGTCGTCGTGAAGCGCACGCCGTCGCCCAGGCCGAACCACATGTCCGAGGCGAAGGTGACGGTATCGGCCGCCGCGGCGGCGGTGAAGGTGGCCGAGTGCAGCTGTGTGGCGGCGAGCTGGCGAACCTCGCAGGCATTGGCGGCAGCGTTGCAGGCCGTGTCGTCGATGTCGGCGCTGTCGACCGAGTAGCCCCATGCCGAGATCAGCCAGTCGCGGGCCACGAGCGCCGGGTTGTTGCTCCAGGCGGTGGCCGCGGTGCGCGGGTCGTAGAGCAGCTTGCCGCTCACGTCGAAGGTCATCTGCGGCGGGCCGCCCTGCCAGCGCGGCTC
>OFRG01000884.1_pt1 | contig 10181 bp, 3 predicted proteins | sample 1543071 | NCBI WGS metagenome assembly OFRG01 (sample SAMN07774222, study PRJEB24372) | wastewater metagenome | isolation source: WWTP Verbania (Effluent) | place: Italy: Verbania | collected 2015-12 | reverse complement strand
AGAAAAAAAATATTTCCTGTGCCGCGAGGGAAAAGAGGATTTCTACATTGAGGCTGAAGATAGAACAAAGGCTGATGAGTATGCCGTTATGTACAATGGCCAGGTGATCAAAGAAGTTCCGGCAGATGAGGCGTTAAAAGGTAAATTCAGGAAAGGCGGCCAGTTAAAATACAAAGATGGCCGTCCTGTTACAAGTTTCAAAGTAAAAAAGGATGGGGGCGAATGGAAAATTCAACGTGCCGAAGGTATTAACTCAGCCTATTTTTTATCGGATAGCGATTGTGTTTACTGGACTGGTAAAGACAATGATTTTAAAACAGAAAAAGCCGCAACCGATGCATTAAAGATTTTGCTAAAAAAAATGCACAAAGAGCAGCCGGGTTATAATCCTGCATTTGGCAAAGGCGGTAAGTTAGAAAACAGTGAAACGCTTCCGTTGATCACCATGAAGACCAGGATACTTGCTTTCACTAAGCAGTTCCCGATGAATACAACCGATTGGGGTAAAGCCACCGATGAATTACCTGAACTGCATTACTGGATGTTTGAGCGGTATCATCCAAAGCCGGGTAAGGAGCATAAGTTTGATTTTGAAAAAAGATCCTCAACACCGGCTGAACGTAATATGCGTCACCGCTTAGGTATTGAAAAGCTTTTAAGACTGATGAGTGCCAAAGAGGTAAAAAGAATATACCAGGATCATGAAAGTTGGTTCAAACCCGCAAAAAAGGGATAATTGTGGATAATATCCAACAGTTTTGATTATTTAAAAATTTGTATCATGTCAACAAAGACCAAAAATAAGTCCGGTAAAATAACGATGGAGTTATCTGAGTGGCCCGGCTTTGCTACTTATAAAAACCCTCCGTATGCCTATTTAAGGGAGCAGGGATATAAGGTTTATGGTGAGAACAAGCCCAGTGCTACCTCGACCGGTAAACTCTATTGGATCGGAACCAAGGCTATCCCCGGCGGCGGAATTCAGGCTGCAGTAGTATGTTTTTTAGAGCCCGATGTTAAAAACGGTACGGGGCAACAGAGTAATGAACATGTTATGCTGACAAAAGTAGAGTTAAAGGAACTCTCAGCAGCGGCTGCAGAAACCAGGTCAAAGAAATTAACGCTGTTTACGGATTATGGCATGGAGATACATAGCACTGAAAAAGTAAAGGCAGCATCTGGCTTTGATGAGATCGTAAAAGTAGTCAGCCCCATTTTTAAAGCAGGTGGAGCCACAAAGGCTGCTGTCAAATACCGCTGTGATGTGGCCGGCATTGGTGAGAACACATGGTCCAGCAATGGTATGGAGTATGATAGCCAGGCCGATGCTGAAAAAGCACTGAATGACCTTTCGGGCCGTTGGTTTGGCTATGATCTTTCCAGGATAGTGCCATCTACGACGCCAATGCATGAGCCGGTGAATATTGAAACCGATGAGTTGTATCAGAATTTCAGGAAAAAATATGCCGGGGGTGGTATGACAAACGGGGCCAAAAAATAAAAATAGTCCCGTATCAATACAACGGTTATCATTACCCAAAGCAAATAGTTTGGGTAGATATGAGCAATAAGAGCCCTGATCCGGGTGGTTTAATGATATGGGGTTATGGTGAGGTAAATGATCCCGTAAGTGATTTTAAGGGATTTTTCACCCGTGCCGGCAAGTCGGTGGAATTCGAATATCACCCTGAGCGTTATGAATCCCATAGCCAGGAGGTAAGCCGCAGGATTGAAATCATCCGTGGTTATGTTTATGCAGATCAGGAAACAGTGAAAGCACCAGCAATGGCTACCGGTGGCGCTATTGTCAAAAAAACAAGGCTTCCTCATAATGAAAGGGTACTTATTGCTGTGGCCATAGGTACCCTTTCGGTGGCCAAATATGCGTATAATAAACATCAGGTAGGATATACCTCAATTGTGGAGTTGATCAATAATTTATCTGCTCATCCTACTGATATTGGATATCTCAATTTGGCCATACTTAACCTTCAGGTGTATTATGATAATAAAGGGGGTAAAATTGGCGATGCGTTAGAGGTATTAAAAGATACCATTGCCGGATTAAAAAATATGGTTGAAAAATACAAAGAGCCTGTCAAGGAAGAAAGATTTGGAAGAGGAGATGTAGTTCGGGACATAGACGGCCAGAGGGGCCAGTTTTTATCATATGATCCAAAAGAGCAGCAAGGCCCAGCAAGATTTCCAGGTGGGGCCGTTGAGGTAAAATACAGTAAAGAATTTGGCGATAAAAATGGTGTCTATATTGAACCGGCAAATGATATTGAATTGATAAAATCAGCCAAAATGGAACGTGGGGGCAAGCCGGAGTCTAATATAGTAAAAGAGCAACTTTGTATATGTAACAATTGCGGTACCATATATGTCGATGAAAACCCCAGTGACCAGCCAGAGATTGAGGTGATCAGCGGGGAGTATCCTAATTTACCCAAGATCAAAGATTCAGAAACAGGTGAAATGATATGGGGATGTGATAAATGCGGTACTGATGGTTACCTGGCAGATGTTACTGACTATAAGGAGTTAATAAAAAAACATGAAGCAGGCGGCAATACAGGTATAGCCCGTGATCGTAAATTCCAAAGCCAGCAGCCATGGGAACAGGCATATGATCGTAAGAAAGAACCCCGTCATCCGCATTATCATAAATCCGCATTTGAGAAAGGTGGTGCAATAATAATGGGGAAGGGGATTATGCCCATGAAATATGACTTGGCCCCAGCAAAAAACATTTGGAAACAATGGAATTTTGATCAGCGTACTCACTTTTTAGAGGATCATAATAGTAATGCTGGAATAGTAGATAATGTTAATTTAACAAATAATGATTTTGATGACTTACCGGTAGAGGTAAGAGTATTAATCCAGCGTCATATAAAACAAGGCCGCTATGAGCAGGGTGGCGCGATATCCGAAGGTGAAAACCTTGATATTTTCGGGTACCAGTCTCAGCACTTTGATATCAGCCCTGGGGTAGTGAAAGGATTTAAGGAAGCGATCGAGAAGATCGACCTGGATAAGGAAGAGGAGAGCGCTTACTATAAATCAATGCAGCAGCATTTGGCAGACTTTGCCCGCCAGGTGGACATTGTGCTGGAAATGGAAAAAAAGGCCGTGCAACGCAATGAGCAGCTCACGGAGGAGGATTTTAATAAGCTACTGGAGGCGATGGGCCAGGCTGCGATATATAACCATAAGTCCGGTGAGCATATTAATATCACCGAAACGGTGGTGCCGCACTTCAATACGATATCCGGGTTTAAAAATAATGCTCCTGGTACAGATGTTGATCTGGCTGAATACAGGGGGGCTGATTATGGCGAAGACAATGAGCCGGTATCAAATGAGCAGGCTATGTTTAACGAAGTGGCCGGCGAGGTTGCTCATCATTTCATTGTGATGGAGCATCCTGATCCAAGCCCTGAGCAGATCGAAGCGGCGCCGGAAGAAACTCAAAAGCTGATCAATCATCTTTTGGATAAAGCGGGAACATCTTATGTTAAAAATGCTTTTTTCAAGCGTATGGTTGACCAGGGGGGTGATGTGGGCAGGAACATGCTGCAGAAGTTCATGACCAAATGGGCCAGGCATTACGATTATGCAAAAAAAGCAGGATAATGTCAAAATTCAAAAATATAAAGGTTTACAGGGGCGAAGGCGGTCCCAAAAATATCACTTACGGTGGCGGCACCGATGATGGCATGGGCATCTTTTATGTTGACAACCTGGATATGGCAGGTTGGTTTGCCGGGATAAAAAAATATGACGATAATTCCGGTAAATATAAATCTGTAAGAGGTCCAGGGAAGGTTATAACTGAAACTATTTTTTTTACGAATCCATATATTTTTGAGCAGGGATTTAATCATGGTGAGATCGATTCCTTCAACTCTTATATGCTTGAAATAAAAAGATTGGGTGGGGTAGAAAAATATAGAAAGGATCTTATATCAAAGGGACATGATGGGATTATCTTAAAGAACAACGATACCAACTATTATGGTGATGACCCGTATAATATATATATTAAATTCAAAGCCGAGGACATGAAAACAAAGCCTGTTAAAGAAAAATTAGAGCACGGTGGCCCGGTTTCAGATACAGTTGATACACTTGATGATTACCTGGAAAGCATAAAGCTGCCCTCTATTACCTCACTGGGTATAAGCAAACAGGAGGATGATTATATTGCGGCAAAAGCAGCAATAGAAAGTGATCCGGTATTGTTTGCAGCTTGGAAGCGAATAATCGTAAAATCTGTTGATGGGTTTTTAAGCCGGTCCTTTAACCGGGACGGCATGTTTGCCGAAGCTAAAAAGTATATCGCTGGTAACAGCGACTTTTGGGATATTCTACGTAATAAAAAGAACCTTAATCTTGATCCGGAGCATATGGACCCCCGTTACGTAGATTGGATGAAAAAATTATTGGTTAGTGGTATTTATGGCGACTTTGCACTTGATAACAGGGCCTGGAATGCATATTTGCCAGAGAACCTTAAAGAGGAGATTAACACGGCTGGCATTGCCAGGGGTAAGAAAAAATTTGCATATTTATTTTCAAAAAGTTCAATTATGGAAAAAGGCGGAAATATTCAATTACATGACAACATAGAATTAATAGCAACAAAACCAATCAGGGTTTTCGTTGAGAAAAATTATGCGAACCTGCCATTGGAGAAAACCAATATTGGCAAGATACCGGCAGAGAGGAGAGAGGATATAAGTTGGAAGGGATGCTACTATACCATTAGGCCAGGTGAAAGTTTTAAATTTAGAACAAGCAATTACTGGGATCAAAGCCACTTTATTCTATCCACCGGAAATAATTTTACGATATGGACGGCGGATCCTGCAAAATATGTTATAGAAGATTTGGAAATAAAGTTAAATGAAAATCAGTACCGTAAATATGAAAAGGGTGGCCAGATACAGTACAGAGATATTCAGGAAGCTGAAGATAAATCATCGGGCCTGAAAGATAAGATGGAAAAAATGCAGGAGCAATGTACGAAGAGCATTAATATGGCCTACCTGGATTGGCAACAGGGCAGGATCGCAGCACAAAAAGAGTTCAATACTGATCTTGACCGCCTGGTAAAAAAGCATTTTAACGTAAATACCCGGGTTAACCGTGTTACTGAACAGGAATCATCATTGAACAATTCCCATATTCACTGGAGTTATGACAATGAAAGGGATAATCCTAAAGGAACACCCGGGCCACGTTTTATTTCGGAGGCGATCGTTTTTTCTTCAACGTATCACGGTGGTGCAAAATCTGAGCATAATCCATCATTAATATTGTTCAGCGGAAAGGGTGCACCACAGAGAAAAGACATTTTGCTAAGTAAAGAGGATACGCCTGCAGATGTCATTAAAAAGCTATTGAAATACAAAGACCACCTTATACAATATGCAGGAGAGGGTATTTTAAAAACAAAGATGGAAACTGGCGGAAAGATTGATACAAGAGGAAAAGTCCGTGGCGTTAAGCCCGGGGAAATTTTTCACGAAGGAGATAAATTTGAAATTGTAAAGGGCTATAATAATCGTCCCTTTGATTTAACCTTTAATTCTTACATAAATTCTAGTACAGGCGGAAATCCAGGTAGGGATAGAGAAATTCCTGTTGGGGAAAGTATAATATTTGACCAACAGGCGGCTGATGGTCAGGTATGGTTTTTTTACAATGGCGAAAGAGGCTTTTCAGAATCTGGAGATTTAAGAAATATGGTTATTGCTGGTGTTATTAAGCCGGCGGCTACGAGTGAATCAGAAAAAATGGAAACTGGTGGTCAGCTAAAAGAGCCGGATGTTGCTGATATTATTGTTCAGCAACTCGGAAAGCTTACGCTTATGATGCTCGGAGCCTATAATTTAGTAAAATCAACTAAGGAAAACTGGCTTTCATTCAGAATAAAGGGCAGCAGAAAGGTGAACTATATTAAAATCACCTTAAAGTGGGATGATACTTATACAATGGAGTTTGGCAAGATCAAAAATGTTGATCCGGAAAAGGCAATGAGTATGACACCTGAACAATATCGTGCAGCGGGCTACCAGGTTGTTAAAGAGGTCCCTGGTGTTTATGCTGAGGATATGCATTCGTTAATCGAAGAAAATACAGAGCTTTATACCCATTTTGCTGCTGGTGGCAAGGTAGATAATTCCATAAATGGCATTGACGATTATTATGCAGCGGCTAAATCTGCGGATGACGAAGGATTGATAGATGATTTATCCAAACTTGAAGACTCCCGTGAAGATGGCATTATCGGTAAGAAATTCAGCTTTCATCATAAATCAGATAATTGCGAGGTTATCGTATATGAAGAGGTTAGTTCCGGGAGCATCGTTATGACGCAGAGTTATAATGACGACAATCCTGCCGAGGATGATGATATTTCCCTGGATGGGTTCGTTAAATATTTAAAGGGTGCTGATGATTATGGAAATGATGGGCTTCGCCATGCCCTGCTTGAAACCGTTTCAGCCGGAACGATTTCTTCAATGACAAATTTGAGAAAATATAAGGATATTGATGGCGTAAGGACCACGGCCATACAAATGCTTAATCGGGATGGAGACCAAAAATATTCACTGGATGCATTAAAAACACTATTGCAGGACGCCGTTTATGAGTGGAAGGAAAATGAGGCTGAATTTGCCTATAATCGTAGTAAGTATGCTGATGGAGGCAATATATTACAAGATGGGAAAAAAGAAATTGTATATGTAATGGATAGTAATGGACGCCCCAAAAATCTATCAACGAATTACAAAGATGCCAAAGACTTTTTATGGAATTCGCTGAAAGGCAACGGCAGCATAGGATATGCATATGTTGATAAACAGGCTTGGGACAATGAGAAAATTACAACATCAAATATAAAATCATTTGGTGATGGTGGTCAGGCATCATCAAATGAACCGCTTGGGGTGAAAAAGAACATACAACAGATAATTGCCCAAAAGGGCTATGGCCCGGTACATGATTCTATTAAAAAATCTATACGGGATTTGAAAAATGCCCAATATACCAAAGCTGAAATATTGGATACAATTGAAGAAAGTTTCGGTACACATTTTTTAGATTTCGCAAAAGCAAATTATGCTGAGGGAGGAAATGTATCGCCAGAAAAAACAAAATCATTTTGGTTTAAAGATGGCTCAGGGTTTCATGTGAGGTTTATTGATAAGGATGGCAAACTATTCCCGGAATTAATTGATACGCTTCTGCAGGATAATGTTACTGCGGCATTTATGGGAAAGAAGAGCCTGGCAGAAATTGCATTGGGTAAGGGGAAAGAAAATGACATGCCCTTTAATAAGATACTTGAAACAATGATCAAAAATAAGCTTGTATCATTTAATGGTTCAGAAAAATATTATGATTCAGTAGCAAAAAAGGAAGAGGGCGGAGTCGTTGATAATACTGCAGTTAAAGATATTGTTGATCAAACCAACTGGGATTTACTTTTACCAGCCGAAAAGCAGGAGATAATTGATGATATCAAAGCCGGAAAACTTATGGAACACGGTGGTCCTGTCGCAGGCATAAAGAAGTTTATCCGCCAAGACAATATAGGGACAGCAAGATATACGGTTAGTTATCATGATGGAATTGATAAACACGATGACGGTAGCGAATTTTGGGGTATTAGACTGTTTGGCAATAAGGTAGAACTGAAAAAATATATAGATAGCCTGCTAAAGCAAGGTTATGTAGATTATACAGGAAGGGTAGTGATGGGCGACGGGGGCAGTATTATCGAAAATACAGATACAAGACACAGCAGCGCTTATGATATTTGGGAAGGCGATGTGATTGATGAACTGGAGGAGCAGCTTGAAATGGATCGCTCCGATGCTCAGGGCCTTGTAATGGCCAATGAATTCTATATGGCTCAGTCATGGAGCAAAGGCCTGTCTGCAAAAGATACAGCCAAGTTGATCGATGAAAAATCCAGGGTAAAACACGCAAGGGGAGGGAAGGTAAAATTGCCGGCAAAATATTCTCCTGAGTGGCACCAATTACAGGTAGCAAAAAAAACTATCAAAATGACCCCTGCCATGGCTCAGATAATGGGTGGCCAAAGCTATGAGGAGGCCCAAGCTGTACTTGAAAAGTATGGTTTGAAATTTGAGAAAGGCGGCAGCATAGCCCAGTTCAAGATCGGAGACCGGGTAACTTTTGATACTGATAAAAAAGATAATTTCATAAAAGAGACCAGCGGCGATAGCAGAGAAATAAGGCAGTACCAACGTATTGTATTGGGCGGTATCAACCAGGTCGGCGAAGTTATAGCAGATGGCCCCGGTGATGGGCTGGTAACCGTAAGATACCCCGATGGATGGGATGTGCCGATGCCAAAAAAATATTTAGTGATATTACCCTCGGATGATGATTCATTTGAACCGGTCAAAAAATCCGATATAACTGAAGGTTCAAGGTTCATGTTTGGTAATGGCACCATTTTCATCATCGATAAAATAACAGGGGATAGTGTTAGTTCCAGTTATGAGGGTGGGGCGAAGGGTAACTTTCGCGATCCCATAAATGATGTCGTTTCATTCTTTAATGAAGAGAGGGCCAGAAAGATGCCAACCTCTACATCAAAAGAAGTGGTTATTGAAACCACTGGTGGTTCGGGCCTTATCCCGGCAGCTTACCAACTGTCGGATGCCAGGACCTACGGCGCCATTGATAACATGTTTTTCGATAATGAGGAGCAGGCCAGAGATTATGCAGATAAAAAAGGACTGGTCATCATTGATAAATTCTATGAGGATGGTGGAACGATCGATGGAGAGAAAGTGTATATTAATAAAGAGGATGGCTATAACTCAAAATACTGGGTAGGCAAGAATACAAAAGGGATGTGGACGGTATTCAGTGAGTCAGATAAATGGCATAAGCGTGATGAGTTTCCGCCCCCATCCGCTACATCAAAGGGAGGTTTTGAAGATTTTGCAACCGCTACAAAGATGGCTAAAATACTTGCGGGAGTTGACATATCTGAAGACCAAGCATTTGCAGAGCACGAACGTAATTTTTTTAAGAGTGGCGGGAGGTTAGCACCGGGTTCAGCGGACAATGATATAGTTCATATTTATCAGCACCGGGATAAACTTACCAATGAAGCATTATCTAAATTCACATTACCGGTAAAAAGGGCCTTTGGTGGGTTTTATATTGACATTGATGATGTCTTTAAAGAAACCGGGCCGGATAGTCTAAAATACAAGTTTGTTGGATATGGAGGTGTTGTTTTTTTGGGCAATATTAATGGTAAAACTGCCGGTAATTTGTATTATAAATCCGAAAAAATTAAAAAAGAGACCGAGACCCTATGTAGGACGCTGCAATCCATAAATGATGATGTTGCAGAAGCAATCGAGGTGGTACATAAAGACAAAGGAAGGCCAAAAATTCAACACGCAATATTATCGGCTATGGCCAGAAATGCTTTTCGGTTTGGTGGCAAAGCTAAAATGAGTGCCCAATCCGATGCTGTTTTAGCTGCCCGCAAAGCACTTAATAAAAACAGGAAAAGCCGGTCGGCTGTAAAAAAGTGATATAAATCCGAAAGAATTTACTTAATTTGCTTTTCGGTTAAAAAATTAAGGCATTGAAAAACGGATACCGGTTGAATAAATACCGGAATTTTATAAAGAAAAAATAAATTTTATGAGTACTCCAAAAAAGAAGCAGCTGGCTGACTTCGAGCTTGTCATTGAAAAGAATAAGGTTGATCCCTCAACATTCAGTAAGAATATCAAAAATCTTATTGGCGATTATAACGACGTTAAAAAAGGAGCTGATGATATTCTTGCCCGGAAGGAAGCCGACGGTAAGCTAAGTGAAGAGGACCAGCGTGACTTGGATACCTTTACCGATGACCTGGCGATAAAGGACAAAGAATTGGTAGGCAAGATCAATTACTATATTGCCAATGCCGAAAGGTTTAAAGCCCGTGGGGCAGAAATGCAGAGGAAATTGCAGGAAAAGAAAAATGGTGGAGATAAAACTCCACCACCACCGCCTCCGCCCGCCCCTGAATTAACAGAACAGGAGCAGCGCAATGTAGCGGCCGGGCTAAATCCAGATGGTTCGGTAAAAGAACCGCCCCCACCGGTGAAAAAAGTGGATGATGT
>OFRG01000881.1_pt1 | contig 10188 bp, 7 predicted proteins | sample 1543071 | NCBI WGS metagenome assembly OFRG01 (sample SAMN07774222, study PRJEB24372) | wastewater metagenome | isolation source: WWTP Verbania (Effluent) | place: Italy: Verbania | collected 2015-12 | reverse complement strand
TGGCGGAAACGTCCCTGCTTGCCCTTCAGGGCATCGGCGAGGGAACGCAGGGCGCGGCGCTGACCGGTCGACGCAGCGGTCGAGGCCTGTCCACGACGGGCGCTGTTGTCGAAGAGCGCGTCCACTGCTTCCTGCAGCATGCGCTTCTCATTGCGGGTGATGACTTCCGGCGCTCCGATCGACATGAGCTTCCGGAGACGGTTGTTGCGATTGATGATGCGGCGATAGAGATCATTGAGATCGGAGGTCGCGAAACGGCCACCATCAAGAGCCACCATCGGACGGAGGTCCGGCGGGATGACTGGGATGACGGTCGGCAACATCCACTCGAGCTTGAGCTCAGCCTTCTCGAATCCCTGGAACACCTTAAGGCGCTGCAGCGTCTTCTTGGCATCGGTCGCCTCTCCAGCGTCTACTTCAGCCTTGAGCTTCTCGATAGCCGCTCCGATGTCGAGCTTCTCGAGGATCTTGCGGATCGCTTCCGCGCCGATACCGGCGGTGAAGATCTGTCCGAAACGGCTCGAGAGATTGAAATACTCGACTTCTGAGAGGATCTGATTTGGGCGGACGTTCTTGATATCGTCCTTGGTCGAACGATACTGGTCTTTGAGGTCTTCGAGCGCCGATTCGAGCTCCTTCTCACTCCGCTTCTCGGCCTTCACTTCCTTCTGCTTCGACTTGTACTCGCGATCGAGCTGCTCAAGCGCCTGGATCTTGAGTTCCTCGTCTACGCTCATGATGATGTAGGACGAGAAATAGATGACGCGCTCGAGTTCCTGCGGAGAGATGCCGAGCACCAATCCGATCTTCGACGGCACGCCGCGGAGAAACCAGATATGCGAGACCGGCGAGGCGAGCTTGATATGGCCCATGCGCTCGCGACGGACGATAGCGCGCGTCACCTCGACGCCGCACTTATCGCAGACGATTCCCTGATAGCGGATCCGCTTATACTTGCCGCAGTAGCACTCCCAGTCCTTCGAAGGACCGAAGATGCGCTCGCAGAAGAGTCCATCGGACTCATAGCGCTGCGTACGGTAGTTGATGGTTTCCGGCTTGGTGACTTCTCCGGTCGACCATTCCATGATCTGTTCCGGACTCGCGAGCGTCAATCGCACGCTATCGAAGTCGCTGACCTTGGTGATGTTTTCAGTTGACATAGGCTTCGTTGGTAAGTGTGCGGATTAGACGGTCTCGATATCACGCTCCTCTTCGGGTTCTTCCGTCTTGGCTCCCTTGAGTTCGACATTGAGACAGAGACCCTTGAGTTCGTTCACGAGGACGTGGAACGACGCCGGGATATTCGGACTCTTAATCGGTTCACCCTTGATGATCGATTCGTACGCCTTGGAGCGACCGAGCACATCGTCAGACTTGATGGTGAGCATTTCCTGCAGAGTATGCGCCGCGCCGTAGCCTTCGAGCGCCCACACTTCCATTTCACCGAAGCGCTGTCCTCCGAACTGCGCCTTGCCGCCGAGCGGCTGCTGCGTGATGAGGGAGTACGGCCCGATGGAACGCATATGCAACTTGTCTTCCACGAGGTGATTGAGTTTCATGATGTACATGACGCCGACAGTCGATTCGTTATCGAACTGCTCGCCCGTCTTGCCGTTCACGAGGCGGATCTTGCCGTTCTCTGGCAATCCGGCCTTCTTGAGTTCGCTCTTGATATCGTCTTCCGACACGCCATCAAGCGAGGCGCTCGCGACGGTGTAGCCGAGCTCACGAGCCGCCCAACCGAGGTGCGTCTCGAGAATCTGACCGATGTTCATACGGGAAGCGACACCGAGCGGGTTGAGCACGATATCGACGGCAGTACCATCCGGAAGGTGCGGCATATCTTCTACCGCCGCGATATTCGAGATGACACCCTTGTTGCCGTGACGTCCGGCGAGCTTGTCGCCGACCGAGATCTTGCGCATCTGCGCGATCGAGACCTGGATCTGCTGGAAGACACCCATCGGCAGCTTGTCGCCGCGCTCACGGGAGAAAATCTTCACATCCACCACTTTGCCGCGCTCCCCGTGCGGGAGATAGAGCGAAGTGTCCTTCACGTCGCGGGACTTCTCACCGAAGATGACGCGGAGCAACCGCTCCTCAGCCGTCAGATCGCCCTCGCCCTTCGGAGTAATCTTGCCGATCAGGATATCACCGGATGACACCTCCGCACCGATGCGGATAATACCAGTCTCATCAAGGTTCTTGAGACGGTCTTCGCCGATATTCGGGATATCGCGGGTGACAACCTCAGGCCCAAGCTTGGTATCGCGCACATCGATCGAGAAATCCTCGATATGGATCGAGCTCCAGCGGTCTGTCTGGACCACCCGTTCCGAAACGATGATAGCGTCTTCGTAGTTGTAGCCTTCCCATGGCACGAACGCGACGAGCATATTCTGTCCGAGTGCGAGCTCACCATGATCGGTCGAAGCTCCGTCCGCGAGGAGATCGCCCTTCTCGAGCTTCTGCCCCTTGGTCACGCGCGGTACCTGGTTCATCGAGGTGAATGAGTTGGAACGTTCGAAATTCTGGAGTTCGTATTCGCGATCGATATGATCCTTCTTCGCGCCGGCCGGAGCCTTGGAGCGAACGATAATATGGTTGCCGTCGACCTCGACGACTTCACCCGCCTCGACAGCGAGCAACACCTGGCCCGAGTCGCGGGCTGCCTTGTCTTCGATGCCGGTTCCGACGATCGGAGCCTGCGGTACGACACAGGAGACTGCCTGACGCTGCATGTTCGAACCCATGAGGGCACGGTTGGCATCATCATGCTCGAGGAACGGAATCAGCGCGGTCGCGATAGAGATACACTGCTTCACCGAGACATCGACATAGTCCACTTCTTCCGATTCGATCATACCTGGATGACCCTTCACGCGGGCCTCGACGGATGACTGGACGAAATTACGATACTCATCAAGCTCAATGCCGGCATGCGCGATGGTCTTGCGATCTTCGACGATAGCATTCAGATATTCGATATCGAGCGTGACGAACGGCTTCACCGCAACCATCTCGCCCTTCTTCTTGGCAGCTATCTTCGCGGCCATATCTTCATCCACGAGCGCCCCCGCTTTAGCAACACCTTCGATCGATTCAGCGAGGATGCGATGGAGCAGAGCTTCTTTCTTCGCCTCGACCTCTTTCTTCACGATGAGATACGGAGTCTCGAGGAAACCGTACTCGTTCACTTTGGCATACGAAGCCAGGTGACCGACGAGACCGATGTTCGGACCTTCAGAGGTCTGTACTGGACAGATGCGGCCATAGTGGCTGTGGTGCACGTCGCGCACTTCGAAACCGGCGCGCTCACGGGTGAGTCCGCCTGGACCCATCGCGGAGAGACGGCGCTTATGTTCGAGCTCAGCGAGCGGGTTGACCTGGTCCATGAACTGGGAAAGCTGGGAGCTCGAGAAAAATTCCTTGACGCTCGCGGCTACCGGACGCGGGTTGATGAGCTGGCCCGGGACGACGGTCTCGACATCGCAGGTCGACATACGATCCTTGATATTGCGGACCATGCGATAGATGCCGACACGAAGCTTGTTCTGGATGAGTTCGCCCACGGCGCGCACGCGGCGGTTGCCGAGGTGGTCGATATCGTCAGGACGGCCATCGACATCATTGTTTAGACGGATGACTTCCTTCACGATGAGGAACAGGTCCTCAATATTGAGGATGCGGTTCTCTTCTTTGTCTTCGCGCTCGATCGAAAGCCGCTGGTTCAAGCGATAGCGTCCAACTGATCCGAAGTCGTAGCGCTCGAAATTGAAGAACATGGCATCGATCATCTGCTTGGCATTGTCCTCGGTCGCGAGGTCACCCGGACGGAGACGCTTGTAGACTTCGATATAGGCCTCGCCCTGCGTATGAGAGGAATCCTTGAGGAGCGTCGTATCAATATATTTCACTTCACCCTCGTCGCAGCCCTCGAATTCCTTGCGGATCTGCTTCTCGTCACAGCCGAAAGCGCGCAAGAGCGTCGTGATCGGGAGCTTGCGCTTTCGATCGATTTTCACCGAGATGATGCCATCGAGATCGGTCTCGACCTCGAGCCAGGCGCCGCGGTTCGGAATGATCTTCGCGCCGAACAGCTTCTTGCCCTTCTGGAAGTCCATCGTAAAGAAAACGCCCGGGGAACGGATCAACTGAGAAACAACGACGCGCTCGACACCGTTGATAATGAACGTCCCGCGCTCGGTCATGATCGGGAAATCACCGAGGTAGATCTCCTGCTCCTTCACTTCACCCGTCTTCTTGATGACGAGCGTCGCCTTGGCGCGCAGTGGAGCCTCATAGGAGATGTTCTTCGCCTTCGAAACCGCAGCAGCGTACTTCGGCTCGTCGAGGTAGTACTCATCGAGAGACAGCTCGAGATCCTTGTTCGTAAAGTCAGTAATCGGATTGACCTCATTCAAAAGCTCTTTCAAGCCCTTCTCCCAGAACCAATTATAGGAATCCTTCTGCACCTCGATCAGGTCCGGCAGGGATACCGTGATGCGATTATTGAAAAACTTCCGCTTGGACAACGAAGAATGCGATCCAATCGAATCCTTCACCCTCAGCGCTCTCTCCGATTTCTGAGACATAAAAAGGCGCTCACGGTATTCTTCTTGCCTTCGGGTCGCCCCTCTGACAAGCAGAGCCTGTGAGATTACGGTTAAGCTATTGAATTATGAACAGGGCGTGCGTTCGCTCCATTCTGGTTGGGTTGGAAACTGCGAGTTACTTCCCATGAGTAACCACCCTCCAACTCGGTCTCGCCATAGACCTTTTCACCCAAAGGCGATTCGAGACAGAAAAGTCAGCCACTTCTCAAAACAGTACCGGTGATAGTATCAATATAAACGAACCCTGTCAAATCAAATCCAAAAAGAGGCTTTTATGAGCCTTCCTCGAAACAGGGTTGGTTTCCTTGTGTCATTTTTATTTTGTTCTCCCGAATCAATCCGACCCAGGAGTCTCCACACCAAAAGTATACACCCGAGCGACCGTTTCAGCAATCCGCCTTGAGGTCGAGGAATCCGGCAATTCAGAAATCACCTGAAAAGAAGCGATATCTTCAGGAACGATGGATGCCTCCTTGAGAACTTCCTCGATAGACTCAAAGACTCTCCGTCCCATATCCCGGGATTCCTCCCACTCGCGCACTGCTCGCTCTACCCCGCCCTCGAGCAGCGCCAAGCGGGACTTCTCCTTTTCCACTGTAATGATAAGCCGATATGCCATACTTTATAAATTTCAAAATCCAAATTTCAAATATCAAATCAAATCCTAAACCCAAATGTTCGAAATATTCTTTTTTGGCATTTTTATTTTAATTATTGATTTGATATTCGCCATTTAAACTTTGGCATTTATTATAGGCGTTTCCACTCGAAATTCCACGGATCCGTCTTCCGGCCAGGCGCGATATCGTCATGGCCGACAACGTACTTGATCGGATAGGTCTTTTTGAGCTCTGCAATGAGATTCCTCACAGCCGCATACTCCGCCTCTGTGTATTCATCATCCTGCGCATTGAGAATCTCAACCCCGATCGAGAAAGTATTCACATTCGTCCGGCCATCCTTCATCTCCGACACTCCCGCATGATACGCGATATCGCTCTCATCGACCAGCCGATAGATATTCCCCTTCCGATCGATCAGATAGTGCGGCGCTACCTCATAGCTCTTCCAAATACCAATGACCTTCTCGACCGAGTACCGATCTCCGCCCTGATTATTGTATGACGAGTGCAGCACCACGGTATCAATATCCCGAGGTTTCCGATCCGCTGCCCCGAACCCGAAACTGACCAGACGATTGATACTCTTGAATCCCGAAGTTATCTTTGTGGATACTGGAGTAATGTCCTTTTCGACTGCCCGAGGGGGATCCACAGTCGGTGTCTCAGTTGCCGGCTGCGGAGCCTCACTGACCGATGCGCCTGGCGCCAGACCATCTACTGCCTTGCCGGCATCATCACTGGGATTCGTTTCATCATGAGCCGATTGCGAGGCTTCTATATCCCCATTCTCCAGTACCACTGCTGGTTCGGACGGCATACGCCACAGCCAAACCAGACTCGCCAGACCAGCTGCTCCAATGAATATTCCCGCTTTTTTCCAGTGTTTCTCCATACCGCCAGTATACACGAAAAAGAAAAGACCACCCTTGCGGGTGGTCTTATGCGATACAAGATATCCGAAAAGGCTATTTCTTCTCAGCCTCAGCCACTGGAGCTTCCTTAACGACGCCCTCTACCTTGGTCACGTCCATCTCGATCTTCGTGTCGAGTGCGGCGATATCGGCAGCGGTACGAGGAGCTTCGACGAGCGCCAGCACCGTATCGGCTTCCGTCAGAATTTCTACTCCTTTGCCTGGCTTCAAATCGCTCACCTTGATCTGGTCATCAAAAGCGACCAACTGGGAAAGGTCCACCGTAATCGAATGCGGAAGGTCCTTCGGCAGACATTTGATTTCGACTTCCTCGAGCGTCTTCACGAGGATGCCGCCTTCGCGGACAGCCGGCGACTCATTGATCAGTTCGAGCGGCACATTGGTCTCGAGTTCCTCATCCATGCGGACCTGATAGAAATCGACATGCGAGATCCGGCTCGTCAGTGGATTGGTCTGGACATCATGCACGAGCACATTGAGCGCGGCTCCCTTGCCGGCTGACAGTGAGAAAATCGTGCTTTCACCGGCCGTGCGGAACACCTTGCCGAATTCGATAGCATTCACCCAGAACATCCGAGGCTCGACGCTATGCCCATAGAGCACCGCCGGGACCAGACCGGCCTTGCGGGAGCGATTCAAGTCCTTGCCCGCCGCCTCGCGCTCGGTCACGGTAAGTTTCAGTGTCTCTGACATACGCTTCTTTTCAAACGATTATTTATGAAAATCCTCTCAAATTATCCGATCAGCTCCTCGACTCCTCCCCGATGCCGCTTGAAGAAGCGATGCGCTTCAATCACCTGATCAGCCGAGACCGGATCAGCGCCGAGTACCCGCTTCGCTTCCGATTGATCGAGATCGGTCATGATACCGAAACTCATCATACCGAACTGCGTCATAGAAACCGCCACCAGCGTCTTCCCTCCGCAGTGTTCACAGGTCAGATGCAGCGTCGTACGCCGATCCTCTTCCGCTACCGGCAGCATGCGCAGCCCTCGGTATTTCTTGTTGCACACCGGGCAATGCACGAGCGGCTCCAATTGTTCCAGAGGCAGCGGCATATCTGTCGAAAAACGGCTCAAAGAGCGAAAAAGAGTACCTGAACGCTATCATTTTTTCCTGTTTCAGTCAAGAAGAACGCGTGAGGATACCGATGCAATCCAAAAAATAGTATCCCCGGGATCATCTGGCGTTTTTCACGCCACACTTCCCCTCGACCGTTTCACGACGTCATGCCGAGGAAATTTCCTGTCCTGCTACGCTACGCTCGCGTCACGGAAATTTTCTAGCGGCATTCGTATCGGAAACGGGACGAGCGGAAGTACATGGCGCCGAAAAATCACCAAATAATCAGACATCCAGATTCTTCACCGTCTTGGCATGCGCTTGAATAAAGCGACGGCGTGGTTCGACTTCATTGCCCATGAGCACATCGAACAGACGGTCTGCCTCTTCCGCATCTTCAATCGTCACCTTGAGCATGACGCGATGATCCGGATCCATCGTTGTCTCCCAGAGCTGTCCCGGGTTCATTTCACCGAGACCTTTGTAGCGCTGTATCGATACGCCAGCGACCGTCGTCTCACCATCCCGGCCAGAGGCCTCATCAAGAACTTCCTCTTCCGGCTCCCCCGCCTCGATCGCCGCGGCTTTGCTTTTGCTCTTGGCAGCCGACTTCTTGGCAGCAGCTTTGTCATTCGCCGTCTGGATCATCTCATCGATGACGCGGCCCTTCTCATCATCCGAATAGACATAGCGGACCACTTTGCCCTTCTGGAGACGATAGAGCGGCGGTTGCGCGATATAGATATGACCTCCCGTCACCAACTCTTCGTAATAGCGGTAGAAGAAAGTCAGGAGCAGTGTCCGGATATGCGATCCGTCGACATCGGCATCAGCCATGATAATGATCTTGCCGTAGCGCAGCTTGGTTATATCGAACGTCTCACCGATACCGACGCCGAGCGCGATGATGATCGGCTTGAGCGTATCTGACTTCACCACCTTATCGAGCGAAGTCTTTTCGACGTTCACGAGCTTACCGCGCAATGGTAGAATCGCCTGAAACTCGCGATTGCGTCCCTGCTTCGCCGATCCACCGGCTGAGTCTCCCTCGACGATATAGACTTCCGACTTCGCCGCATCCCGCGTCGTACAATCAGCCAACTTGCCCGGCAGCGTCATGCCTTCGAGTGCGCCCTTGCGGATAACCGCATCCTTCGCGGCCCGGGCCGCGATACGCGCTCGCACCGTCAAGAGACACTTCTCGATCATGAGCTTCGCATCAGCCGGATGTGTCTCGAGGAAATCATTCAACCCTTCGGTCACGACTTGCTGGACCGCTCCGCGCACTTCGCTGTTGTTGAGCTTATCCTTCGTCTGGCCTTCGAACTGCGGGTTCCGGAGCTTCACCGAGACGACCGCCGTCAGTCCTTCCTTCAGGTCATCCGCCGTAAAAGCCCCTTCCTTCTCCCGAATGAGATTATTCTTCTTGGCGTAGTCATTGAGCACGCGGGTCAGCGCCATCTTGAATCCCGTCACATGCGTCCCGCCGCCCGGATTGACGATATTGTTAGCAAAAGCAAACAAATGCTCTTTGAAGCCATCCGTAAACTGGAGTGATGCTTCGACGTTGATATCATCAACCGTCTTTTCGACGTAGAACGCTGTCGCATTCTTCACGAGCTTGTTGCGATTGAGGAATTTGACAAACGAAACGATACCCGAATCGAAATAGAATGTATGCCGGCGGACTTTGTGTTCCTCTTCCGGTCCCGCAGCTTCACGCCAGTCTTCAGCGTTCACCCGTACCCCCTTCGTCAAGAAAGATTGGTAGCGGAGATAATCAAGGATCTTCGACCAGCTGTAGCTGATTTCTGGAAAGATTTCCGGATCCGCCTGGAAAGCGACCGTGGTACCGGTCCGAGTAGACTTGCCGATCGGCTTCACATTGTAGCGAGGCTTGCCCCGGTCATATTCCTGCTGCCACATCTTACCCTGACGCTCGACCGTCACTTTCGTCACGACTGACAACGCATTGACCACCGACACGCCGACGCCGTGGAGACCGCCGGAGATCTTGTAGCCATCGCCATCAAATTTTCCACCGGCATGCAGCACTGTCAACACGGTCTCAAGTGCTGACTTCTTGGTCTGTGGATGGATATCGACTGGGATACCGCGGCCATTGTCAGAAATCTCCACCCAATGGTCCGGCAGGAGACGGACCGTAATTTCCGTACAGTAGCCCGCCATGGCTTCATCGATCGAGTTGTTCACGACTTCCCAGACGAGATGATGCAGCCCTTCGAGAGAAGTGCCGCCGATATACATACCCGGGCGCTTGCGCACCGGATCAAGTCCTTCGAGTACCTGGATGGATTTCGCACCGTAATTGGAACCGGTATTCTTCTCTGCCATAGTCGAACATTGAAATTAGGAATAATCGGAAACGCCAGCCAGCTTTCGTATCACTCGCTTCGTTTGGTAACAGGCACTCGTTGCCGGAGCGAAAACTCGATAAGGAGCACGAGCGCGACCGAGAGACCGGCCGTCCACCATTCGAGCGCCCGGACATACCTGAGCAACACGAGCGCTGTCGACAGCGAGCTTATGAGAAGCGCCTGTTCGATCAGTCTTCGCCGGAATCCCATCGCACCTTCCTCACCGAGGAAATGCCGATAGAGAGTTATGAGTCCCCAGGCCGCTCCTCCGAAACCGGTCAGGAACCACACCGCGAAAAACACTGGCGGCGCCCAGGCAGCATGCTCCGGATCAACCATGAGCACGAGTCCTGCCAATCCGATGAACGATGCGAGCGAAAAAAAACGAACGCTCCAGGCGAACGCGGGAAACGACATACCTTCTTTTTTAAAGCCTTTGCTCTCCTATTCTAGCCTTTTCCGACAAAAAAAGTGCGGCGCTGCTCAAAAAATTCTTTTGGAAGCATTTCTCGTAGACTATCCATCTCTGCGTCAGTCATTTCCTTTTCAATCTTGCAACTCTCACAGATGCGTCGGA
>OFRG01000880.1_pt1 | contig 10190 bp, 22 predicted proteins | sample 1543071 | NCBI WGS metagenome assembly OFRG01 (sample SAMN07774222, study PRJEB24372) | wastewater metagenome | isolation source: WWTP Verbania (Effluent) | place: Italy: Verbania | collected 2015-12 | reverse complement strand
GGCGATGCAAGCGCCCGTTCTGATAAACGTTTTGCAGACACAACAGACGCAAACGTTCAAGGCTGGCGCGGTTTCCTGCTTGCCCTTTATCATTCCGCCAACGTCTCCAAAATTTCAATTGGCCTCGCAAACGGCGGGAGCCATAAACGTAATTCTTTTCTCTCAAGTCCTAATCATTCCGCCTTTTGACACGCAGGCAGACCGGCCTAGCATGGGTTCGCCGGGAACCGTCGCCGCCACAACGTCAAGCGTTGTTCTGTTTCCGTCGAACCGCGCGCGAAAAGGCGGCTCGGTTTATAATGACAGCGGCGCAACGCTTTATTTGATGCTCGCCGCGTCTGCCGCCTCCCCGACCGCGTACACGGTCAAGGTTCTGCCGCAAGGCTATTTTGAAATCCCCTATGGCTATTACGGGGAAATCCGGGGCGCGTGGGACGCGGCAATTGGTAATGCTTTCTTAACGGAATATCTATAAAGCATTTACCACTAACACGGCTCTAAGAGGAATTTAAATTATGGCTGACGGAAACGATAACGCGGGCGGACTTGGTTTCTTGTTCAAGTCGCTTGGTTTAGACCCGGCGATTGTGCAGCAACTTGGCGCGGACGTAACGACGTTCCTGCAAGTTCGCGGCGATCAATTGGATCGCATTGAAGAAATGCTGAAAAAGCTGACGGGAGTTTCCTAACATGGGCGAAGTCGCCGTTATCGTTCCGCCCGAAACGGCGGCTTCACCCGAAACGGAAACCAAGCCGGCAGACGTGGCGATTGCGGAAGTCAACGCCGCCGCAGCCGTCGCCATTGCCGAAACACAAGCAGAGGCGTCTGTTGCAATCGAAGAAGCGCACGCGGACGCCCGCGTTGAAATTGCGCAAGCCGAAGCGCAAAAGTCAAATGAGGATATGGAATGGCTGAAGGCTCAAATATTACAGCTGCAATCTTCGGCGGCGGAACAAAACGCGATGACAGCGGGTCTGCTGGAAGCGTTTCAGACACGCCTGACAGCCTTGGAAGCGACAACTTCAACCCCGCCGACGCATTCGCCGGAACCGGAAGCGGAGACGGCGACGGGGCCGGAAGTGGACCCGGCGACGTTACATACAACAAAGACGGAAGCGTCAGAAAAAAGCGCGGACGGAAACCCGGATCAAAAGTCCAAAGCGCCGGAACGCGCCAAGCGGTTCCATCTGCTTTAATCAGACCGGACGTAATTTCTGCAAATCTGATTTCGGTTCACGCGTTGTTAGCCGGACTGACTGGCGCAAAAGAGCTTGCCCTTAATTCGGACGAGGCGAAGGACTTATCAAAAGCCCTTGTCGAGTTGCAGGAAGTCCACGGTTGGACGGTTCCAGACCCGAAACAAGCCGCTCTGACGAACCTGCTTATGCTTGCCGCAATGGTTTACGGTACGCGCGCGTTTGCAATTTACATGCGTCTGAAATCCGAAAAAGAGGCGAAGCCTGCGCAGACGAAACCGGCCGCTTTTGTTAACCATGGCGAGTTTACTTAGGTTGTAATCATTGTGATTTCTAGCGCGTTATGGGAAAGCTGCGCAGAGGTACGCAGAAGGAATTAAGAAACGTGACCGATAATAAACCTATTCCGCGTATGCCTAATGACACGGAAAGATTGGTTATCATCGGTCGTACCGGATCGGGAAAGACGCGCGCAGGCGTTTTCAATCTGTCTCATCGTTCTTGGAATACGCGGCCATGGCTTGCGCACAACAGCAAGGGCGACGACTTGCTAGACGCGCTTATTGAAAACGAGTTTGCGGAACCGCTGGACATTGGCCAAAAGGTTCCCGACAAACCGGGGCTCTATATTAGCGCTCCAATACCGGAAGTCGAAGACGACGCCGTTGACGCGCAGCTTTGGGATATTTGGGCGCGCGGCGGAATAGGTTTCTTTGCCGACGAGGGAACCAATCTCCCGAAATACAGCAAGGGCTTTCGCGGTATCCTCACGCAAGGCCGCTCGAAACAATGCCCGGTCATTTGCTGTTCCCAGCGTCCCGTCGATTTGATCAAGTACGTTTGGAGCGAAGCGAGCTTTTATCAGGTTTTTGCGCTCACGCTCGAAGATGATAGAAAAAGAGTGGCGAGCTATATTCCTATTAAGAAAGATTTTACCTTAAAGGAGTATCACTCTCTTTATTACGATGTTAGTAAAGATATTTTAACGCCGTTTTCTCCCGTTCCCTCAGACGAAGAAATTTTAGACGTATTCGATTTCAGGAAACCAAAGAAGCGGCGCTTCATCTAGCCCCATTTTCGGGAGGCAAGCGCCTTGAACCACGATAACATTATCAAGCTGAACATTCCGAACGTTATCACAATCGGTTTGATCGCTCTGATTTTCTTTGCCGTTCTAGGCGGCATCGGCGGCATTGCCCGTTCTGCAATGAGCAACGCCCAATGAGCCTCCTTAATCTGGAACTCATGAAACACCCGCTCAATTACGTCGTGGTTGGGCTTTCTGTAATCCTCGTATTCGTGGCGTGGTCCCTGACAGCGCGAGCGCTGAATATTCAGGCCCCCGACGCGGACGGCTACCGCATCCAGCCTAGCGAAATGTTCGCCAAGGAATAATTCGCGGGAAGCAATTTCACTAAGGAGATATTTAAGATGGCTGCTGCCGTTCAAGTCGATCCCCGCGCCGCGATGGCGCAACGTCAACAACAAAACGACGCCGCTTCACTTCTCATTCGCCGCACGGCGCTTGAAATGATCCAGCCGATTTTTTCGCAAGCGATCAACCCCGCCAATCAACAAATCGTTTCTGTCCAGCCGACTTACGCCGGTCTGTTGCGCGGCTTCTTTGTCGAAGTCAGCGGCACAATCCGCAATACTGGTTCCGGTGCTGCGGCGCGGACCAATTTCGGGACGTTCAATCTGCTTTCGCAAATCCAGCTTATCGACTTGCAAGGCAACACGCGCATCAATACGACCGGCTGGCATTTGGGCTGCGTCACCACAGCGAAGAACAGCTTTATCTTCGGTGGTTCGTATGCCGGCAACGTCGCCACGAATTTCGGCAATAATTGGAACGTCAACAGTGGTGCGTCGTCTCTTGCCGCTGGCAACGTGACGCCGCAAGACACGGCTGTTCGTCAGATTTATTATGTTCCCGCCGCTTACTCGAATGACGATTTGCGCGGGTCCATTTATCTTGGCGTCGTCAACGCAACGATGCAGCTTCTGCTAACGATCAACAGCAACACGACGCTTGGTTACACGACCGGCACGCAACTCGGCGCGGTCTATGGCGGCGCTAATACAATCATCGCGTGGAACGGAAACGTTCAAGTGAACGTGTGGCAATCCTATCTTGATCAATTACCGACAATCCCCGGTCAAGGCGTCGTTCTTCCCACGGAAGACATGAACCAAGTCTATGAACTGAAACAGGTCACGCCAAACCCCGGTCTTGTTGTCGGTTCGGAATACAATATTCCTTACACATCCTTCCGCACGTTCCTTTCGTCGTTCTTCGTATTCGATAACGGCGGCTCGTTTAACAGCGGTTCGGACCTGACGTATTTCAAGCTGCAAGCGTCGAACTTTTCGCCAATGCTTTACATGCCGCCCGAATTGCTGGCGCTGTTGTCGCGTCAGGAAATCATGACGGATTGGCCGCCCGGTACGTATTACCTGTCTCACCGTAAGCGCCCGCTGAATACGCTGAATTTCGGCAACTTGAACGCCGTGTTCAATCCGTCTGTTGTGAACACCGGCGCCGTTATTCAAGTTGGCTACGAAGATTTCTCCGTCGCCGCGCAAGCCGCACAAGCGCCGAACTTCACAGCCGCCTAAGCGATCAATCCCCGCCGCAGAACGCGGCGGACAATCGCCACTTGAGGAAACGAAATGCAGCAAGCAGTTACGATTGAGAACGACAACTTCGCGGAAGACGTGAAAGGCTGGATGCTGCATCCGTTTAGCGAAGATATGGACCTAGCCCATTGGGCGCTTTTCACAATCTTGATTGTGACAATCGCAACCGGCTGGACGTTCGTTATGAAACACTACGTCGAACAGAATAGCTAAGTTCGACACAAAGGAGATTATTCGATGCGTATTTTTGGCGTCTCAGTTGTAACTATCGTTCTTGCCCTTCTCATCTATTGGGCCGGCTACAAACGCCTGATCGCGCTTCCTGGCGCTGTAGCGTAAGTCGTGCGTCAAACTGACGTTATCGCGGTTGTTCTCCTTCTTGCGGCTGTGATTTTCGTAACCGCGCGGGGAGACTTACCCAAGTATCTCAGCTTGATAGGATTTGAATGAACTATGCCCTTTGTCCTGATCGGTCTAGGCGTCCTCTTGTTAGCGGCGACAGTGCGCGGCAAGGCCGGCGAATTGATCGATTTGGCAAAGGAGGATTTCGCCGGGGAACCGGGTTTTGCACCTTGGTTCATCGTTCTTTTCCTCATCGGCGCACTCGGCTATTACAAGCCGCTTGAAGCGCCAACGCGTGCTTTTCTTGGCTTACTCATATTGGTTATCCTGCTTGTAAATTCGCAACGGGGTAACGTGTTAGCAACGCTGATAAACACGTTTAGTAATGTGAAACCCGTAACCAAAGCAGGTGCGCCACCATGAACAGCCTTCTCACTTCTGTTACTCAAATCGCCGTTCTGATTGTCGGGCTCGCGGTTGTCGCCGTGATTGTCTCTCGCAATGCAAACACGGCAAACGTTATCACGTCAGCCGGCAACGCCTTTACGGCGGCAATCGGCGCGGCGGTTAAGCCTGTGGAGTAATCCTCACCCTACTCAGCGCCCCGCGCTTCGTCCGGGCATTTCGTAATCGGAGATTACTCAACGTGGACAGGAATTATCATCGCTACAAACGCGTCGCTCAACCCGATCCGGGCGTCACAGACTTGGTTTGGGCGAACTGGTCACGCGCCGTTGACGCCATGTTCGGAACCGGTATCGAGCCCGCTCGCCATATCAACGCGTCAACCCCGCCGCTTCTAGCGACACAAACAGCCATCGTCACCGATATAACGGGTGGCGGCGATTTGGCCGGTATCATGTACACGTTGCCGCTCGCGAATGGAGCTTTCTAAAATGTCAATTGCGGAAACGATCAAGGCGAAGCCGGTAACGGCAACGATTGTGGGCGTTGCCGCGCTTATCGCTATCTTGTGGGTAGCGTCGTCCTATGTCGGCGGCGGTTCTTCGGGCGCGGTTATCGGCTCGTCAGGACCAAGCGCCGACGCTCAATTAGCCGCCGCAACGCAGTTGCAGATTTCGCAAACGGAAGCCGCACAACGCGCCAAAGAGCTAGACGCGTCAACCATGCTCGCGTCGCAGCAACAGAAGAACGACTTTGATTTGGGAATTGCGAAACTCGTCTATGGCGACGCGGCGACGCAAACCGCTGCGACGCTCGCCGCGCATCAAATCGATATTGAAGGACAGTTACAGCACGAGCAAATTCTAGCGGGCGTGACACAGCGCGCCGACGATAATCGAACGCAGCTTTTGAACACGGCGCAGATTATCGCCGGCCAAGTGGATCAAGCCCAAATCACGGCGGACCAAGCCGTTGACTTGGCGCAAATCGCCGCCAACGTCCAAATCAATCAAGCGAACGTTGCCGGTTCGGTTGAGAAAAAGAAATCGTCAAACGGTCTGTTAGGCGGTATTGTTTCCACAATCGGTTCCGTTCTCTCATTCTTCTAAGGTGCAAACATGGCGCTTGTTGACGATTTGCTAGACCTGTTCCGCCCTAAGAAGGCGACAAACCCCGTAGCGCAAACGGCGCTCGCGTCCGTTGTTGCGGTCGAACAATTGGAAGACAGATTTCATTCTGCTGCCCCGTTGACGGATTTACAGCGCCAATATGTAGGTTGGAGCGGCAACGATCTAGCGCCGACCGCACAAGCTTCCGTAACCCCGATAGGGGCGGGCGGGGGAAACGCCGCGCCGTCTTCCGGTTCATGGGGTTCTTACATTTCGTCACTTGTGCAAAACGTGTTGCAAGGTAATTCCATTCCCGCGCCGGCAAGTTTTCAATTGCCGCCCGCTGTTCAATTCGTCACGCCCGCGCCGCTATCTCCTCCCCCTCCGCCCGCGCCGTCGAATACGTCGCCGCCACCGCCGCCGCCCGCCGTGACAAACCCAAGCACAAACGCGCCGACCATTCAGGACGTGTTGAACGGTCAAGCGCCTAGCGGCGAGTTTTACGGCGGATATTTCCAATATCCGGACGGCTATATAATCGGGTGAAACGATCATGTATTTTCAAAATCCAGTTGGGCTAACCAGCATCGCCCGCCAATTGACGGACGAAGGCTTGCGCACGATTGCCGCCGCCGCTCCTCAGGGAACGAAACGCTTCGTTCAAGGCGACAAGATAACCGCCGCTTGGGAACAACAACACTTGGCCAAGCGCCCGGTTATGCAAAAGCTGTTGAAGTGATCCAATGGCGGGCGGAACGTTCGCGTTTAAAGACGTAATCGATCATACGTTTTCCGGTCTACTAAACGACTTTGGAGACGATGATAAAGGCGTTCCCGCAGGGCCGGGTGTTGGCATCGAGCCTGCGTCCGCTCCAACAATCGACAGCGCCAAGGCGAAAATTGAACAGACAATTACAGACTTGAACGGCGGGTTCGGTGACGTTCCCGGCGCTTCCGGCGCTGCTGCGGGTATCGATCCGCAGAGCGTCGCGGATAGCAAACCGCTCAATTGGATTTCTAGCGAAGTCGTCTTCTTTGTGTTGGGCCTTACGTTTATCATTTTAGGTATTGCTGTTCTAGTAAACGCCCCGCGCGCCGTTGTCGAAGGCGCGAAGGTGGTGGACGCGGGAAACACGTTCCTAACAAATCGCGAAATTCGCCACACAGCCCGCGCTATAAAAGGAGAGGGGCCGGCGCGTCGGGAGCATTACGGGAAAGAGACAAAGATAACGCTCCTCACACCAGAAATCGAAGGACCGGCCCCGCGCGCGAGCCAAGTCCGTTCTTCCGGCGAACGCAACCAACGGGTCTCAGACGCCGTTCAAAGAGCCGTGGACGTGGTTAACAAAATAGACAAAAATTCTATTCCGGGGCGAAAGGACAATTAGGCAGGCGTTAGGGTTAGCGGAGTAGGGTAGGGCCTTTGAAGGAGGGTCACACCCATGAAAATTGAAGTCCTAGAGCATTTCCTGCACGCGTTTGAGCGTATCATTTCCGTCATGTCAATGCAGCCGGTCGAAGCCGCTCTTGTTCGCGGTCACTTGGCGGACGCCGTGAAAGCCGCAACCGGCGAAACGAGCGTTGCCGGTGCAATTGTTGACTTGGCCGCGAAAACGCTTCCGGGTCCGGCTGGCCAAATTGCAGCGATCGTTGACGCGATCAGCGACGCGCCGAAAGTCGAAACGCCCGCGCCAACGCCAGAACCGGCCCCGCCGCCCGAACCGAAAACCATCTCACGCGCCGCGTATGACGCCATGGTTTCCAGCGGTCTCAACCCCGATAACCTTGGGCTGATTGTCGCCTAATGACGTTCACGCTTTCCCCGGACCTTCTCTTGACGCTTTGCGCAAACGCCGTACTTGTTGGCGTTATGTATGGCGTAATCAGAACGGAAATCTCTGCACTGAAAGAGAAGGCGAGGGAAGGCGGCTCTATAGAGAAAGACGTTATCGAACTTAAGACACTGGTTCGCGGCTTGGTGGATGAACAGCCAAAAATCATCGCCGCAACCGTTCAACAGACAATCGAAACAACCTTACGCTTTGTTCGTAAGACAGCCTAATTTGTGCCGCGAAATATATTGTCACTGTATAGTCGCACGCGGACAAACGAAACGCCCCGACCGTTAGGCCGGGGCGTTTCTGTTTGGCGATTTGCCAGCCAAACACTTAAGCGGTTGTTCGGGTCCGCTTAAGCCTTTTCTTTTTCCGTCTTAGGGGCGGGGAGGGCGGCGACTTGCGGCAAGTCCGCCATCAATGCCGCTTTCAGCTTCGCCGCACGGTCGACCGTTTGCGCGTCCGAAACCGGCTTAGCAATGTATTCAAAGCCGACGCTGTTCTTCTTCGACACGTCCAGGTTAAGGATAATGTCAACCAGAAAATCGAGACCCATGAAACCTTCGCGTTGCGCGGCGGCTACCATGTTGGCGTGCGCCGAACCATCTGGAATGTAGAGCGTGCTGGATTGCACGATTTCGCCGGTATCGGGGCGAACCGCCATGAACTGTCCGACCAACGCAAATTGATCGCCCTTGCCGAAATTGTCGCGGACGCCGCGCACGCCTTCAACCGTGCCGCCAACGCGGAACAGAACGCGCTGCTTTTCGTCCTTCTTAATCATGTCCTTTTGAACTTCGCGGTAATCGAAGCCAAGGCTGTCCACGGAAATTTTCTTGCGGAGGCCGGTCGTTTCAACTTCTGACATTGTGGTATTTCCTTTTCATGTTTCGTTTGCGTCGAGCGCCAGAACGTGTTACGCCTGTGAAATCGAAAAAGCAAGAGGGCTGACGATGTTTCTAGTAAAAATTCTATGCGTGCATGAAGGAGTTTCGTGGAACTTGCTCGGAAAACAGTTTCCCGAAAAGCTACAGGCAGAAAGCAACGAACAGCTTATTTGGAACGAAGTGAACCAACAGACAGGGACCGAAATCGCAATCGAGACGGACGAAGGCTTTATATACGCGCGGGTGGACGACATACGCGTGACGGAAGTTGTGGAAATAATTTCGCAGTCGGGAGACAAAATGGCTCCCGTTAGCAGACCTTTTACTCCTCAACTCGTAAAGTGATTGCGTCGCCGGACTAACCCTCACGGCGATTTGCACGCGACGGGTTGCGATCCCCACGTCGCACATTCGGCCCCGGCTAGAGCCATGCTCGCCGGGGCCGCTTTGTTTTCGGATCGCGCTTGTCGCGGCGTAGCTCTTTATAAAGAGCGAAGCCGGAAGGGGAGGGAAGTATGATAGGACTATTGTGGTTCACTTGGGCTTTTGCCTGGATCGCCGTTCCCGTCTACATGACAGAAAAACAGAAATGGGGAACACTTATGTTTTCTCTAATCATGGCATGGCCAGGGGAAACGAATTGGAGTTTCTTTTTCATGACAGCGTTTGCGCTTGCGTTTATGGTATGGGTAAAGTATAGTATGGGACAACGTTGGAGCGGCGACATCGCTCCCGTTTCAGGAAGGATCACAGATGGACCTTTTCGTTTCTTTGAGCATCCAATTTATTTCGGCGCGTCCGTCGCCATTGGATGCACGGCGCTGGCTGGAAACGTTGCCGCGTGGTTCGTCTTACCTGTTGCTGTTGTCGCACTTCGCGTGAAGGCGACGTTTGAGGAGAGGGCTTTAGACAATGACACAAGATTTATGCGAACGTTGTAGAGAACAGATTGACGACTTGAACGTGGAAGTTTGGGAAGAAACCGGCGAAATCCTTTGCGACGAATGCGGCGAAGCCGCGTTAGAGGAAAAGGCGGAACAAGATGGCTGACGGTTCCGAACAAGAGAAACCCTACCGCGTTTCCATAACGACGCACAAAATGTCTATGACGTGGGAAATGTTTGAAGACGAGGAAAAGGCTATGGCCTACTTTGTCGTCAACGTGCAGGTACCACAAGCGCGAACGGTTACGCTAACGGATACGCGAAAGGATCGGGTGACGCTGATTTGCGAACGGTTTGTTGATCCTGATATTGAGGAGGCGCGCCGTGTCGAGGGTTGAGGAGCCGGAGAAGTTCGGGGAACGGGAACCGCATACGTGGGTTCGATCCTTTAAGCTTCACATGCCACCCGGAACATATTGGCTGCACCACAAGGCAGACGAGGTTATTAGAAATGTGGTATCTGGAAATTCGGAAATTCGGAGCCTTGGAGAACCAAACGTCAAAGGGATATCTGACGGAAGGGGAGGCGACGAGGGAACTGGCGAACAGGTTGTTTGACCCGTCTATTGAGCATATAACGGTTTATCAGAAAGACGGGACGGGTAGGGTATGGGAAGCGGGGAAATGGAAACGGGCAGCGGATTATAGAAGATAGGTATTGACAACGCCAAGGCTATCTGATACGGTTACAGCATACTTAGAGAACGCAACGGCGTTCCAGTTTCGGGCAATGCCCGACCAAGCCGGGGAATAACCCCGGTTTTGGCGTTTAGGTAAATCCCCAACGAAATCAACAGCAACACCGTTACCACGCGTTACCACGGCGGGACA
>OFRG01000879.1_pt1 | contig 10194 bp, 10 predicted proteins | sample 1543071 | NCBI WGS metagenome assembly OFRG01 (sample SAMN07774222, study PRJEB24372) | wastewater metagenome | isolation source: WWTP Verbania (Effluent) | place: Italy: Verbania | collected 2015-12 | reverse complement strand
CGGTGAACCAGGAAATCGAATGGGGGAAGCACATACTCGGCGACCGCATCCCGGGTATCAATGGCGAGACGACCGAAGGGTACACGAAGTGGCTCGCCAACAAGCGCCTCGCCATGCTCAATATCGATCCGCTCTATCCGGATGCCATTGATAACCCCTACAAACACCTTGACCGCCTACAGGACGTCAACGCTGACAAGGGAAACTTCTTTGAAACCACCGTCGTCAACTACACACAGTCCACGAGCATGAACGGTAGCTGGGATTTCTAAGCCAATAGAAGAGTCTCCGCGATAAAGAGCGGGCCGAGGGGCCTGCTTTTTCGTTCCCGACAGAAAAAAGTCATGCTATACTAAAAAAAAATATATGCATACAAAATATTTTGCTGCGTTCTCTCTCGCTCTCTTGTTTGTGACAGCAACTCCCGTAGCCTTGGCTGCTACTATGAGTCCCGCTGAGTGTGAAGCCGTCGGTGGATCTTGTAAGCGATCGATTTTTGGGAGTAACTGCTCCAGTGGAGAGACCGAAGTAGCCATGTGCAATACCGGCGCCAAAAGCTGCTGCAAGGTCGTCACGGATTCTTCTGGAACGGTGCTGAGCGGCCAGGCAGCGGTCAATCAATTCAATTCAGAGGTAGATGCTGGAGACTACTATAATAAACTCGATGCTGTGCCGGTCTCACAACAGTCCGGACAAGGGATGCTTTCAAGCACCACTGTCATCAAAACCTCTACCTCCGCGCCGACCAGCACCGCCTGGGGTAACTACCAGCTGCTCGAAGGTATCCCTGGCCAACCCGCACAATCCGACCTGCCAGGCTATGTCAAATCCATCATCAATGCTGGGCTCATCCTGATCGTCCTCTCCGCCGTCTTCATGGTCACTGTTGGGGGCTTTCTCTACCTCACCAGTGCGGGCAATACCTCCAAAGCCGGGACAGCCAAAAGCATCATCACCGATTCACTCATCGGACTCGGACTCGCCATGCTCGCCTATCTCATCCTCTACGTCATCAACCCCGATCTGGTCAATCTCAAACTGAGTCAGCTCTCAGCCGACGGTTCCATACCCGCTACCCAATCTCCAACCGGAACAGCGGTTCCTACCACCTCTACTGGCGACACCTATACTAATGCCGAAGCTGTCTCTGCGCTTTCCTCCAAAGGCATCAACGTCAGCAGCACTGGGAATTGCAGCGATCAAAACAATGCGAATTGTACCAGTCTTGAAGGTATCCCAAAAGCTACTATTGCCAATATTATCAACCTCAAGGATAAGACTGGGTGTTCATTCCGGGTAACCGGAGGTACTGAAACAGGCCACAAAAGTCATGGCAGCGGCCGTCCAGTCGTCGATCTGAGCGAGGAGGCCTGTCTTAATACCGTGTTTACCAACAAGGGCGCTCTGAGTTCATACCAAATCAAAAGTATCTGCGCCGACAAAGACAGCCAAGGGGCCGCCTACAGCTGTTCTTATATAGAACCGAAGCCACATTTTCACGTCCAGTTCGCCAGCTAGTATTTAAAACCCAGCATGAAAATCTTTTTTGGCATCACCGCCGGAGTATTTGTCGCCCTCTTGCTTTTCTGGGGCGTCTATAATCTGGGATTTCGAGAGAATCCGACCGTAGCCACCGTCTCCGATGGCGGAAAAATCGTCACCGAATCAATCCTCGAAGACGTCCTGAAGCCTGCCGAAAAAATCACACCGGTTCTCTCAGAGCGGATACTTGGCGCCACGACTTACGGCCATTTCATCTACTTCTATTCATTGGATGAAAAGGCCTTCCGTCGATCAACTCTCGAGGGGAAAGACAAAGAAATCCTGCTTTCCGATCTTCCGGGAGAGCCGCTGCGTATTGTCTGGGCGCCATCACGCGAAAGAGCGCTCGTCCTCCTTAAGACAACCGGCGATTCAACTCTCTGGCACACTATCGATCTTTCCACCAAGACACTGGTCCCGCTCAAAAGAGAAATGTCACGCATTGTCTGGGACAACACTGGGAGCAAGATTTTTTATCAATATACCGACCCGAAAACCGGTGAGAGATCCCTCAATAGCGCTGATCCTGACGGCAACAACTGGAAAAATATCACGAATCTCGGCACCAGCGACTTCTTCATAGCGCCGGTACCAAGCAATGTCACGGTGAGCTACTGGAATCGGCCAAGCGCTCGGGAAAAAGGGTCTCTTTCGACAGTCTCTCTCACAGGCGGATCATCCAAGACTATCATTCATGATATGCTCGGCGGGGATTTTCTTTGGTCTCCTGCCGGCAATAAGCTCATCATGCAATCTACGGATAGCGTTGATCCAAGCAAAATCAAGCTTTCGGTGATGAACGAATCCGGTGGAGAGCTCCAGTCTCTCGATATGGCGCAGACTCTCGTCAGTAAAGCTGCTTGGTCAAAAAATGGGAAGACACTCTACTATGCTCTCCCTTCGCCATTTTCGGAGTCTGCTGTCCTCCCGAATGACTACTTCGAAAAAAATCTCCATCCTCAGGATTCATTCTGGAAACTCGATGTCGAAACCCGGAAGGCCAGCCGGATCATAGAGCTTAAAGACATCACCGAAGCCTACGATGCTACCGATCTTTTCCTTTCCGCTGATGAAAGTTCGCTCTATTTCACTGATCGAAAGAGTCAAAAGCTCTACCAGATTGAGTTTTAATCCCGATTGTTCATGACAGGGGAACTCACTGAGAGCAATGCCAAAACGAGCCAGAACGAATAGCAGAACTCCGCTCGAAAATAGGGGACATCCAGAAAACCAACCGTGAAAAATGACACAAGAATCGCTAGAAAAAGCGATTTTTTTGTCCCCTCTGCACACGGACGAGAAAAAAGGATGAGGGAGCCGGCAAGCCAGACCAGAGCTATCGCACCAAGTACTCCTGACGACAACCAAAACGCGAGCCAAAGATTATGTGGATGCGGCACTGCCCATTCGAGATACGGCGGATAATAGGCCTGATATGCCAAATATGTTTCCTGAAAGCGGGCCGGACCAATGCCGAAGAGCGGCTGATCGATAATCATCTGCGTGGCCGCTTTCCAGATCATCATCCGAGACTCCAGCGATGAGCGTTCATGTAAGGTGGTCAGCATAGCCCACTTATCAGTTCCTCTCTCTACACTTACGAATACCAAGAGCAACACGAGAGGGATTAAAAAGAGCTTACGCCGCAATAGAGAGGGAAATGACACATATCCACGCATTATCCACACAAAAGCAGCCATGGAGACAAGAGCCGCTGATACGGCGCTATAGGAGCGCGTCAGCAGTAGAGCTGCCATCGCTATTCCCCATGCCGCCCACACCCCGATGCGCTGTTGTGCGGAGACGATGGCTTCAGACCACCACACTATGACGCCTGGAAGGAGAAGAATAGCCAATAGATTGGGTGAATCGAGCCATGCCCGCAAGCGATGATCATAAGTAAACCCCTGAGTCAGCCCAAAAATAATCGCTCCCAGAGCCACCAAAAGCAGCATGTACCGCCAATGTCTGGTTATGCGAGGAATATCTGTGTTGTGCACGACTGATACCGCAAAGAAATACAGCCATATCGGAAACACAAAAAAACTCTTCACCTGTCCCAGCCCGGCCAGCGATGGGTGTGCGCTATATGAGAGCACTGTTCCGATAAGGAGAAGTCCTGCAAAAAAACTGACCGCCCGAACCAGCGGACGGTCCCAGGCAGCCCGCAGATTTCGAAATGAAAAGAAAGGGAGACTCGCCAATAAGACGATTTCAATCGGATAGAGAGGCCAGCCGAACACGAACAGCTTCACAGAAGCAATCGGGAGAAGCCAGACGCAGAGTATCAAAAAAAATATCGATTTATCGGTCGACATAGCGCGTATGAGCTAAAGCGAAGATCAAAAGTACCACCGGAAGCACCTGCACTGAAAACATCGGCATCTCAACGAGAGAATGTCCAAAAAAGATAAGCAGCGATCCAAAAAGAGCGAGAGAAAAGCCATCAGCAACTATTTTCCAGTCCATATACAATCCAAGCATCGTCAAAAAAAAGAACCCAGCGAAACACAGCGTGCCGATCACTCCAATTTCTACCGCCAGATCAAGCCAGAGATTATGGGCATAGATCGGCTCTCGCATATCAGCTGTCGGTTTGACTGCCAGGGGATAATTCCCCAAGCCGACGCCGAGCCACGGATGATCCGCTATATGATGGACGGCTTCCTCATAGATGGCAACACGGCTTGATACTGAGCCATCTTCCATTGAAAAGCCGGACCAGAAACGATGCGCAACTGGATTAGGAATAAGCAAGCCCACTATCACGAAACTCGCGAGAAAGAGAATTCCTGTCCGAATTTTCTGTGAAAATTGTCCTCTAAAAAGCCCCCAGGCCACGAGAGCGGCCAGACCGAGACCCAGATAGGCCCCACGGGAAAAAGTCAGCAGGTCAGCCGTGAAAATAAGGCCGGTCATAAGCCACCATACTTTCTCTCTGGTCTGCCATGCAAACCAGAGACTGATCGGGAGGCAAAGTCCTAGATAGAAGGCATGCATATGCGGATCCGGAAAGAATGCTGAGGCTCTCATAACCGTAGCTCCGGAAAGATTGACGAGTAGGCTCGGGTATTCAGCCACCGCCGCTGCAAAAGAATGCCCGAGAAAGAAAGGGAGGAGCGAGCCAGTCCACCAAGAGAACAGCTTTTCAATCGGCATGAGCCACTGCAGGCCAAATTGGGCTATACCGACTACAGCCGAAAGCGCTGCTCCCCAGGACAGATATTTGGCTACCAGCTTGCCCCGGAGGCTCTGCCGGCTGAAGCTATCGACCATCACGAAATAGAGCGGGAGAAACGAAGCGAGGAAAAGCCATTTCCGTATCGCCCAGCCCGTCTCATCTGCCACAAAAACCGATACGCTCATGAGAAAGAAAAAAGAGAGGAAAAATCCCGTTCGCGCATCCCATGCTATGCGTATCGATCGAGAGAGCAGTCCCGACAAAAGCCAGGCTACCACCAGTAAAGCCGCGGAGACCCTCGCTATCGGCAAATCGATGCCTTCCATCGGAGACAAGGCAAACTGAACCGGCAGCAGCAAAAAAAAGAGGGTGAGAAAAATCATCATATCCAGGAAAAAATGGCGGCGCGCACCCTGCTGAGAAATCTCATCAGAGAAACCCATCGAGACCCGTAGTATTTGTTTACATAGAGATCTTGGGAGCGGAAATACGCCTGTTTTTTCCCTCTATGGCTTGAGTGGCTCAGTCCTCCGTGATGTTCAAAGACTGCCTGACGGCTCCTGCATATGGTCAGTCCGGCCTGCTGCGCCCGACGACACAGGTCGACGTCTTCATAATAGAGGAAAAAACGTTCGTCGAAGCCTCCAACTTCCATAAAATCCGACCGACGCATCATAAAAGCGGCTCCGCTGATCCAATCAGGGAGAGAAAGCGCAACATACCAAGACCAGAAACGCGTGCAAGGAAAGATGTTTTTCAGGAGAATACTCGCCGGACTGACCACTTTGCCGCTTCCCCATGCTTCTTCCTGCTGGCCGTGCATCACGATCGGAGCTGAAATCGATCGTTCGCTTGAAAGGAACTCGGCTGTCCAAGCAGCCAGCGACCCGGCGACGAAACGTGTATCAGGATTCAAAAACAAAAGCGTTTCAGCCTGTGCTTCGCGTGCTCCGCGATTGCAAGCGGCGCCAAAACCGACATTGCGCACCGAATCAATCACTCGGATACGTTCCTGTTGCCTGAACAGACGGGATAATAGAGGAGCGTCATCCGAATCGTTGTTGACTATCAATATCTCCGTGTCTTCCAAAAACAGAGGGGGGAGACTTCTTACCATCCTACTGATCGCCAAAGCACTCTGAAAATTAACCGTGATCAGCGAAAAACGCGGTACCTTATGTTTTTCTGAAAAAGTCCCCATAGGCTTGCCGTACAGACACGGCTTCCTTTCCTCCCCAAAGCAAGCAGTCGAGCCAATTTTTTAGTCTCCGTATTGTAACATATATCCTCAAATACAGCCTTTTTACCCTCGTCGCGTGCTTGAAGAAAAAAAGAAGGCCAGAATACACGAGAAAGTAGGTTTTCTCCGGGTTTGACTGACTCACTTCCGCATGATCTACCCGAGCCGAAGCCACTACTCGCAGCGCATAGCCCTTCTCCCGCGCCCTGACGCTATAGTCAGCATCTTCATAGTAGAGAAAAAACCTCTCATCCAGACCACCAACCTCTTCAAACGCGGAGATCGGCAGGAAAAGAGCACAGCCCGTCAGAAAATCATGAGGGAAATCAGTTACTGTCCGCCGATGCGTCGCGCGCATCCGCATCCAAGAAATATCGCCGCCCGCAAACCAGACTTTTCCATCCGCATCAAAGATAAGCGGGGAAAACAAGCTTTTCGGATACTGCTCTGCGGCAGCCAGCAGCAAGCCAAGCGTCTCTGTAGCAGCACGAGCATCCGGATTGAAAAGCCAGATGTGCGTAGCGGATTGCCGTCTAGCTAGCTCCATGCCTTGATTCACCGCTTTTGCAAAACCTACGTTCTTATCATTGCGAATCACTAAAAGCTCCGGGTATACTCGCTCCGCTTGCGTGAGAGAATCATCGTGAGATGCATTATCAACCACGATAAGCACATCCGGGCGCCGCTCAGAACGAATCAGCGACTGGAGAGCGGAAGCCGTATCATTGCCGCTCTCATAATTCACGATAACCACAGCGACCCGGGCAGACATAAGCAAAAACAATACCTCCTCTGGAACTTCTTTTCGTATTTTAGACGATCGGTGGTTCGAGTGCTTCTTCGTTTTCCTTGGAAAAAAGGCTCATTACCTCCGAAGACGAGACCGCTCGCGTCATCCAGAGACACCCGAGATAGACGAGGACAGCGAGACCGCCTGCAATGACGAAGGAGGCGTCGGCCAATATATAGAGAGTCGCTCCCATAACGACCGCCGAAAACACTACTTTCCAAAGACCGGAAAAGCTCGGAAAAAAGCCGAGTTTCCGATACGATAGCATGCCGGTGAGTACGACTACCATAAACTCGGTCAACACCGCAGCGGTGGCCGCTCCGAAATATGAATATCGAGAAACGAGGAAAAGATTGAGACTGACATTAAAAACCGCTACAAATAAAAGTGCTTGCATGAGCTTTTTCTGAGCATGTCCCACAATCAGAATCATATTGAAATAATGTCCGAAAAAGATACAGGCGAGCGAAAGAGCTAATATGCGCAGCACTGAAGCGGACATATCAAATTCCGGACCGCTTATGATACGTACGATATCCTGCGCCAAGAACATTGTCCCAAGCACAACTGGCAACACGATAACCACGAAGACTTTGAAAGTCTTATCGGCTATTTCGGTGAATTTCTGCTTATCAGAAACAAAATATCGCGCTAATAAAGGAAGAATGAGTCCCGCCAGCATAGCCGGAAAGAAGACGAGATTCTCTATGATCTTATAGGCCACGTTATAAATACCGACGTCAGCGCTCGACTGAATCAGCGAAAGCAATATAGTGTCCGTCTTGAAATAAGCGAAGGTAATGAGCGCTGTCGCTCCCATCGGCAGTGACTCTTTCAAAAAAGCTTTCCAAAAGGAGAAGTCAAAGCGAAGTGAGAACTGGATGAATTTTCGGCTAATCAGATAGACCGTCGTAATATTGAATGCCAGCGCCACGAGCACCGAAAGAACGATCGGGAAGAAGCCAAGATCGAATTTCACGATACAAGCAATCAGGCTTACCTGGATCAGCTTACCGATAAATTCGACCATAGCGACGCGATCCATAGCGATGCGCTTCTGGAACACGCCATTCATCACCAGTGAGAGAGAACTGAAGAATGAAGCGCAGGCAACGATGATAATGCCCCACTTCACCTCGATTGGATAATCGAAAAACAGGACTACTAGAGGAGCGATAGTGATCAGAAGCGCCGAACTCACCAAGCGCAGCCCGACGACATTGCCTAAAATTTTTCCTTCATCCGAGCCGTCTTTCGCAATTTCTCGAGCAGTTACTGGGCCAAGGCCGAGATCACTGATGGCTGAAAAAAAAGAGAAGAAGGCCAGAACCGTAGCATACTTACCAAACCCTTCCTGGCCAAGATATCCTGTGATCAAGCGCACCAAAAGCAAAGATAACACCACGGTTGATGTTACCTTGAGAGCAGAATTGAAAATGACGTTGTAAGCAAGTTTTCTGGCAATGGCCATGCCTCTAGGATACCCTATTCCAGCGTTTCTGGCACGTCATCAGCTGAAATTTTCGGGCGGATGAAGATTTTCCGCTGTTCTCCGGAACCGACACTCTCTGTCCGTACTTTTGAATGAGAAGAGAGATAGCGATGGACGAGTTTCCGTTCGAAAGAGAGCATAGGACGCAGCGCTACGGAAGCATTCTGTGCCATCGCTTCCTCTACGGCCTTATCAACATCCTGCAGAAGCAGGCTTTCTTTTTCTTTGACGTAGTCATTGATATCGATAGCGATGCCAGAAGCATCTCCACCCTGCTTACGATACAGAGCCCGGAAAAGATGCTGCAAAGCAGAAAGATTCGCTCCGCGTTGCCCAATCAGGAAATGCTGATCCTCGGTCACCCGAAAAGCTACCCGGAGAGCTCCCTCTTCGATCGGGTCTTCCATGACCGTCACTTCCGCCTGAAATCCCAGCTTAGCGGCTAATTCCTCTCCCAAAGCCTTGATATCCTCGTATGGTGTCTGCATATGCGTGCTGATTATCCGATTATTTCGTTCCAGCCTCCTGAACTCTGAGTATATACTCTTGCTGCCCGATCATAAAGAGCGTTGAGACCAACCAGTACAGTGTCAGGGCCGAAGCGAGATTCACACCAAAAATCAAAATCATCGCCGGCATCATGATAACCATCTGCTTGTTCATCATGGTCGCAATATCCGGACCCTCTCCAGCCGGCTTTTCCTCCGGTTTCGGCTGATTTTTCATCATCATCTTGAGCTGGAAATATTGCGCGATAGCAGTTAATACTGCCAAAACGATACTCGGAGCCGTCAGGTCAAGAAAATTCAAGAAAAGATGGTTGATAGAGCCCGGATTAAAGACAAAAGCATATAAATCGGCAGCATGCACGTTGAATCCGTTATTCGACGTATTGAAAATAATCCGATAAATAGCGAAGAAAAAGAACATCTGGATAATCAAGGGGAGGCACCCGCCGAAAGGATTTACCTTATTCTCCTTGTAAAAATTCATAATCTCCTTCGTCTGACGCTCCTTGTCGTCCTTATATTTCTGCTGGAGCGCCTTGATTTTCGGCTGCACTTCCTGCAATTGTTTCTGGGAGGCAATCTGCTTATTGGTCAGCGGAATCAGTATCACCTTCAAAAGCAGCGTCGTGAGGATGATAGCGATACCAAAATCCTGCCAGGCCACATCATAAAAGAAAATAATGACATTATAAAGCGGCTGATAAAACACCCCATGAAAGAAATCGCCGAGCATATATTTTGGCTATTTTAACGGATTTTCTCGAATAATTCTGCGAGTGGTCGCTCAAATGTCTCTCGAGAGATCAATTGCGGCTTCTTGGCTGCAAAAACTACTATATTATACCCTTCCGGCCACTTTTTTTGAAGCGACCAGACGGCCGCCCGAGCGAGCCGCTTAAATCGATTCCTTTCTACGGCTCCTTTTAAGGCCTTTTTCCCACATACAAAAGCGAATTTTGTGATTTTTTGCTGATTTTTCTGATAACGAACTCCGATTTCCATGACAAAAAAAGGCTTTCCTCTGCGGAAAACCTCTTCAACTTCCTCCTTTCGCAATCGATGCGCCGATGGAAGCATAGCGCTTTCGCTTATACCGTGGTCAACTTTTTCCGGCCGACACGGCGGCGATTTTTGATCACATTCTGCCCATCCGTCGTGCTCATGCGCTTCAAAAAGCCATGACGGCGGGTGCGACGGCGAGTTTTCGGCTGATACGTACGCTTCATATCCAATACCTTAAATTCAAGTACTCGACAACTCTATCAGTCTTTCAAAAAAAAATCAAGTCTTCTGTTATCCACCATACATGGTCATTTATGCACAAAATCACCCGATTCATCCGCCTGGAAAAGACCAAAACCACATGCTATAATGCCATTCACTCGGAAAAGAGCCCTTTTCTGCCTTGTTTTAAACATATTCCCGTATCCTTAATTGTGC
>OFRG01000873.1_pt1 | contig 10273 bp, 12 predicted proteins | sample 1543071 | NCBI WGS metagenome assembly OFRG01 (sample SAMN07774222, study PRJEB24372) | wastewater metagenome | isolation source: WWTP Verbania (Effluent) | place: Italy: Verbania | collected 2015-12 | reverse complement strand
TATTCTCGCAGCGGCAAAAATGGTGAAAGAGAAATTCGGTGGGGAAGTGCCGCGCACGATGGCCGAGATGCTCGAGATCCCCGGCGTGGCACGAAAGACCGCCAATGTGGTGCTCGGAAATGCGTACGGAGTGGTGGACGGCATCGCGGTAGACACGCACGTCATGCGCCTGACCCGCCTGTGGAAACTCACACAAGAGAAGACACCAGAGAAGATAGAGCGAGACTTGATGGCACTCTTACCCAAAGAAGAGTGGTTTGACTTTACCTACCGCACCATCGAATACGGCCGAAAACATTGCACGGCTCGAGTAAAAGACCCACGCCAGGGCGGGGCAGGCCACACGAATTGCCCTCTTGCGAAATATGAACAATAGATTGACTTTTCCCTGTGTATAAGTATGATAGTAGTAAGCCCCCAGGGGCGGTTTTTTAGAACAACACTATGGCAAATTTTATCGAATATCTCAAAGAAACAAAGGGCGAAATGAAGCATGTCTCCTGGCCAACCCGGGATCAGGTAATCGCGTACACCACGATTGTTATTCTCGTTTCTCTCCTCACCGCCGCACTCCTCGGTGCTTTTGACGCACTCTTTACGAGCCTTCTCGAAAAATACCTCCTTTCTTAATTTAAAAGCTCCAAGCTAAACGCTCACTTTTATGTCACGCCAAGAAATACAACCCGACCGAAACTGGTATGCCATTCATACCTATTCGGGATATGAAAACGCCGTCGCGCGCAATTTGAAGCAGCGCATCGATTCTCTCGGTATGGAGGACAAAATCTTCAGCGTCATCGTGCCGACAGAAAAGAAAATCAAAGTGAAGGGCGGCAAACGCGTGCCAGTGGAAGAAAAAATCTATCCTGGCTACGTGCTGGTAGACATGATCGTGACGGACGACTCTTGGTACGTGGTGCGCAACACGCCACGCGTTACCGGCTTCGTCGGCGCTGGCGTTACTCCCGTACCGCTCGACAAGTCTGAAGTCGACATGCTCTTCTCACGCATGGGTGGCGACACCGTGAAGCACGCGGTAGACCTCAACATCGGCGAGCAGGTCACCATTACCGACGGGCCGTTTAAGGATCTCGAGGGCAAGGTGGGCGATGTGGACGAAGAGCGAGGCAAGGTCAAGGTCCTCGTCTCGATGTTTGGTCGCGAAACCCCGGTAGAGCTCGACTTCTTGCAAGTAAAGAGAATTTAAGTACAATAACACCACTATGGCAAAAAAAGTAGTCAAAAAGATAAAGCTTCAGATTGAAGCAGGAAAAGCCACCCCGGCACCACCGGTGGGTACGGCGCTCGGACCTGCGGGTGTCAATATCGGAGATTTCGTATCGAAATTCAACGAAGCGACCCGCGACCGCATGGGCAACATCATCCCGGTAGAGCTCTATGTGTACGAAGACCGCTCCTACGACTTTATCCTGAAAACTCCGCCTGCTTCACGCCTCATCCTCAAAGCCCTCGGCATTGAAAAAGGCTCCAGCAAGAATGCGGTAAAGAAAGTCGGCAAGATTACGAAAGACCAGGTACGCGCGGTCGCCGAGCAAAAGCTCCCCGACCTCAACGCTACCGAAATCGAAGCCGCGATGAAGACCATCATGGGCACCGCGCGATCGATGGGTATCGATGTCGTAGGATAAGATTCTTACATTCGGAAAATCCTAAATAAAAAAATGGGCTCTTCATAACATGAGTAGCCCGTTTTTTTTGTGTAAAATTATACACACTTGACAAAGCGCAAAAACATGTATAGTATGCGGGAAGGACTTAGTTCCTGAAATTTTACAACAAACGGGAGAACCTTGTGAACAATACAGTTTGCCAACGCTGCGCCCTGGTCATCGTACCCGGTGTGGCATGCCAAGCACCTGCCAACACTACCAACTGCGCCATTCAAGAAGAGCGGCAACGCCAACAGCAGATGGCTCTACGCGCTCAGCAGGCGGAAGACTTTGCAACAATGTGCCGAGAGTACGCCGGCGCCGAAAGCGATTAATTTCAACCCCACCACGGAGACACAGATGGACACAAACACACTCGATCCAAACATTGACCAACGCCAACGAGAAGCTGCGGAGCTGGCAGAAATCGCACAAAAAGCAACCATCGAAGCAGGCGACGTACGCCGAGAACGCATCCGGAAGGCCTACGCCCAGCCACAACAGGAAGTCACTCCCGACACCCCGGCGACCACCCAGCCCGAGTAACACGGGCTCGCACCACCCTCCGCAACGCACACAAGGATGTGTCGCGTGCGCGGGGGATTTTTTTATATTAAGTTATTTTTTTATCTCTCTATCTTTATAGAGCCTCGGCAACATCATAGACGGATTCCAATTCTTTTTTATTTTCGATATGTCGGTTACGGATAGATATTTTCCCTCTTTTGTATAATCGCGATCGAGAATCTCTCCTGTCTCGTAGAAAATAATCTGAGCAATACGGCGTCCGACGACGAGTGGTATGGTGTAGTGGCGAGAGTTGTTTGTAATCTCCATCGTCCAGCGATTTATATATCCCACATCACCCCAGCCAGCGCATTTGCAGACTTCAATGAAATTTCGACCCAGAGAAGAACGGGCCTTCATCATGGTAGTGACAACATTCTGTCCGCCAATAAATTCTTGGGTATGCCCGAGAATAGTTTCTCCCGGGGCGAGGAGAATAATCTTGTCGTCGGGTGAAATTCCGTCGAAATCAAAATTCTTCAAAATCTCTTTCGCCTTCCGGGCTTTTTCAGCGACAGTGCCCCACACCGCATCGGTATGACGTTTGTTCCAGATATTGTAGACACGACTTCCAGCGAGACCGTTTGCTACCCACGGATCCTGCTCACGGAAAAACCAATCACCCAAAGTGACATCATAACTCGATGTGGCAAGATTTTTTTTGTCGTACGGCTCGATGACAATATTGCCTATCTTTTTGTGCTCAAGAATTCTTTTGTCTGAGAGTGCCATGGGGTGAAATTTTATACTCTAATAACATAACATGATGTCTTAAAAACACGAAGCCACTTTTACGCAGCTTCGTGTTTGTCTTCCTCATTCGGCTTTCTTTACAATATCTTGCTCACCCCGTCGGACGTCGAACCGTCCTGTTTCAGCATGCGCGTAGATGGGCGCTTCACATTCTCCGAGAACTTCTCGAAGCGATTGCGCCATCTGCTGGGCACGTCTTTGGAGTGTTGGATGCACCGTGCTTCCTGAACGGAGCTCGGCGAGATACACCACTGCCGGAAGTCCTCCTGTGATACGGCATGGTACAAGATACCCCATCGGGATGTAATACTGCCGCGAAGCTTCGTCAGCAGTAAGCATTTCGACACGACGTTTTATTTCTCCAAGAAGTTTTTCCGCTGTACCGCGAAGACTTTCCGGTAGCTCACCGATATACCAGTCTTTTTCAAAACCATGTCGCATGGTAAGGAGTGGCATACGCTGTGTGACTGCACGATGCCGTTGTAAATCCCTAAAAGACCCGTAATCCAACAAGAACGAAAATTGGAGAGTTCCGCATTCGGAAAGGAATTTGGGAAGCTCCGTCTTTGGCGGACGTTTTTGAAATAATTCAGAATACTCTCTGAGCAGGATACGATTTAATCCGTTGTCTTTCATTTCAAAGTCGGGGAACGTTTCCGGATTAAAGTAATATCGTTCCCCCATGATCCATCTGTTATATTGCTCCGTGCCATCATATCGCTTGTGTCCAAAAGACCCGGGAAACGCTTCTTTAAGAGCATCTTCGAGCATGTCAGCGACGTGCTGTACTTCAGCAAGGGGATGATGACGAAGCTCTGCGATGTGATCTGCCGCTTGGCGTAGGTTTGTATGCCACGCAAGACTGGTTGATGCTCCAGCAGGAAGATATCCGCGCAGAATATCAAAAGCCCGAGCATTGATAGCCTTCTCGTACACTGATTCCTTCTCGCCCTCTTGCATCGGGAAACGACGCTTTAGATCTTCACAAAGCGGTTGTTTTGCACTCAAGTAGAATGCCCGCAAATCTTCCTGAATTTTTGAAGATTCTTCGGAGGCGACTGGATCAATGAAGGGCTGAGAAGTAAAGTCAACGTACCGCGTTGAAACTTCCTGTCCAGAATAAAGCGCCCAGTCCTGTATGGCTTTTGCAACAAGCATCGAAACCCCTTCAATGAAGACCGTTGTCGTACCACAGTCACCGATAGATTTATGCCCGTAGCCAACATAGTAGCTCGCCATAAATTTTTCGGGACCTTTTTCCGCAACAATCGCCAAATGCTCCAGCACACTGCGAGGGTCTCGCGAGTAAAGAGCTTGGAGCATGGCCTCTGCTTCAGGTGGTATTGTGGCGCCGGTTTCTAAAACGAGAACCAGCCCGCCACCAGAAAGGGGACGTGTGACATGTTTGAGTGTGCTGTACGTGTTCATGATATTTTTCCCATTGTAACAAAGTTTCCGTCTTTTATGCTAGTTTTTTTTTGAGATTTGCCAAGTATCTTTTTTTCTTATTCGTGGTATTTGAAAGCAAAAATTTTTTCAAATATGCTCTTATGCTATAGTGAAGTTATTATGTCAGAAAAACGCGGGAAATTTATCGTCATCGAAGGTGGCGACGGGTCTGGGAAGGCGACCCAAGCCGAGTTTTTGGTTGAGACATTGCGCAAGAGTGGGGAAGTAACCTACTTTGATTTTCCCCAATACGAAACTTCCGTATGGGGCGCGCTTGTCGGACAGTGCCTCGCCGGAGAATTCGGAGATTTCCTCCGCATGTCGCCTTATCTTTCATCGCTCCCATATTCTCTCGACCGCGCCTCTGCGAAAGACGCCCTCATTGCGGCGCTCCAAAAAGGACATGTCGTCTGCAACCGCTACACGCCGAGCAACATTGCGTATCAATCTGCGAAACTTCCCGACAAAGAACAAGAATCCTTCATCTCATTCATCGAAAGGGGAGAGTATGATGAAATCGGCCTCCCTCGACCCGATATGGTGATTTATCTTGACGTTTCGAGTAATATTTCTTCCGAACTCATCCTACAAAAAGCACAGCGTTCATATCTCACAGAAGATGTGAAGAAAGATCAGCATGAACAAGAGCCGGAATATCAAGACCGCGTGGCTCGGGTGTACCGAAAATTAGCAGCGGTACGCCTCGACTGGCACAGTATTCCCTGCACAGAAAATGGCACCTTGCTCTCTCGAGAGAGGATTAAGAAAGAAGTCGAGTCTCTGGTCCACACTCTCATTCCCTAGGGTTATCCACAGTTCTGGGCCCATTTCGCTTGACAAAGATTAAGCCTTGGTGTATAAAAGAATCTATTACTTTTTGGTTCTTTCAACAAGCAGAGAGAGGAGGACGGAAAATGAACGAAGCACCGATATGGTTGCAAATACTCACAGAGGAAATGGGTGGCATGGAACGCTACGAGGGAGCCCCGCGGTTTTTAGGGGAAGATCCCCCTCAACTGTTTCTCGAGGGTTTGAGAGAAAACCTTCGGAGACCGCAGCCGCCCCAGCCGGAGTCTCGGGGGTCGCTTTAGCCTCCAAAAATACGGCACACTGCCACCAAGAGCCACGACTGTTCAATACAGCACGGGCTCTTTTCTTTTTTCTGTGTATAATATTTTTATGGAAAAGTCTGGAAAATCAGTGAAGTCTGTGGGCTTCAAAATAATTTTCAAATACTACTGGATGCAGATACAGAAGTATAAGTGGTCTTTTTATGGTGTGTTTATTGTGTACGGAATAGCGACAGTCTTGGTGCAAATTTTCACGCCACTTGTCTACAGGAACATCATAGATGCTGTATCTCAAACAGTCACGAGGAGTCCTGCGGAGGAGGCACTCCTCTCTCTTCTTTTTATTCTTGCTTCACTTACCGTCCTTTACAATATTTTCTATCGAGTGGGGGAGTACCTGGCATCGTATTCGCGAGCGAATATTACAAAAGCGCTCACCGACTTTTCTTTACAACATCTTGAGCGGCACTCTTACGGGTTTTTCGCAAACACATTCACCGGAGGTCTTGTCGCAAAGACTGGGCGCTTTGTTCGTGCTTTCGAAAGAATGGTTGGTATTCTCGCCTACGATTTTTGGTCATCGACCATTGTGCTTCTTGGTGTCTTTATTGTTTTATTCCGGACAAATGCGGGCCTAGGATTATATTTCTTCCTCTGGCTTTTGGTTTATTTTCTGATTACCGTCATATTTGTGAAGAAGAAAAATCCTTACAATCTTGCCGAAGCGGAGGCAGATTCAAAAGTGACCGCTCGTGTGGCTGACTTTTTCACAAACATCCTGAACGTAAAGATGTTCGCATCGAAGGGGCAAGAGTTCTCTTCTTTTCAAGCAGTAACCCAAGAAAGATTTACTGCTCAAATACGATCATGGAATTTGGGAAACTTTCAGAATGCCATACAAGCCCTGCTCATCGGTGTCTTTGAAATTGGGGGAATGTACCTGGCGATAAAATTATGGCTTGTGGGGGAAATAACCGGCGGAACTGTAGTTTTGATTCAACTCTACACCAATGCTATCTTCGCACATCTATGGAATCTCGGGAGGACTGTCCAAGACTTCGCACATTGTCTCTCCGACGCCGCAGAGATGGTGGAGATTTTTGAGCAGCCGGTGGAGGTGCTCGACCCTGCTTCACCGGAAGCATGCCGAATACGGAAGGGCGTAGTGAATTTCCAAAGTGTAACATTTGGGTACGACCCAGCAAACCCCGTGCTCAAAGACTTTTCTTTCGCCGTCCGTGCAGGCGAGCGGGTGGGGCTCGTGGGTTCATCCGGAGCGGGGAAGACCACCATCACAAAACTCCTCCTTCGTTTTGCCGATCCACAGTCGGGAGTGATAGGTATCGACGGGCAAAATATTATGCACATCACTCAGGACGACCTGCGCCGCAACATCGCGTATGTGCCGCAAGATCCCGTACTCTTCCACCGCTCTTTGCGCGAGAACATTGCTTACGGAAAGCCGGAGGCGAGTGAAGAAGAAATTATTTCGGCGGCAAAGAAAGCACACGCGCACGAATTTATTTCCGGATTCCCCCAAGGCTACGATACTCTGGTGGGCGAGCGCGGAGTGAAGCTCTCGGGCGGGGAGAGACAGCGCGTCGCCATTGCCCGAGCCATCCTCAAAAACGCACCGATACTCGTGCTCGACGAAGCCACGAGCTCGCTCGACACAATATCCGAGCGGTATATCCAAGAGGGGTTGGAAGAACTCATGAAAGAAAAGACGGTTATCGTCATCGCCCACCGCCTCTCTACCGTACGCAAGATGGACCGCATCGTGGTGCTTGGCCTGTCTGCGCAGGCAGGCGAGAGCGGAATCGAAGAAGAGGGGACGCACGACGAGCTTCTGGAAAAGGGCGGCACCTACGCGGCGTTTTGGAATCACCAGACCGACGGCCTGCTGGCATAGGAAAACTTTTATGCTACGATAGCAGTATTATGAAAAAGCTTCTCGAGAGAGAAATACAGCAAGCGCTCGGAGGCCAAGATGCACTCACGAAGTTTATCATTGAAGCCTCAAACCCAGCAGAAGGGCGGGGGGATTTTGCTACCAATGTCGCCCTCGCTACCGCAAAAGATCTCGGGAAAAATCCGCGCGCTGTAGCAGATGAGCTGAAAGAAAAACTCGAGCAGGCTCCGGGCGTAATGGAGTATGTGGAAAAGATAGAAGTCGCGGGGCCAGGGTTTATAAATTTCTACCTCAAGCCGGAAGTTTTCCTCGCAAACGTCGGCGAGATTGTTGAGGCGGGGGAGAAATATGGCCGGAGCGAAATGCTCTCGGGCAAAAAAGCCATTATCGAATACACCGACCCAAATCCGTTTAAAGAATTTCACATCGGGCACCTCATGGCAAACACCATCGGCGAGTCCATCTCACGGCTTATCGAATGGAGCGGTGCGGAAACAAAACGCGCTTGCTACCAGGGCGATGCGGGGATGCATGTGGCAAAAACTCTTTGGGGGATTAAAAATTCTGGAAATTCTCAATCTGAAACCGTCGGAGATTTGGGTCAGGCATATGCTCTCGGCGCAAGAGCGTACGAAGATGACGAGAATGCAAAGAAAGAAATTCAAGAAATCAATAAAAAGATTTACGATAAAAGCGATGAAGAAATAAATACTATTTACGAAACGGGAAGAAAAATTTCTCTCGACTACTTTGAAACCATCTATAAAAAGCTCGGCACGAAGTTTGATTATTACTTTTTCGAGAGCGAGACGGGAGTGGTGGGGAAAAAGCTCGTCTTGGAGAGGCTCGGTGAAGGCATCTTTGAAAAGGGTACCGGTGGCGCAATAATCTTTCCTGGCGAGCGCTATGGGCTTCACACGCGGGTATTTATAAACTCCGAAGACTTGCCGACCTACGAAGCGAAAGAGCTCGGCCTCGCACCGGTGAAGTACGAAAAATATCCCTACGACCTCTCGGTGGTCATTACCGGAAACGAAGTGAACGATTATTTCAAAGTCGTACACGCGGCGCTCGAGCAGATCTTTCCCGACTTGGCGAAGAAAACTTTTCACCGCTCGCACGGCATGCTCCGCCTTCCGACGGGAAAAATGTCTTCACGCACGGGCGATGTCATCACTGCCGAGTCGCTCATCGCGCAAGTGGAAGGCATGGTACAGGAGAAAATCGCCGAGCGTGAATTCTCTGAGGAAGAGAAAAAGGAAATTGCGGAAAAAGTAGCCATCGGCGCGATCAAGTTTTCTATTCTCCGTCAGGCGACAGGAAAGGATATCATTTTTGACTTTGAGAAATCACTTTCGTTTGAGGGCGATTCGGGGCCGTACTTGCAATACACTATTACGCGTGCGAAATCCGTGCTTCACAAAGCTGCCGAGCAGGGTGTCGCGCCAAGTGCTGAAAATGCGGTGTTTGAGGGGAGCGCTTTAGAGAAACTCCTCTTCGAAAGATTCCCCGAGGTTCTCGAGAAATCTGCTCTCGAGTATGAGCCACATTATCTCGTCACCTACTTGCTCGAGCTTGCGGCCGCGTTTAACTCATACTATGGAAATAGCCAGATCATCGGCGTCACCGAGTCGCCTTACCGCCTCCTCCTCACCCAAGCTACGGCCCAGGTGCTCGAAAACGGGCTTACCGTGCTTGGCATGCCAGTGCTCGAGCGAATGTAGGAGATATTCAGAGTTTTCCTTTGAATTCTTCTCGCGGTTTGGTATACTACAGCCATGATTATTACGTATTACGGCCTTGAGTTCTTCAAGGTTCAGTTTGGAGACTTGGTCATTGGGTTCAATCCCCGTGGCGGAAAAGGCGCCTCCAAGACTACCCGGTTTGGCGCAGACATCGGCTTTGTAACCCTCCCGCACGAAGATTTTTCTTCTGTAGAAAATCTCTCTCACGGCGGGAAAAATCCTTTCACTATCATCAACCCCGGAGAATACGAGACGAAAGGGGTGTTCATCCGCGGCTTTGGTACGAAGACCAATTACGACAAAGAGGAGACTCACAACACTGTCTATATTCTCACTCTCGAAGATATGAAGATTTGTTTCTTGGGTGCATTGGGTAATGCGACGCTTCCTCCTGAAGCAAAAGAGCACATGGAGGGAATACACGTGCTCTTCATCCCGATTGGCGGTGGCGATGTCCTCGAAGCGCCGGAAGCGTACAAGCTCGCAATAAGCCTCGATGCGAAGATTATTATCCCTATGCATTACGAGGGAGCCGGTGGCGAGGGGGCTTTAAAGACGTTTTTAAAGGAAGGTGGATCAGAGAAGATAGAAGCACTCGACAAACTGACGATCAAAAAGAAAGATGTCGAAGGGAAAGAAGGAGAGATTGTTGTCCTTTCACCGCAGTAAATAAAAAATAGAAGCCATGTGGAAACACATTGAACATCTTCGCCAACAACCAGAAGAAGCACGCCGAGGAGTAGCATTCCTCTTGTCGCTTTCGATTACTGGGATAATTCTTGTCTCTTGGTACGTCCTTCCAAAAAGTACCGACCCGGACAAGGAGAAGACCTCTGCGCTCATGTCACCATTTGCGGCACTGGGACAAACCTTCTCTGCTGGGACAGAAGACGTTGGAGAAAAGTTCAAAGATCTCCTCAAGCCGACTCCCAGTACATCAAACACGGCCGCCGCTCTCTCCGCGCAAGCCACCTCTTCAGATGCCGACCCTTATTTTCTGAATGAGACAAGCACCTCCACAGCAAGTACTTCCGATTTTTATACAGCGACAAGTAGTGCAACAAGTACGGTAATCAGATAAAAATATGCCACGAAAAAAAGAACAAA
>OFRG01000872.1_pt1 | contig 10281 bp, 18 predicted proteins | sample 1543071 | NCBI WGS metagenome assembly OFRG01 (sample SAMN07774222, study PRJEB24372) | wastewater metagenome | isolation source: WWTP Verbania (Effluent) | place: Italy: Verbania | collected 2015-12 | reverse complement strand
CATGCATTATATAACCCATCATCAGTTTCACCTTCAACTGACATATGAGCTGGGCAACTTTTGCATTCTATCCACCATACAGGTAAATAAGTATCGCCGATATACTCTGTTAAATGAGCACCTTCTAAATCATTACTTCCGCAGAAAGGACATGGTTTATATTTCTTTTCCATCACAATGCTCATTCCATAATATATCAGGGTCTGTTTCCGAATATTTTAATCTATAGTCAGGTAATCCCGTTTCTACTTCTGCTGCTAATAATTCAGAAACATATCCATCCCATTCTCCATCTAAATAGATACAATCTTCACTGACTGGAGGGCAATTTTGTAAACTAACTTCTTTACCTTTTCCTAAAAAAGTTTTATTAACTTTTTCTATAATTATTTTATCATATTCTTTTAATACGGCTTCAAGCTCTAAATCATAGGTTCTTAATGGGTCAGGTATATTCTGCTCTATATACCATCGGTTACATTCTATGACGTTTTTGAGGTCATGTAGAGCCTTTAACAAGTCATTCATCATCAACTTCCATTATTTCTATGCCATCGCCGCCATTCTCTAATACATCATCGGCTGCTTGATCAAACATACGATGCACTAAAGTAGACCCATCTTCTGATTCCTCAGTTAATGATGAAATTATTTCATCAGCGAAAACCATTTCGTCGGTGATGACTAGTTTTTCTTCATCAGGGTCAAATTGGTTAGCTATATCACCACTAAGTATCGAATTGCATAAGGTAGTTACTCCTATCTTTATAACCAAACACCCGTCTTCAATTTTAACTTCTAAATGACTGTTCATACATTATCCTTTATAAAAATATTTTTCAAAATTTCAAGTTCATTCAACCATCTTCCAATGTCTAAAGTATCATGTATGAGTTGCAATTGCTTAAGCATAGAGATTTTATCTGAACTTATCTGCAATGTCGAAAAAGCAAAAATTTCATAATCTGATAAGACATTTATTTCTCGTAAGGAGTTCATAACTATGTCTGAAGTAACACTATTACCTTCTAATTTACTGACATCATAATCTTTAGGGAATAAACATCCAATCGCACAAGACATACCATTTTGATGTCGATAAAAACAAGTACGGTATCCTGTATCATCTTCAACCATACTTTTGGCTTTTTGAGTTAATAGATGTTTTTCTATTTTATCGTATATTTCTTTAATATTCAATTATACCATCCACTGCTTTGTTTAAATCACTTATACAATCAACCCAACCACATGGATTGTAACCTGAATCGGTTAAACGATCATTATGAACATTTAACCAATCTTCTTTATCAGTGCTATACCGTGCCGTGATATATTCATACGGTGAATTCATCATACCACTTCGCCGAGCAATTAAAAGAAATTTATTCTTAGGAAAATATTCACTCATGCTATGTAAAATCATTCGTCACATTCCTCTGTTTCTTCATAATCATCATCTTCATAATTAGTATCGATTACAAGATGCTCTTTTGACGAAATAATCTCGAATTTTCCTTCATCATAAACAATGACAAATCCTCTATCAAAGGTCAATTTTACACCAATACCATGAGTATCTGCATAACTTCCTTTTTCAATGAAATCAATGGGTACTAAACCAATCAACCCAGAATCCACATCAATAACTTTACCAGCATAATTTACACTATTACTATGTATTTTATAAGAGCCATCGCCATTTGATGTACCTGCACAAGTTATGAATATATCTCCTGCATAGGCGATATATTCTGATTCGCTTGAAATATCGAAAATTGAATCAACCAAAGCAGCCCAAGTTTTAGTGTCATTGTTAAAACAATAACATGGATCACATAATAAATATGTTCCAGCAGCTACACATACTACGTTTTTATCGGTGTCATTTCTAAAAATGTTCATATAATTCTCATAGATATGGATTATAGCCTTTATCACGATTTAATCGATCAGTGATATGTTGGTATATTTCATTTTCATCAATACCACGACTAATGTCAAGTATATTTTTACAACACCGACGAACAGCTTCTAAATTTATCCTAGTAAAGAAATTTTCACAGGAGCAAGAGTAATAAATAACAACTTATCTAGTTCCTTAATACTTTCAGCAAAATAGGTTAAATTATTTCTAGCATTAATTACTGCAACATCTTTCATAAAGAAGATATTTCTTACTAATGCGCCATCACATTTTACTTCATATAACTCATTATCTACATAATTCATTGCTAGATCACACATTTGTTGTAGGCTGCTAGTATCCCCATTTACACCAGACTCCACTAATTCTTTAGTTTGCATTAATTGGCCAAATCTATAGGTATTAGATTCTGTATCATTCAATATATACGTAACATAATACATATCTTTATCACATGGTTGGTTGTGAAGTTTATGTAATAATTTATAAATAGATGAATTAAACCGCATAGGGATTTTGCATCCTTTATTAAAAATCACACGTACTGCATTTCCAGTACGATAGGCCATGAATAAATCAGAAACAATTTCCACCATATTCTTGTACTTACGAATATGCACATTATGTTTAATCATGATTTAAAACTCGATTTTTTGATAAACTTTTAAATTATTACGGATACCTTCAACCGTACTAAATGAAAGTTGATATTTATCACCCATTAGGTCATATGCCCTGATATAAAAAACACTACATGCATTATTGACTGATAACTCAGTGATAGTAGATGAGTGATGACCAAATAATTTAAAGCTATATTTTTTAGCATCGAATAGTTTAATTAAATTAGATGTTACCTTGTGGAAGTTTGTTGATGAATTTACTGCTTCAATTAATTCAGGAGAAATTAACGAACCTTTATCAACAACTGATTCAGCCAGCCAAGCTTTTTCAATTTGATTTAAAGCAACTAATTCATCTTTATCAATAGCATCAATACCAACATAACCAATAATATTGCCATTTACTTTTTTAACAGCATTATCCCAATCTTTTTCATTAGTACTAGGATTTTCTAAATCTTTAAGGTCTAATTTAATATCAACACTTTTCACTGGATTAATAACTTTCATATCCAAATGAATGCGCTGTATAGGTGTCAATAAAATACCTTCATTAATAGTATTCTCTAGGCGTAAATATCGGCGGCTATCTGTAACAGGGATATTATCCATGAGTACAAAGGTTTCTTTAACATCGATTTCAAATATAGTATCAGGATATAATGGATTTGCTAAACCATTGATAAAATATGTTTTAGCTTTTTTACGGCGAGCATACTTCAATATGGTTTTTCCGCCGACTGATGATATAGGCCACAACTCATTAATAGATATTTTAAAAACAAGTTTACGCAAGAAAGAAATGGTTTTCTTATGAACTTTAATTGTATCGTCATAACCTTGTTTTATTGCATCGTGATATGTTTCAATAGTAATGACACCGTTTGCAGAAACAGCTTTAAAAAAAGGGTTTTGTACCGTTACCACACAATCTTTACGTTGTAAAGTGAATTTCATATGAACCTCAAATAATATTAGAACGAGTTAATCTATCAATTATACCAAAAAAACCTTTTTCTTTCAATCCATCTAAACCATATTTTTCTAAAGCTTCTTTATCAGAAACAGCATATTTCGTGATATCATCAGAAGGAATAGAGGTATCAATAGTCTTACTCTTAAAAGTTCTTTGTTGCATAGAAGATATTTCTTCAAAACTATAACCAAATATATCCATAAAAACCTCTTTAATTTGTGAATATATTACCTTATCATGTATTAAATATCAACAGAAATAAGGAATTTTTATGTTATCTTTTATACAATTCACACAACAAAAAGCATTGACTGAATCATATGAAGCTAGATTGAAAGATGTAGCTGAAGTGAAACCCAATTTCCCTGAAGCAGATTACTGGATTAAACGCAAAGGAGACATCAACACGGTTGGTGCTGTGACTAAAGAATATAGTCCAGAACACATAGGCATAAAAATTACTAGACCCGATGTACTACTCCCTCAATATCATTATTACATGATGCAGCATCTTCATAATAAAGGATTCTGGAAGAACAAGGCAATTGGTGCATTGAAATTAGTCCACATAAGAACTGAAGACGTGAAAAATCTTAGATTTGGTCAAGAAGGCCATTATTAAATACAGGTATCACTTGGATTATAAATATGAACTTACTACATAGCTTATCAGAAACACTGGAAACTAATTTCTCTAAAGCGCACAAGATAGCCCAATATAATGCCTCATTGCCTATTGAACAAGGTGGCCTTGGATTGCATCCAGAAAACACTGCCAAAGATCGTGCAAGAGCAATGGGGTATGATGTCGATAAACCAATGTATCGTGGTTTAAGTCAAGAACATAGTGATGATGTAAAGAAAAACATTACTTGGGTATCTCCTGATCCAAAACACGCTGAAGGCTATGCATATGGTGTAGGTAGTCCTAACATGATGAAAGTTTATATCAAGAGCCATAACCCTGTTCATTTAGGTTATAGTAAACAAGCTATTCATGTGCCATTTAAAGATATCAAGAACCGTGTTAAAGAACGGATATTAGATGCCTTCCAAAAAGGAAATGTTGATAGAGATACTGCCAAACATGAATTTGATAGAGTCGATAACCTACCAGATCAAGAAGGATTTAAATATCATTGGCAATGGAGGGATGATAATCCTGAATTTAAAGAAGCCTTACGAAATGTCGGTTATGATAGCGTATCTGATCATGAAGTAGGGTATGATACTACTGATACTATAGGATTATTTCATCCTTCTCAAGTAAAGTCTGTCAATGCAGCTTTTGATCCAATGAAAAAAGAAGGGATTATGGAATCTAATATAAACCACCCAATGATCAATATAAATGGTGAAATGAAACATCGTAATAATTCATTAGGCGATCCTATACATCATACTGATGAAGGAATAAAAAATTTTCATAAATGGTTCGGTGATAGTAAAGTTGTAGATGAACACGGTAGACCAAAAGTTGTATATCATGGTTCAGATAAAGATTTCGATGAATTCAAGAAGACTAAAGGTAAGGTATCCCATTTATTAGGAACATCTGAAGTTGATAGAGATGGGCATTTCTTCGCTGAAAAAGAATCTCTATCAGCTAATTTCGGGGAAAGCAAACCATATTATCTCAACATCAAAAAACCAGCCAATCTAGTTAACGGATATCCTGATGATGTAATAGACAAACTAACCAGTGATGGAAGAAGCCAAAGATTTTTTCATAATTCATATCCTTCTGATATATGGAGTCATTTCGATGAGCCACATCATATAGGTAAAGAGCTACAAAATGTCGGATATGATGGCGCAAGTATTTATGAGCCACGAGTAGATTTTGACGAATTTAAGCATGAAGGAGGAATAACCCATATAGCCTTCCATCCTTCACAGATTAAAAGTGTTGCTAATAAAGGAAGTTTTTCAAAAGAAACCAATAAATTACACGAAGCCTATGATGATGAATTATCTGATGATCATTTTAAGATAGATGATTGGGGTAGATATAATGATAAAGTTAAAAATTTCAATAACTTGGAAGATCATATTTTACCTAAAAATGAAATTATAAAAAGATATTCTACACGAGGATATGAGACTATCAATAAAGGATTATGGAAAGCTAAATTTAAACCTGAGTCATCTAACCACTACGTCTCATCTCATGATATCACAAATATACAGAATTCGATTAAATCGACTAATCCATCATCAGATGAACATACATTATATTCTGGTATTAGAAAAATACCTCATAGTGATGGCATAGTGCATATTCCTAGTTTTATTTCTACTTCATTATCAATGGACACAGCCCATCATTTTGCCATTGATAAACTCGATGATAATAATGACTATCACATATTAAAAATACAAACTAGAAAAGGTGATCACCTAGGTAATATGATTAATAATGCTCAAGTACCGCATGAGAGTGAAGTTTTATTACCAGCTAATAGTGTTTTGAAAATTCATAAAACAAATACCTACAAAGATGATTGGGGATATCCAATCCATGTACATACAGCAACTATTATGAACGATAAAGAAATAGAAGCAAACAAAGATCATCCAGAAGTAATGAGTCATCTTAGAATGAAAAAGGAATTAGGTATATGAGTTTATTAGATAGTTTAAACCAGCATATTAATACTGTAACAGTAGGAGATAAAACTCGCTCAGTGGTTATGCCATCAAATATAAGGCATGAAGGTATGAGTATAGTGTCTGTTAAAACCAAACCTTTCGACCATAGCTTTAGCAAAAACAAAGATTTTTATGTAGGAGAAAATGGACTACATGGTATAAAAGAAAGATATCCTAAATTTAAGGAATGGTTTCATGCAGATAACGATATACCAATGGAAACATCAAAAGTCAATGTCGATGAACTAGGTAATGTTTCTTTTGATAATGGTCGTCATAGATATGCTTATCTACGGGATAATGGAGTTAAACATATACCCGTTACTATGGATGATGAAAGTCGTAAGAATGCATTGGAGCATGGATTAATATGAATTTATTAAAATTTCTTTTAGAAGAATATGAACATGAAGCAAGACATCGTATAGCACAATATAATGCTGCTTTACCTATAGAACAGGGTGGTTTAGGACTTCACAAAGATAATACCTCGATGGATAGAGCAAAGGCACTGGGGTTTGATACAAAGGCATATCATGCTACCGATAAAGATTTTAGTTATTTCGATATGGATAAAGCATCTACTACAGCGATATACGGTTCAGGAATTTACGTGTCATATACTCCAGAACATAATTGGGGTAAAAATAAAGAAGGATTACGAGTAATACCATTATTAGTGAAAAGAGATAAAGTACTCCCATCAACACCGCTGTCATCTATTAATGCTGAAAAAATATCAAAATATATAGGAAGAAATATTTCTCCAGAAAATGGTTTACCATTGTTATCAATAGAAAGAAAGGCTGGTGGTGATTTAGCTAAAGGAGTAGAGCAAGCAGGTTTTTCTGGATTCGATCATCCTGCACCAGCAAACAGAAATAGCGAAATTCATACCGTGTTCAGAGACAAAACTGCAATTAGAAGTATTCATGCTGCTTTCGACCCGATGAAAAAAGACAGCGATGACTTATTAGATTAATCATTATAACATCTAACGATGATATAACCGATAAAAATTCCTTGATGAAATGTTTTATATCTACGGAGAATATTAGGTACATTAGTTGGGGTATCTTTACCCATCAACAAATGATGCTTTTTAAGATAAGCCTCATATAAAGTACGAACAGCATACTTGTTATAAGTGTTTCCTATAATAGAAACACTTCCATAAGCCTCTAATTCAACTGTATAACGCATAACTATCTCCCGATGGATAGCTTATTTTATAATACCTTAATCGAGTTGTAAAGGATTAATATTGCCAAATAAAAACATTGTCTGGTAATTTAGAGACTATAGGTAGTATTTCTTCAACTGTTCTTCCACCATGACCACAAGCTGGCATAGTCATATGTATTTCACCGTCTATAAATAATGCCAATTCAGCTAATATATTTGTACTATATTGTACTAATTCTATAGGAGATTTTTCACTATAATGTGTTTTAGTTTGAAATGCCGCTATTTTAGTTTTGGTATCAAAAAGCATTCCATAGATATCTCCACTTTTAAATCCTTTATTCAATAACATAGTTCCAAGTCGTTTGGCTATTCCTTTGTGCTTATCTCTTACTTCCATCGCTATCCCAGAACCCATTACAAGCTCACCATTAGATTTTATAATAGAGTTACTAGTGAACAGAAATAACTCTGCTTGATCATAGGATTCCCATATATTACCTGTTTTTAATATCATTAGCTGCCTTTTTATTAATCAAATCATTGGTTAAATATTTATCGGATTGGCAAACATATAACAGTTCTCGAAAGTTTTCAAATTTCATACTCACTTTATCGATATTTTGATAGGAGAATATTTAGCCCACTGCTGGCTATCTATCAAGGCAGAATATTCTTCTTTCTTGACTACTTTTCTTAAGATATTAAGACTGCCATTAATATCAGCATTTATCAATACCCCATTAACAGATTTGAATAATCCCCGTTTCACTCGGTTTCCTTTATATACATCATGTTTCTTGATAGGCTCAATATCTAAAGCACTGCACTTAGAAGTATAGGCTTCATTAACTAAAATCAACTTGCCACCTACTGATTCATATTTATACTTAATCAAGTCAATGAATCGTGCATGAGGAATCATAATGAAATTTTGATTATTAGCCTTTCCTATATTAATCTCTTGTTTCCAATTACGGTTCTTACCTATAACTAAAGTACCTATATTATTCTCGACCAACAAATTTACAATATAACGTGATGCTTTATGGAGATAATCATCTATTTTATTATTCCTTTTATCCGTCAGGTTATTAATTCTCTTTGATTTATATTTTCCTTTAGGCAATTTATTTTGTAATTTGGCTTTAGTTTTATTATAGTATTGGTTAATAGATTTAAGTGGTCTACCGTTAATCAGGATGTGCTGTATCTCAGCTTGATTTGTTGTTATAGCCGCTAAATTATTAACTCCAATATCTATACTCGCTACTTTGTTTTCATTTAATTCTTCCTCTTTAATATCTTGTTTAAATGTTGCTTTTATGATGAAATAGTCTTTTTTAGGAATTATCTTTACTTCTCTGACTTCGCCTTCATACTTACTTAGGTCTAGCACAATATCAGTTCTGACTAATCGACAATGCTGAGACGGAAGTTTATGGGAAAACAATAAAGTTTGTATATTAAATATTACTATACCTGAATCTTTATTATAGTTAGGAATGTTTGGTCTTTTCTTAAACTTTTCTGGATTTTTATTATATTCTTTAATTGCTTTCCAATATGAATTTATGTCATTAGTTAATTGCATCCAACATTGGCTACTGCATTTGGCTGGCAACTCTTTCCAATGTTTAGATGCTTTACCTATCTGATATAAATCTTTAAATGAAATATCAATTCTCTCGTTTTCGGTTTTGAAGAAATTTTGTCTATATTCATAAAGCATTACATTATAAATATATCGAGCTTGAAGGCAAACATACTTACACCATTCATAATTGATGTTGTTGTGTTTTATTTTCAATATGGTATAACTTCTATTATTCATTTTTCTATACGATTCCATTTATAAGTCACTATTTCTCCATCAATATATTCTTTCCAAGTAGGATTCCATTTACCAGAAAAAAGGATAGTACAGCAACCAGTGCTATTACCTATTTTATGGAAACAATCTCGTGGAAAGTATTTGAAAATATTACGTCTTACTTCAGTACGAAAGTTTCCTTTTTCATCTAAAAGAATATATTCAGTATATTGGCCAAATAGCTTAATACTAAAGGCATTAAATGCATGAGTATGGAATCTATCTTGTGAATTATTTGTTTTATGGAAATAGAAAAAGATGATGCTGAATAAATATTTACATTCAAAAAATACAAACTGACTTACTATTTGATCACCGAAACAGAAACGGTTATAATGGAATATGCTTATGTTTTTTGTTTTCATAGTTATGCAACAAATATTACTTCGTTTAATCTGTCATTATATTTTAATAATCGGCAATGAATACATACTGAAATACTTCTTTTATAACCAAGCTGTATGATTTCATCACCGTGAATATTTCTCAAAAATATATATTCGTGCTTGCAAAATAAATTCATAGTGATATAAAAGCTGCTATGACTTGTTCTAGGCTTATGCCTCTATTCTTTAAATGATAGATTATACCTAATGCGCTGGGATCATTGAATATTGATTCATTATGTTTAGCTTTGAATAATCGATGCCCTATATCTGTAGCAATACGATACTGAACTATATCATCTGCTTCGTCATTATGATTCCACATCCAGTTACAAACTAGATCAGCATCATAGCTAGTATCCCTGAAATTAACTTCGACGATATCATATGGTTTTAATCCAATAGGGTGAACTCCACCATCCCATTTAATCCACGTAGTCATACTATATCTCCAGTATCTATATTAAAGCTAATAATTTCTAATTCAGGAAAATATTGCAAATAATTTTGAATCGCATGTAAATCCCAAATTTCACAATCATTTATATCATCAGTCCAAACTTTAACACCGTCTTTTTCATGACAAACTCTCAAAGACTCGATCTCTTCACGTATTTCTGAATAAGACGGATTTTTAAATTTTATCCATTCCCTACATA
>OFRG01000870.1_pt1 | contig 10287 bp, 16 predicted proteins | sample 1543071 | NCBI WGS metagenome assembly OFRG01 (sample SAMN07774222, study PRJEB24372) | wastewater metagenome | isolation source: WWTP Verbania (Effluent) | place: Italy: Verbania | collected 2015-12 | reverse complement strand
CCGTCAGTCGATCCAACCGCCGTCAGGGCGTTTCCGTCAGCACCAGCCGTCAGGGACAGCGCAAGCGTTGCGTCACCCTTGATCTGGATCCAGCAATACTCGTCGTTTGCCGGGGCCGATTGCAGAACGCCAGCACCAAGACCCGCGCTGTCCGAAAGGTCGGAGGTCACGGCGGTCGTGGAACCAGCGGAAGCGCCGCTCGGGGCGTAGTAGTAGGCGACTTGGCCCGCTACTGCCGCGACCGAACCGGCTGCAACCTTGTACTGAACGAACTTGTAGATCTTCCCGCCAGTGCTTTCGAAAACCGAGCCGAGGGCGGGAGTGTTGCCCTCGGTCAGAGCCGAATAGGTAGCGGTCAGGTTTGCACCAGAAAGTATCATGATTTGCGCTCCTTACGCTGCGTCGAACAGGATGCCCTGAAGCGAGCGGTTGGTGCAGACCATGTTGCCCATCCAGTACATCGGGATGACAACGGCATCCTGATTGACGGGCTTTTTCTGGTCGTCCATCGTCCACTGCGCTTCACGGTGCTGCACGAGGTAGAGATAGTCGGTGTTGACGAAGTACGCCTTTTCAGCGGTCGTGCCGAAGTTGGTGTTGTCGTCAAAGATCACATCGGCGGTCTTGTATTTCAGGCCGCCGAAGCCGGATTGGGCGCGGTCCGCGTCCATGTAGCGTTGCAGTTGCTGCTCGCCCAATTCGTAAAGCGCATAGAAGTCATGCGTCATGACGATGATATCGGGCTTGTCGGTGCCACGGTTCAGGCTGAGCCACAGGGCGTTCATGTCCGCCTTCATGGATGCAGCGTTTGCCGCCGACGGCGAAGCCGCCGTGTTGGTGCCGGTCATTTCCTTGAACTTGTTTTTCCAGAAGGTCCAAGTCGAGGAATCAATGCCGCCTACGGTGCCGGTGCCTGCGGTTTGAATCAGGTTGGCAAGGCCGTTGATCTGGTTGGTGAGAGCACCATCCGAATAAACGTCAATGCTGAACTGGTTCGCGGCGGTGCGCAGGGCGTTGGCCTTGCGTTCCTTGACCAGCGAAATCATCTGCTGTTCGCCCGAGTTCATCCGCAGTTCGCGGCCCGAGGCGGTGACGTGCAGGGCGACTTGCTGGAACGGGTATTTCACCGAGGTCAGCACGTCGGAAGCCGAAGTGTTCAGGCCCTCATAGCCGGAATAACGCTGATAGGTGGCGTTTTCGGCATATGCGAGTTGCTCGGCGATTTCATAACCGCCAGAGACGGTCTTGATATTGCCCTTGTCCTTCATGCGGCGCAGAAGGGCGTTGTGCTTGCTCACGTTATCGGTGACTTTCTGACCCCATTTACGGTCAGTCGTCGTCACCAGTTCCGTGAAGACGGTTGATGGAGTTGCCATCTAGAAGTCCTCTATCTTGCGACAGCCCGGCGATAGGCGGATGACAGGATTTCATCCTCGGTCATTTCCCGCTGTTTCCCCACTGTGGTGCTGCTCACGTTTACGGATTTGGCTTTGATCGCTGCCTCGGTTTTCTTAGGGTCATTCACCACTTTGGCCTCATCGACGGGTGGTGCTTTTGCCTTCGTCTCCGGCATACGTCTCTGCACAGCTAGTTCGTAGGCGGCTTTCAACACGTCCTCAGCGGAGGCGTTTTGGCCGAGTTCATCGCGCACAATCGGGATGTACGTTGGGATATGAGCCTCAAGCTCTGCCCAATGATCGACTGTGCTGGCGAATTTTGTCACGAGGCTTTCGGCCTGCGTTTCCGCCGTGATCTGCGAGACCTGCGAGCGGAAGTAATTCGGATCTGATACCTGCTCCAGCTTGCGCTGAAGCGTCCTGACTTCGTTCTGAAGTTCGGAAACATACTTCGTGTCCGGCGTGACAGCCTGCCCCGAAAGAGCCGCCGCCATCTGAGAGCCAAGGCCGCGCTTCTGAACAATCCCCATCAGGGTTTCGAGCGGCCGTTCCTCGAGTTCCTTGGAAACCTTCGCCAGAACCATGATTTCGGAAGCCACTTGTTCGGGCTTCATGTTCATCAGGTTGGGGATTTCCTGCGCCGCCTTGGTCAGAACGTCCTTGATCGGGTTCAACGCCTGAACGAACCGGCCCTGATTTGCCAGCTTGTCGCTCAACTCGCGCTGGCTTTCGATGATTGCGTCACGCGCGGCCTGCGGAATATCGCCCCACACGGATTTTACTCCGCTTGGGAGTTCTGTAGGCGGCGGGGAGGCGACAACAGGCTCCTTGGTGGCCTCTGGCGCTTCCTCAGCGGCCTCTACAGCCTCACCTTCTGTTTCTGTGGCCTCTTCCTCGACAGGCTCACCTCCTGTGGCCTTGGCGAACGCGGCGGAATATTCGGCGTCCATGTCATCAGAGGAATCGGTAATCCCTTCGACGGGTGCTATCGCAGCCGTTTCTTCGGTCATGTGGTGATCCTATTTTTGCAGGAGGTGTTCCAGGCCGTGCTTCTTTGCGAAGGCTTCGTTCTTCAACTTCCCGCCGGTCGGGCTCGGGAAGTCATTCGCATCGACACAGTTGTGTTTTTCGAGGTCGTATTTTCTCGCCCGGCGTCCATCCACCCAAGCCCCGTCTATCGGGCTTTGGTATCCCGGCAAATCACCCACAACCATAGGAGTTGCCAAGGGAGCGCCATCGGGAACCATCGGCTCACGGGTGGTTTTGTCGACCATTCTCCCGAGCACCTTGTCATAGACGAAAGTCGCCATCAGTAGGCGACTGTCAGGCTTGTTGCTGTCGTCGCCGCCATGATGCGCGTGAAGTTTCCGGGAATTGTCTCGCCCGGAACACAGCCAATAAAGGTCACGTTGGTCGTCGGGTCATTCAGCGTTCTGGCAACCACACTCCCCGCCCCACCGACGCGAAAGCCGATGCTGCCGGAAATGTCGGTGCTGTCGCTTGCGGTATGGTCGACCCACCGCGCAGGCATACTGCCGTTGAACATTATTCATCTCCTATTTTCACAGCGCGTTGCTGCTCTTTTTCCATTTCCATTTCCTCAAGGCGCATGAGGCTATCCACCTCGGCTGTCCGTTCTGCCAATATCTGGTCGCCTTCCTTCAGGCCCAATTCACGTTGCTTCAGCATCAGGTCAGCACCTGCGATCTGGACCTCGATTTGCGCCCTCTGCGTGTCGGCTTGCAGTTTTTGCGCCTCAAGCATCAGCTTGCCTTGATCGCCCTGGGCAGCGGCTTGGGCCTGCATGACCTTGAGTTTCAACTCCTGGCCTTTGAGTTCCATTTCCGCCTTTTTGGCCTCGGCCTCTGGATTTGGCGGCGGGTTTTCTGCGGCCTGTTGCGCAAGCTGCGTGAGTTGGTCGATTGCGTCCTCGGCCTGCTTGCCAAGCGCGAACTGACGGGCGAAGGACGAGTAAATCTGTGCCACAGGACCGGCGGCGGCGGGCGTTTGCTGAACGAGCGGCCCCATCGTTCCGAAGAATTGCGCCGTTCCCTGAAGGAAGTTGCCCATTTCTCCGCGCATACGGGTCAGATCGGCCCGAACGGTGCTGTCGCTCTCAACGTCAATCCGGTAGCTGTCCAGCGGCCTTTGCAGCAGTTGCGCGGCTTCCGGTGGGATTTGTAGCCCCGTCATTTTCGAGAGCGTCGGGAGCGAGAAGTGCTGCGAAATGATTTCCGCCGAAATCACGAACAGGTCGCGCACCTGACGCTCAATCGACCGCTGCATCTTCTTGATGCGCAGCGACCCCCATTGCGTCTTGATGTTCTGTGCCGTTGCCGTCTCGCTGGCGTCTCCTTCGCCGCGAATAATGTCCGAAATGCCTGTGACTTCGTAAATCGTCTGCTTTGTGCTTTCGCGAGCCACATACAGTTCGCGAAGCACCTCAATGGCCTTTTCGACAGGCCACCAGACAATCGCCTTGTCCATGCCACCAGCCGCAGCAAGCCCCTCAAGATTGGCAATCGGCACCAGCGTGTTGTCGTCAGCCGTTGCCAGATTCTCGATGTCAGCAGCGTCAGCCGCAATCGCACCACGGACCTTCAGGCCCTTGATAATGGCGTTGATACGAACCGTCAGGCGGTCCAGTTCCTCGGCCAGAACCTTGTAAACGCGATACGGACAGACCGGAGTGCGCTTGCCCGTCCCCGTGATTGGCTGCACCGGCTCGGCCATCGGAAAGAACCCCGTCAGCTTGAGAGGGTCCGGTGCAATGTTCAGCACCTTGCAGGTGTCATTCGCCACGAAATAGACGCTGTGGCTTTCCTTACACCAGATTTCCCAAACGTCCTGATCCAATTCCTCATCGTCGGAGTTGGTGACCTTGGTTTTGTCCTCGGCGTAGGCTTTCCGGTAGTCCTCATCGGTGAGGCGGTTCATTTCCTGCGTCGAAATGGTGTGGCGATAAGCTACCCACGGCACCTGAGACCAGCGCTTAGCCGGACCCTCGCGGTAATCGTTCCACGACACGTTTTCGTAGATGATCCGTTCGTTCGTGACGATAGGCCCAATAGCCTCTTGCCCGAGGTTGTCGTCCTCATGCTCGCCTTCCTCAATATCAGCGTCGAACTTGACCCGGACAATCCCACGGCCCGCCGTGTAAGCGTCTTGTGCGCTGGCCTCGATTTCCTTGTTCAGCCTGCTGTCGTCGATCTGCGCCGCAATGGCGCGTTCGTACACGTTGCAGACGAATTCGGCTTGTGGGTCTTTGTTCGAATGGCGGGGGCGAATATCCGGGGCGGGCGTCGAGTTGTATATGCTTGGAACAATGGTTTCCACATTCGCATGGAGAATGTTGAACGTGGTAAGGTCATTGTCTTCTGTTGAAGTCTGCCCGCACAGGTATTGCGATTCCGCAGCTTCAGCGTCCTTCAGCCAGCGCGATTCATCCTTGCGGGTTTCGGAGGCACGGATGCGCTCGATCCACTTTGCGCCGATCTCCTGCAACGCCGTGGCGTCAAGGGGCTTGGTATCATCAGCCATTCAGCATTCGCTTCCGTTTCATCATTGCCTCGACAGCCTGCCGAACATCCATGTTGCCGCGCACAACCCCATCGGGGCCGACTTCATAGCGAAGATCGGTTGGGGCCTTGGGCTTTTCCTTGACAGGCTGAACGTCACGCCACGCCAGGCCGAGGTATCTGAATGCGGAGCCGATATGCTCGGCCCAATCCTTCACCGGGGTTTCCCGGAAGGTCTTGAGTTCGTCGTCCCATTCGCGGCGGTAGTTCTTCAGCCCATCAATCCCGAGGGCCATTCTTTGGCCGCGCTCGTCGTTGCCGCTGTAGAATCGCGCCAAGTTGATCGTTGATCGTCCGGCTTGCAGACCATCGGCCACCGACACACGGGGGATGCGCTTGACGTGCTTGCGCTTGCCTTGCAGCGTCTCCATGCGGGTGCGCTTTGATCCCCATTCCGTGACCAGAATGTCATGCGGAACGTAGTCGTTGCCCTTGTAGCCCTGATCGTCCAGCCACTTTACCCAGTCATCCAGATCGTCGGACTCGGGCCTGTAGAAATCCACCACCCTTGGCTCGCCAGCGATGACCTGAAAGCACCAGATCGGGTTGTTGGACGCTTTGCCCAAGTCCCAAACCGTGTGAACCGGATAGTTCCAGTCAATCTCGAATGTGCAGACCCGTTCTTCACGTTCTGCCTTGTTGACCTCAGCGCCCCAATAGGCACCGATCATGGCACCCGAGAAGCTGCACAGGTATTCTTGTTCGAACAGTGCCCGCCCAAAGTCCAAGCCATAGATGGCCTGATATTCAGTCAGTGCCTCGTCAAGCTGCTCAGCCGAAAGCGCGCCCGTGTCGTGGACGCTGCTGACTTCTGCGAACCACTTGGGGCTGGCCTTCGCCATGTCGTACATTGACTTGGCGTGGTTATTGCCGCGTGGCGTCGTGATGAACGCAGCCCAACCGTGGTTTTCCTCAACCATCGGCCTGATGTAGCCCCAGGCGCTCGGGTTTGCCAAAGCCCACTCGGAGAACACCACGCCAGCGACACCAGCACCCACAAGGCTGTCGAACCTGTCTGATCCGACAATCTGCCATGTGCTGCCCCACTTGAAGCGGAGAAACATGGCTTGCTCGTCGCGGCTTTCGATTGTCTCTGGCGGAAACGCCTCGTCTATCCGCCGTTTCCCGGTGTGCGGGTTAACCGCTGTCCAGAGTGCTTTTCGCCCCTGCGCGTACTCCGGCAGCAAGTGCCAGTAGGATGCTGGCCGCTGGTATGACTTGACCAGCGTGGCCCGCAGCGCGATTTCGTCTTTTCCCCAACGCCTATGGGCAATCTCTATCAGGCGGTCCTTTTCCCCGCTGACCCATGCCTTGAAAAACGGCTGTTGGTATTTGCGGATCGTGAAGTCATTCAAACTTGAACCGCATAACGAATTCACCGGCCTCTCCAGACCCGTGGACCTGAAGCGGCAGTAGCTTGGGATAGATCGTCGTCCAGAAGGCGCGCTCGTTCTCCGGCGCTTCCTTTACCCAAGAGAGCATGCGTTCTGCGCCGCCTAGCCCTGCCCCAACTTCCTCGATCACAGACTTTGCTGCTGCCGTGACCTTGTTGATGCTGCCTTTTGGTCTGCCCGCGCCTCTGCGGGTCAGATTGCCTGCCTGTATTTTATCTGCCATTGGTCCGGTCTTATCAGAGCGGGAAAATCAAAAAGCGCCGCAAGGTTTCCCTCGGGCGCTCTTTTGGATTATGGCAATTCTAGGTTTTTCGATTCGGGCGTCAAGTGGTATTTGTTCTCACGCCCCCATTGCCTTCGCCAGCCTGTCCAGCGCCTCGGACAAGTGCCTGTAACCAGCTTTGACGGATTCCCCGACGTACACCCTGCGGCCTAGCCTGTCACGCACCCTGTCGGGGCCTCCACGATCGAGCACACATGCGGTGATGATTTGTGCGTCGTCGGTTATGACAAGTCTCCAGATGGCGTGGTACTGGCTCAATCTGTCGATCTGGATTGTTACCGCGTGATCCGGCTTGGGCGAGGATTGCACCCTGTCGTTATCGGGCCAGCCGGGGGCGCGTTGGGTTGCTTCGAATGCGTCACGCAGCTTTTCGGCGGCGTTGAAGCCTGCCGTGGTAATCCATCCCCTGCGGTGCCAGACGCCGAGCATATCCACCCGGCGGGCGCGTAGAACGCCGTTGGGGTTTTGCACCTCGCCTGTCTCGGGGTTGATGTCTGCGGCTTCCTCGATTTCTAGGCCGTGGCGGTTTGCTGGCCCTGTGGCTCCCATATCCCAAGGCAAGGGTGAGAGGCTGACGGGTTTGCCTTTGACAATGCGCTGGTGGTATTTGGGCTTGCGCTTCATTTCCCCAAAAACTCCCTGACATCGCGCTCGACCTGCAAGGCTGAGTCCTCGTCACCCTCTAGGCCGGTGGGTTCGTTCCAGTGGCAGCGAATCATGACGGCGTGGGCGCGCTCCAGAAGCTTGACGCTGCGCTTTAAGCCCACCCCCACAAAGTCGATTTCGCGCAAAATCTTCTGAACGATTTCCTCGCTGCTCATTCCTGCCCCCTGAATATTCTATCCGCCTCGGCAAACAGCCTTTCGCGGAATGTCTGTCGTTTGGTTTGCGGCAATGCCTGCCCGCGCCAGTATTCAACGGCCTTGTTCAGCCGGGAGATGGTGAGCCATTGCGATTTGATCGTGGCCTCTTGAAGTTGGTTCATGGCCCGGAGTTGTTCTAGCGTCATGTGCGCACATACTTCCTGACAGTTTCCGGGGACAAATCGAGAAGCGCCGCGATTTCTCGCGTGGTTCGGCCCTCGCTGCGCCATGCTTTTGCCTTGGCCTGTGAATCGCGCTGATAAACCCGCTTTGCTGCGCAAGTGTGCCCCGGCGTTACCCTGCACTTACCGAGGCGAAAGGCGTCTTTGACTGCTGTCGGATCAACGCCTGCGAACGCGCAGATGCGGTTGAAGTGCGCCCCGCCTCTGGTGAGAATGTCGCGTGATCGGCGGCGTTCGAGGGCTTCCGGGCCTGTTGCGCGGTGGTCCGGCATCAGCGCGTCGGTGACGATCTGCAACAGGACAGCCTGCCATAGTTCTTGGTATCCGTCGATCATGCGGCCACCCGTTGCAACGGAAGGCCTAGTTTCTCCGCTGTGCTGTAAATCGTGCTTCGCGACACTTCGAAGTGCTTGGCTATGTCGGTGACGGGAACACCTTCGCGCCACATGGCTTCGAATTGACTGGTGTCGGGAATTACGGGTTTGAACCGCCCCGGAGTTCGCGCTGTTTCGCCGAAGGCTTTCGCCCTGCGAGCAAGGGCGTTGCGGGATATTCCGGCTATGGCCGCAAGTTCTGTCGTGGTTTTAGTTTTATCCCGCCATAAACTGCGAATGGTGGCGGCGGGTATGCGAATTTCACTCATTTGGCTCTCCCGTCATGCAGTCACCCTTCAGGGCTTCGTCAACCGCCGCGTCGCGCATTTCCTGCGACCTCATGGGGAACATTTCGTCTATGAGGGCCTTGATCCTTGCGCGCTCCTCATCAGTCGGCGGGCGGCGAATTGGCTCTGGTGGGGCTGGGCCGCGCTCAAGGGCGGCGATCATGTGGAGCCGGGGGCTGGTGAGGGCTTCGCAGCGCTTTTCAAGTTCGTCCCACGTCGGGAAAAACCGATAGGTGTTTTTCAGAAGCACTGAACGCACCACGTCGGCGGGGTAGCGAGACAGCCGCGACGCATAGGCTGTGACGCGAAGTTCCTCGGCGAATTCGTCGTCGGCCCGCTTGGCGACAATCACCGAAAGTTCGGCAAGCCAGCCCTCAATCTGGCGGGTGGGCGCTGGCGTCAGAAAGTTCCGCAGATCTGAAAGGGCAGCCTCAATGTTGCCGCCCGAGACTTCGCAGCCAATGGCAACGTCATAGGACGGCAGGCGCTCGCCGTTCGGGCCGGATGGGTAGCGGCTGTCATACCGTACCGTCAATGCGACGCCGTGCGACAATGCTCGCGATACTGCTGCCTTGTCCATGTCTGCCGGGGCTTGCTTGGAAAGCCATGCGGCCACCTGAGAATTTTCGAGCGTTGCCAAGCCACGTTCGCCATGCTGCGTCCCAGTCGCGGAATAGGCTTCCCTTGGCGGTGTGGTGATTGCGGAAGCGATCTGCCTCATGTTCGGTTTCCATTGCTGAGAATTGGCGTTCGGCTGCGTCGGACAGGTTTTTCTCTGAAGGCACCCAGTCAGGTGGCAGAGGCACCTCTGGCCGACGGCGCGGTTTTTTGTCTTGGGGAACTACAAGGGGTTCTTTATGTTCTATTCCTGTTACTTCATGTTTAGGTGCCATTTCGTGCACGTTTTGTGCACCATTTGGCACGTAGCCATGCACGGATTGGCCACTGGCCAAATTGGCACTTGGTGGATTTTCGCGGACAAAACCCGCCTCGAAAGGGAGAAAATAGCGGTCCGAAATGCGCTCGCCGACACTGTTAAATCTGCGCTGGCGAACCACCAAACCGGCAGTTTCAAGCGCGCCGATATGGCGAACAATCGAGCGCTTTGACATGTTGGTTTGCTCGGCCAGAAAGTCTTGGCTCGGGAAACAGCCATGCTCCTGGTTGTGAGCATGGCACAGGTGAAACAGCACCACCCATTCACCGGGCGGAAGCGTCTTTTGCTCAATGCACCAATTCAGCGCGGGAATGCTCACTCCATCGCCTCCCACTCGACAATGACGCGGCCAAACTTCACAGGCTCGCCCATGACGGGGGTAATGGCCCATTGGCTATCGTCCACACCCAAAGCATCAGACAGGACGTCCAGCCCGCTCTTGATAGAGGCTAGGGCATTGTCCACGTCCCTGTGGTGGCGGTTTGGCGGACGGAATGTGACGGTGACATTCAGTCGATCTGCGGTGATGGGCTTGACGCCTTGGGTGACACACTCCCATCCGCAGCCCGTGCGATAGGCCTTCTTGCGACGAGCAAGCGCGAAGTGGTTGACGCGCCCGTTCGGTGACAGGTCGGGGTGCGGGTATGGGAGTTCCACCTTCACTCGCGCGGCCCCTCAAGTATCTCGTGGATTGTCAAATAGCGGGAGGCTGCTTTGCGGTTGCGGTTGTGAAGGCGCTCGGCTCGACGTGATAGCAAAGTGCGCGCGCCACCTTGCTTCTGCGGCGTCTCTGTGGTCGCTACAGGCCCATATGCGGCGGGGGTCGGTGCGCTGTGAACGAAGGCCGGGTTGCTGGAAACCGAACGGAGCGTGAGGCGATCCGCAATGAAAGCAAGCCAATTCATGCTCTCCACTCCACTATTTGCGCCGCCTGCAAAGCAGCCATGAGGATTGAGATTGGGACAGCGATGTTCTCGGTCGTGTAGCCGGGG
>OFRG01000869.1_pt1 | contig 10295 bp, 10 predicted proteins | sample 1543071 | NCBI WGS metagenome assembly OFRG01 (sample SAMN07774222, study PRJEB24372) | wastewater metagenome | isolation source: WWTP Verbania (Effluent) | place: Italy: Verbania | collected 2015-12 | reverse complement strand
GCTACAAATTCTAAACGAGAATAAAGAGTATGTGGAAGATGTTGTAATCAATAATCTCAACTCCACACATTCGAATTCTTGGTGTGCGCGATCATGGAATTCTATCATGATACGTTCATGGCATCAGGCTTCGTCGCTTGTATTGATCCAAGACGACACTAATGTATCGGATGAATATGGCAATTGGATGAATCGACAGACTCAGAATTTCGATTTCATGTGGGGACCTGGTGGTGATCAATGGCACTATCTCACCTATGATGTATTCAAGAAAACTGGATACTGGGATGAACGTTATATCGGCTGTTACTGTGCCGATGCTGACTATCTAAAGCGCGTCTGGCTAAATAACGACCAATCGCGAATGTTGGTTCATGAGGAACATAACTGGGGATTCATGCTCAATGTTACTCAGCCGTCGGATGTTCGTGAACATATTTTGACTGAAATGAATGTGAAGATGGCTGATCCTAATTACGTGAACCAACATTGGGATTTGGAGAAGGGTGGTAACCCAACAATCAAAGCATCGCAGAGACATTTCAAAGAGAAATGGGGAGTTGAGCTAGATAACGGTTTCCCTGTAATAGAAAATGGTAGGGGTAAGTTCGGTTACGAAATCGATTGGTATCCTTGGTTCACAAAAATTCACGGTGTACATATAAATGCCTAGAAAACAAAAGAATATCAAACTTTGGATGGTGACCTACAATAATCCAGAATGTGTAAAGAATAATCTGGATACACTATTCAAATCTATGGAGAAATTCGCACGTGTTGGTCGCGAAGAATTAGATTTCCAACTTCAAATAAACATCATAAACAATCATTCGAATTTCATCTTACCCGAAGATTATCAATTCGAATTCAAAAATATCAAAGTATGGAACAATCTTCGTATCGACGAATCGTGTGGGCATCTTGCGAGAGATTGGAACTTTGCTCTTATTAGCAGCTTTAGGGATTTGAAAGCTCCCGCATGTGATCAAGTGATTTGTGTACATGATGACGTGATTTGGCATGAAGATTGGTTTGATAAGTTGTGGGATATTCATTATGGACAAAAATTCGATTTCTACATCGGAGACTATGGTTGCTCGTTTCACTCGTATCTCCCAAGCGCGGTCAGAAAAGTTGGACTGTGGGATGAACGTTTCTGTAATATCGCATACCACGAAGCAGACTATATGCTTAGACAAAGGATATACAACCCCACCAACTCAACAATTAATGACCACGTTCAAGGTCGAGTATGGAACCCCACTGCCGTCTTTTTCGATCACCCTCACCATAATAGCGACAAGCAAACTGCTGCAAACGAAAGTCTTAGATATCATCCGGTCTCACGTAGCGTATTTGAACAGAAATGGGGAATATATCCCGAGCGTTGGGGAGCTACAAACGTATTGCAATCTCCTCCAAGAGGACCTCTCATCCCAGGATATCTCTACTATCCGTATTTCGAGCGTGACGTAGAAACTCTGACCGAACAAAAATATGTACAAGCATGGGAATTTGAACAGCGATGGCACCAGTATTAAAATTGATCAATCTACCTTACATTATTTCCCATAGAGGTAATATTGAAGGCCCCAACAAATCTTGGGAAAATCATCCAGAGCAAATTCGATTCGCTCTCAAGGAAAAATATTCTGTTGAGATAGACGTATGGTATGTTTACAACTCTTGGTGGCTGGGTCATGATGAACCGCAATATCAAATCGACATAAATTTCCTTTTGGATATTTCGGGAATGAATAGGGAAGGCGTATCATGGACTATATTCCCTCATGTTTGGATTCATTGTAAAAACATGGAAGCTGTCGAACAAATTCAGGCATTGAATAAAGCCTCTCTTAGAAGGAGGGAGGAAGAAGATTACCTTACGGTTGGAAGATATGCTGGATTGAATTATTTCTTTCATCAGGAAGATTCCATGACCTTAACGTCGCGTGGATATATGTGGGTTCACCCCAAGGTAAAATTGGTACCTGTAGATTCTATATGGGTAGTTCCATTTGATAAGCCTTTTGATTTCACGGATTTCAATTGGGGGAGAGTAAAGGGTGTCTGTGTTGATAATCCTAAACTGTTACGTGACGAATTAGTAAAACTGAGGTATGACGTATAATGAAAAAGGTAGTTGTCGTCGGCGCTTGCGGCCATGTCGGTCTTCCATTCTCTATTGTTGTTGCTAACACTGGGAAATATGAGGTGTGGGGATATGATATAGACGCTCAGAAAATCTCTCAACTCAATGTCCAGAGAAAAATGCTCTATGTCGAAGAAGGTGGTCAAGAGGCTCTAGATAAAGCTTTACAATCGGGTAATCTCAAGTTCACCCCCGAAATGAGACATTTTGTTGATGCTGATATTATCTGCATCATGTTGGGCACACCGGTCGATAGCGAAAACAATCCAAGACTGGACGATCTATTCGATTTCTTCGATAATGAATTGATTCCCCAGTTGAAGAAGGACACGTCAAAGAAGGAGAAGCTGATCATTCTCCGATCAACTGTTAATCCAGGCACTACTCATATTCTGCAAGAAAAGCTTCGTGGATTGGTTGCCGATGGTACTCCATACGATCAAGAATATATCCATTTAGTCTTTGCTCCAGAACGTGTTGCGCAAGGAAAAGGTATTGTCGAAACGCCTACGTTACCTCAAATTATTGGTGCAGATTACTTTAGAAGTAAGGCGTTTGGTCTAGCCAAAGAATTCTTTGATACATTCGTTCTTCCTGAATATGGCTGCATTCGACTATCTGTATTGGAAGCTGAATTGGCAAAGCTTGTAACCAATATGACTCGTTATGTGACATTTGCTCTTGCTAACGAATTCTATATGATGGCCGATACATTCAAGCGTCCGGACCGCGACCCTAGATATGCAATCAATATTAATGCCATTATTGATGCGGCGAATTACAAATATCCCCGAATGAATTTGCCGAAGCCAGGACCAAATGTTGGCGGACCTTGTTTATTCAAAGATGGTAGATTTTTGACCGCACATATTCCTTACGCCGATTTGATCAATACATCGTTTTTGATTAACGAAGGATTTCCAGCATATCTCTTTGAGAAGGTAAGGAAACAGGCAGATAAATTTGAAGGTGTGAAAACTGTAGCAATTCTTGGTATGACATTTAAGAAAGATAGCGACGACATTCGAAACTCGCTTTCATTCAAAATGGCTAAGATCGCCAAACAAAACGGCTATAAGGTTGTGATGCACGATCCTTATTGGAACGATCTTAGAAATACCAAAGACCTTCATGAGGCTGTGGATGCTGCCGAGGTTGTGATTCTTATGACTCCGCACACCAAGATCATCGAACAGTTGAACGAAAAGATGAAAGACCGAACCCCCAAAGGTGAGCGCGAGTATCGCTGGCTTGTCGATGTTTGGAAGTGCCTAGAAGACACAAAAGATTCCGATGACGGAATCGTATATGAATCATTCGCAATAGGAAAACCATAATGCTTATTCTAGTTCTAGGTTCCGAAGGAAGTCTCATGCAATCGGTAATACCGAAATTGCTAAAACAGGGTCATGAGGTTGTTGGTGTTGATAATCTCTTTAGATACGGAGAACGTCGCGAGTCTGCAAAATTGCTTTCGTACAAGTATGTGGATTACGATCTTGCAAAGCCATGGGAAGATTGCTTCGATATTCCAGAACGACCTGATATTATCATTCAGGCCGCCGCACGTATTTTTGGTGTTGCTGGGTTCCACAAATACGAATCTGATATTCTGAACTTCGACCTTCAAATTCAACAGAATGCAATTCGCCATGCGCTACATTGGATAGGTGCAAAGCGCCCACATATTGTTTATATCTCCTCATCTATGGTATACGAGACTTGTGGAGATATCGATGGTGGTGTCACCGAAGACCTTCCTGAGAAATTCCCACCATGCAAGACTGGTTACGGACTTTCGAAATACGTCGGTGAGCGTATGATACAAGCCGCACACGATCAATATGGATTGAATTATACAATTTGGCGTCCTTTCAATATCATCACACCACACGAACCCGCAGATAAACAAGAAATTGGTATCTCTCACGTGTTCGCAGATTTCATTGAGAACATTGTAATTCAGCAAAAGAATCCTTTGCCCATCATCGGGGATGGAGCTCAAATTCGATGCTTCACCTGGATCGAAGATATTTCCGATGCCATAGCGGATAATCTAAACAATCCAAATGCAAAGAATCAAACATTCAATCTTGGTAATCCAGAACCACTCACAATGATGGCGCTTGCCAATATCATTTACAATCTTGGTCGTGCATTAGGACTAATGCCAGATACTAATTTGAATCTCCAATTTGTAACGGTGAAGGAATATGTGGATGACGTAAGAGTCCGAATTCCGAATGTGGATAAAGCAAGACGCACTTTGCTATGGGAACCAACAAAGAATACCAATGATTCCGTACTGGCATGTCTACAGTTTTTGCTTGACAAACAAAAGAACTTGTGATAAACTGATAATCTTATTTACCTAGGAGTATAGTATGAAAATTCTGGCAACCGAAATGAAGCGCCGTGCGTTTGACGGTAAACTACAACTCATGGCACTCGTGCCAGACTATGACTCCACCTACTATTATCTGGACAGCAATGGCCAGAGAGCCAGTTACACATCCACGATGTGGATCATTACTAAAGTTTACGACTGGGAAATCGACCTACAACCATAAGGAAAAATAGAATGACAACTGACAAATTCCAGAATATCAAGCTAGTCCGACTTCTCTCGGGGGAAGAAGTTCTCGCAGGAGTAACAACGAATGACGATGGATCGTTTACTTTGAACAGCCCAGCAATCGTAATCATTCAGCGTCCACCCCCAGGTGCGCAAGAACAACGGATGCAAATCGGACTTATCGGGTGGCTTCCATACACAACCGCAGACACCACTGGTGTAACCGTGCCAGCAAATTCCATTCTGTTCCAAGTTGATCCAGAAGAAGGTTTGAAAGCATCTTACAAAGAGAAGTTTTCTGCAAAGGGATTGATCGTTCCTCAAAGAACCCCTCTAGGCTCTGGTATCATAACACCGACGGCGTTCATCCCAAAGGGATAAAATGAAATCATTCTATATCAATGTCTCTCAAGAATATGGGAAGATATTGGCAACATACATTGACGAAAATGGTGAGAAGCGTAGGGAAAAGCTAGACTACTTCCCTACGCTTTTTGTCACGTCTCCCGCGGGGCCACTTGCGGGTCCCTCACTGGGTACAAAATATCACACGATCACTGGACAAGAAGTGTATCCTCTTACACCCGGTGATATTAAGGAAACTCGCGATTTTGTTGAACGTCATAAGGATACAGAGAATTTCCCCATTTATGGATTTCAGCGGTATCAGTATGAATGGATTTCTGACAACTATCCTGGCGATATTGCGGCCGACTGGGATATCAATCTAATCAACATTGCGTATCTCGATATCGAGGTAAAGTCTGATGACGGGTTCCCTGATCCGTCAGCGGCCGAGAAAGAAGTCACTGCGATCACAATCAAAGATAACAACGGCATTCGGACATACGGATGCAAACACTATCTCAAGCCCATTCCAGGTGGCAAATATTATCTCTGTTTTAATGAAGAAGAACTTCTAACGAAATTCCTTTCTCACTGGATACAGAACTATCCAGATATCGTGACTGGCTGGAATGTCAAAAAATTCGATATTTTGTATATCGTCAATAGACTTGCGCGACTGTTTGGCGATTCCACCGCCAAGAGAATGTCGCCTTGGGGAAAGATCAAGGAAGTCCGCAAGACTTTCCAGAACAAGGAAGAAGTTTGGTTCGAACTTCTTGGGGTTGCAACCATCGACTACATGGAAATGTACAAGAAATATGGACCCGCAGGTTCTCGTGAGTCCTATTCCTTGAACTACATTTCGTATTACGAGTTGAAACAGAAGAAGCTTTCGTATGCTGAATATGGTTCGCTCCATAATCTCTATGAAACTAACTTTGAGCTATTCATCGACTATAACATTCGCGATACAACACTGGTTGAAGACCTAGAAAAGAAGCTGCGGCTGATCCAGCTTGCGCTCATTCTTGCGTATGATTCCAAAGTGAATTACGAAGACGTGTTTTATCAGACGCGTATGTGGGATTCGCTGATCTATAACTTTTTGAAAGAGCGAAACATCGTTTCTTCGCCTAACGTGCGCGATTCCAAAGCTAATGCATATGAAGGCGCATATGTAAAAGAGCCATATGTAGGAAGACACAAATGGGTGATATCGCTGGACTATACATCCCTGTATCCGTCGCTTATGATGCAATTCAATATTTCTCCAGATACCATTGTTGAACCAGAGGATTATCCAGAAGATGTTCGAGCCTTGCTTGCAAACAATACAATCACTCCGGAACTTCTTGTCGAGGAAACCCTTGACCTCTCCGTCCTTAAAAAACACGGAATGGTATTGGCTGCAAATGGACAATTGTTCAGAACTACAGCCGAAGGTTTTCTCCCCATTATTCTTCGAAAGATGTTTGCCGATAGACAGAAGTACAAAAAGCTTTTCATAGAAGCCAAGAAGGAAATCGAAAAGCTAAAGCATGAAATTTCCGTTGCTGGTGGCAAGGACAACATGGCTGGCGCCACGTATGATCTTTATGAGAAGAAAATTGCGCAAGCCGAACAACGTAAATCCATGTATGATCTTCTACAGCTTTGTAAGAAGGTCTGCTTGAATTCGTGTTACGGTGCAACAGGTACTCCATATTTCCGATACTACGATATTCGTCAAGCCGTTGCCGTTACCCTTTCGGGGCAATACGCAATCAAATACATCGAAAAGAATATCAATCTGTATCTCAATGGTATTCTAGGAACCAAGGACGTTGACTATGTTGTTTATGCTGATACGGACAGTGTTTATCTGGTGCTTGATAAGTTAGTCGAAAAGGCCTTCGATGGTAAGAACGCATCACCAGAAGAAATCACGGCATTTTTGGACAAGGCCTGCGAACAAGGTATTCAGCCGTATATCAGAAAACTCAATAAGAGAATTTCTGGATATACGAATGCAACCACCGTCGATTTGGATATGAAGCGGGAGTCGATTTGTTCACAAGCAATTTGGACAGCCAAGAAGCGTTATATTCTCTCGGTGAACGACCAGGAAGGTGTTCGTTACGATACACCAGAAATCAAAATGTCTGGCATCGAAGCTGTGAAATCTTCGACACCAGAAGTCTGCCGTCAGAAGATTAAAGATGCACTCAAGATTATCACTACTGGCACCGAAGATGAAATCCATAAATTCATCTTCGATTTCAAGCAAATGTTCATGAAACTTCCTCCAGAAGATATTGCATTCCCTAGAGGACTTTCTGGACTGTCTGAGTATGCTGACCCACAAACGATTTACAAAAAAGGTACGCCGGTTCACGTCAAAGGTGCGTTGCATTACAATCATTATTTGAAGGAAGCTAAACTTGACAGACAGTATCCGTTAATCAAGGAAGGTGATAAAATCAAGTTCTTGTATATCAGAGAACCAAACCCACATGGTATAGCTGTGTTCTCATTCGTCAATGTGTTTCCTAAAGAGTTGACCGATATCATTCAATATGTGGATTATAACGCCCAATTCGAAAAAACTTTTCTTGATCCCCTAAATATAATACTCTCGTCTGTTGGTTGGAGTTCAGAACCAAAGAGTTCTCTAGGAGCATTTTTTGTATGAGCATAGAACCAAGACGATGGGGGTGGTGGGAAATATTGAGAATAGGCTTGGCAGAAAACGTATGTTTCAAAGTTAAGCTGTTATCAATCGACCCAGGCAAATCAATTTCATTACAGTACCATAATTTTAGAGAAGAATTTTGGATAGTTATCCAGGGTAAAGCTGAGGTGTGTGTAGCTGATGAAATCAAAACAGTCAAGGCAGGATACATGGTTCATGTTCCTGTCGGGGCCTTTCATAAAATACGAAACGTAGGTCAAGACGATCTTTTGATACTAGAATTACAAAAAGGCGAACAAGTCGAAGAAAGCGATATAGTTAGATTGGAGAAAATCAATGAGCAAAACGAACACGAAACCAAGTCATGATGTTAAGCTATTCAACGCGCTAATTAAGGCAACAGATAATGGGTATGCGGCACTTGCAGAGGATGGAGGAGCTGATATCACCGGGTTCATCGACTCTGGGTCGACTTCCCTTAACGCTCTTATGTCAGGCAGCATACGAGGAGGATATCCTAAGAATAAAATCACTGGGCTTGCCGGTGACCCTTCAACAGGAAAAACGTTCTTTATGCTACAAGCGGTGGCAGCTTTTCTTAGAGACAATGTTACAGGATTCGCGTTTCTCTACGATTCAGAATTCAACCTCTCTAAATCTTTGCTTATCTCTCGCGGAATCGATCCTAAACGAGCCGCAATTGTACCGGTTGAAACTATTGAGGAGTTTCGAACCCAGGCAACTAAAGTCGTTGACAAATATCTAGAAATTCCTAAAGACAAACGCCCGCCAATGTTCATGGCGCTGGACTCGCTTGGTATGTTGTCGACCAGAAAAGAAATGGAAGATATTGCAGCGGGTAAAGATGTTGTTGACATGACGAAGGCAAGACTTGTAAAAGGTACCTTCCGTTCTCTCACGACCAAGCTTGGTAAAGCAGATGTTCCAATGATCGTCACGAACCACACATATCAGACAATCGGTATGTTCTCAACCAAGAAAATGGGTGGTGGTACTGGTCTTGAATATGCAGCATCGACCATTATCTTCCTCGCAAAGAAAAAAGACAAAGAAGGTTCTGGTATGGACGCAGAAGTTGTCGGTGTTGAAATCATCGCGACACTTAAGAAATCCAGAAATACGATTGAGAACAAAAAGGTCGAAACTTATCTGTCGTACTCCGATGGACTCGATCCGTATTATGGGTTGTTGGATATCGCAGTCGATGCTGGTGTGATCAAAAAGCTTACCAGAGGCGACTACGAACTTCCAGACGGCGTGATAGTTAATTCTAAGGACAATCCCGAAACATACTTTACCGACGAGTTGCTGGATACAATCGATGCAGCATGTTTGCCTATATTCACGTACTCCAAGGTGGAAGATGAAGAAAAAGGCTTGACAAATACAGAGGAATGATGTATTATGAAAAGAAGTAAGAAACAGAAGCCGTTTGTTGCCGAACCGGTAGATTATATCTTCGGTATGGATTTTGCATTAGAGGACGACCCAACCAACAATTGGGTCGTTATCAAATTGCTCAGAGGCGATTTCGTTGGGGTCAAATACAAATACAATACCATCGGTGTCGTTGGTGATCCAAACAAGAGTGGAGGTAAAAACGGCCTCCATATGAAAATGGATTATGATATTGTCGATTACAATGGTCATGATAAGAGCCTAGACAAGGACCCGAAATTTAATAACGTGGTCTTCAATATCGTATACGCAATTCTACAAATGCAAGACTTACAAGGACAGTTGGATGACTCTGGAAGAAATGATATTGGAGAACCTGATAGCGAATGAAGATTTCGCGCGTAAGGCTCTACCATTTCTAAAGAAGAATTACTTCCAGGAAGAATGTGATAAAATCTTGTTCACTACGGTTCAAGGTTTTATCACAAAGTATGGAATGCTGCCTCCAGTCAGAACCATTGAATTGGAGATAGATCAACTCCCAAATACGCGTCAAGAATTGATTACAGAAAGTATTGCGAAACTCAAGACGTTCTCAACGACCCCGAATAAAAATCAGACCCAGTGGATGTTGGATCAATCTGAGAAGTGGTGTCAAGAGCGCGCGATCTTTCTAGCCATCGGCGAGTCCGTGAACATTATGGACGGCCGTTCCAAAAACCCAAAGACTGCAATACCTCAGATGTTATCGGATGCTCTTGCAGTCGCATTTGATTCCGACCTGGGACATGACTATACCGAGGATGCCGATGCTAGATATAATTACATCCATAGCGACATTCCTAGAATTCCTTTGGATATTGAGTTGTATAATATCATTACGAGAAATGGTGTTGCTCGCAAAACTCTTAATATCATAGGCGCAGGTATCAACGTAGGTAAGACGCTCCATCTATGTCATTTTGCTGCGGCCTATGCTCTAGCAGGTTACAAGGTACTCTACATCACGCTTGAAATGTCTCAGGAAGAAATTGCTGCGAGACTTGATGCAAACATGATGGATGTTGAGTTGGACAAAATCATTGGTTTGTCCAAGCAAGATTGGGATTCTCGAATTCAGAAAATTCAGA
>OFRG01000868.1_pt1 | contig 10297 bp, 10 predicted proteins | sample 1543071 | NCBI WGS metagenome assembly OFRG01 (sample SAMN07774222, study PRJEB24372) | wastewater metagenome | isolation source: WWTP Verbania (Effluent) | place: Italy: Verbania | collected 2015-12 | reverse complement strand
TATCCTCTTTGCTACCCGCGAAGAACACACCACCTCTCTCTTTGGCGTTGTCGCCGAAGTCGCCGACCCGATACACTTTCACCGATGCCGGGCCATGCTCCTTGACCTTGCCGGGTTCGCTGGTGAACGAATCCAGTGTTACGGGTTCGGCGGTGCCACCGGATTGTCCACGTCCACAGCTATTGTCAACACCACCACCCGGTCCCGTGGGGCAGAAACCCTTCCGCTGTTGGAGCCGAATCGACGTCTTATTTTTCGACTTGTCGCTGAACACGATCTTGTGCAGGACCGCCGTGGTCCCTTCCAACTCGTTCGCCAGCTTCAGGTACTTCTTCCCCGCGCCGGGCTGCACGTAGGCGATGGTCGCGTGCGGTTGGTAGTCCGGATGCGTATCCGTGCATTCCAGCTTGTCGCTGATCAGCTTGTTCAGGGCGTTCAGGTCGTCGCTTTCGATATCGATTTTCACAACGTCTTGTTTGTCGTTCTCGAACAGCGAAACCTTGCCGAACTTGATCCGGATGGGATTCTTTCCATCGAACAACGCCATGACTTTCGTCGCGTCCTCGGTATGCAGGCCGAACTTCACGGTCACGTGCGGGTCGGTTTCGATGCCGTCCTCGTGCAAATCGGTGAGGTCGATTTCCTTCCCCATCGCCTTCATCTTATCCGCGACCGCCTTCGGAAAGCTGGCCATCACACAGCCGTATTTTCGGTCGCCCTTAACCGATTTGACTTCGACACCTTCATCCTTCCACGCGTCCTCGGTCCACCATGCCGGGTCGCACTCGGCTTCGACCGGGGTTCTTCTACTGCCTGACGGGATTTCCACAGTCCCTCCCTTAACAGATTTCATCGCTTGCTCTATCTTAGCACGCATTTCGGATTTGGCGATGATGTAGTGCCGCGTGCCAGCAACATCATAGGTCTGCGCAAACCGTTCTGGGAAGACCGACAACATCGTTTTCGTCAGGCGGTCGTAGAGTCGCTGGCGAGAATCACCGGAAGCCGAGAAGTGGACAACGTTCTCGTCGGTTTTCTGGACCAGGGCGGTGATAGCCGGGACGACTTTGCTGAACACCTCGAACGCGGAGCCCTTGCCGGTGACCGAGAAGTTTCCTTCTTCGTCCGAAAACTGGATGTCCGTCGCCGTTATGTCACGTACACGTACCGGGGATGTCTCGATATCGAATTGACGCCCGTCCTTGGTCTCAAAGGAGTATTTGTGTCCGGCAAAGGATTCTTGCCACGCATCCTTTTCGACTTCACCGCTGAATCGGTCCTCGTTGTTGTCATAGAAATCGCGGAGATAAGCTTCGCGGGATGCGTCTTCGTCGAAGCCCTGCTCCGCGTATTCTTGAGCAGATTCTTCCGCTGCTTCTTGTGATCGCTGGTCCAACTCATCCATCGCACCAGCAATTTCGTCCTCGGCTCGGCTGCGATACTTGCTGATCTTCGCTTCCAGTTCCGGGGTCCAGCCGTCGCTTTCTCGCAGGTGATTAGTTAACGAATCTATCGCTTCCAATCCCACCTCATTGGAAACGTTGTCGTACCAATTCTGGGCAGCTTCCTGCAGACCTTCGTGTTCACCGATCAGTTTCGAGATGTGATTATGAACATCTGCGTATCTGTAACCTGCCTCTTTGGCTGCGTCTTCATCGGTCGGTCGGTCGTAGTCGACCTCCGACATGTTGTTGTCGATGTAAATAGCTCGATCATCGTCAATCGATTGCTGCATATCCGCCAGTTCACCGGGTGTCATCGCTTCTTCGATCTTATCGTAATCGCGACGACCGACACCCGCACCGTCCGACGCGGGCTTGTCCGAGAACTTCACCTTCTCCGCTTGGTCGAGGATTTCGCGGACCTGGGCTGACGCTCCCGCGCGACCCGCGTTACGTCCACAGGAGTTGTCGACGCCACCACCTTCCCCGGTAGGGCAGAACGCTTTGTCAAACACTTTGCCATCACCGAAGATAGTGATTTTGGCATATTGCGTAACAGCCGAGTACCGGGTGGTTTTCCCTGCGTTGTCCTTAATATCGACCGCACCGACGCCCTTCCACGGCAGTCCCTCGTTGAACTTGTATCGAGCCGTTACGGTTCCCATCTTACCGTAAGCTAGTTCACCTGCTGGTTTCAGGGCACCAAAGTTTTCGTCGCCGACATCCTCGGCAGTAAGGTTGTCGATCTCGTCAGAAAACATACTATCGTTACTTACTTCCATGAAACCAACCCGGTCTCCGACCTTCATTTTTTGGAAAGCGGCAACCACATCTTTCATTGGAAGCGGAGTGTCTGACGATGCGGAAGCCCAGCTACTGCGTCCACTGCAACTATTATCCACGCCACCACCTTCCCCGGTTGGGCAGAACGCCTTCACATCCCACCCCAACATCATCTTCTTGATTTCCTCCTCGGCTTCGTCCACCTCCTCTTTCACCGGCTTCCGCAACGCGTCCGTCGCCTGCCCCAACGCCCCAGTCGCTTCGGTCAGTTGCTGTTGTGGACCATCGCCCGCCAATTCCTCGGCCAAATCCTCCGCGATCCCCATGCCCACAAACGCCGCCTGCGCCTGGGCCGGGGTGATTTGTCCCGCACCCGCTGCCGTCATCAGTTGGACAACCATAGTCATCTGGGCCGGGTCAATCTGTGCATTCTGCCCGTCCTCGTCCGGAGGCAGACCCATCGCCGCCCGGAACTCGCTCTGGGACACGTCCCCGCGTCCGCGAGCCTGATTCATGTTCTGCCAGTACACCTGAGGGTCGACCGCTTCACATTGTTCCCACCACACCAGCAGCTTCGATTTGTCTTTGCCGGGGGTGGCGAAGTTGGTCATCAATTCGCTGAGCATACCCAGGAAGATGTTCACGCGGTCGAAGAACCGCTTCTCGATATTGAACACCTGCGCGTAGCCACCGACGTTGACACTTTCGCCGAGGATGTACTGGTGGACACCGAACGCGGAAAGGATGCGGGTCTTGATCGTTTGTTCCGATTGCTGCCAACCCATCTCGTTCGCGGTCGCTTGCCACCGCTCGATGGATTCGATCATACCATCGATAATCGCAGGGTTGCCGTAGTTAGCGACCCCCGCCATGACCTTACCGATGGCCGCGTGGACCTGTCGCCGTTGGGCCGCTGTGAGCCGGGGGCGAAGCCCTGCAGCCACTTCCGGGTGCGGGTCTTTGCCGATGGTCACGATGGCAGACGGGAAGATGCCATTCTCGAAGAATCGCTCTTGGCTCGCCTGGATGTGGTCGTCAATCCGAATGGCAGGCATTTGTGTCGATGCCGGGCTGACCGCCGCCAGCGGATTCGCCGGGTTGGGGAAGTGAGCGAAGCCGAAATCCGCTTTCTCGAAGCGGATTGGCTCTGATGCTGCGTCCCCTGGATTCTTAACTTCGATGTGACTGAACGGCTGCCCTTCGTGGAACGGCGTAATCCACGTTGTTGGGAGGCTGTAATAATCGTCCCCGTCTCGGCAGATGTAGCCCCAACCCGTGAGGCACAAGTTGGCGACAAACGAATACGTGAATTGCCCCTGCCCCTGCATCCCGTTCGGCTTCGCCAGGATATCAACCATCTGGTGGTTTTCGAGCACCTCCAGTTCACTACTCGCCGCCTTCGCCTGCATCCGGGCAGACATCCGAAAGTGCTTCTGCTTGCCGGGCTTGGCCGGGACGCCTTTCATGCGACCGACCTTGATCGGTTGTGTCGACGCCTTCGACGCCAATGCATGAATCGCCGCGTACAGCCAGCCCTTGAATGCCGCGTACTTCTCGCGGTCGGCTTGCTGCGAACTCCACGCTGCGATTTGTGATAGACCGCTGTTGGATGGAGTGAACAGCGAGCCCTTGGTCGCTGCCTTCACTTCCATCGCCCCCGCGTGCGCGGACGCAACCAGGGCACGATTTCGTTCCAGAGCCTTCGTCATTGCGGACGACATAGCACGTCCTTAACGACTCATTCCGCGAGCGGGAGCGAGGCAACGCGGGCGCGTTCCTGGATGGCAGTTTCCCGTTCGTAGCGAGCCAGATGGAGATTGTTTGCTGCCACCAACGTCGTGATGGTGGTCTGATGAACCTGATTCTTCTCTCGCTCGCTTTCGAGTTGTGATTCGAGGCTGACAGTCATCGCCTTGGCGGTGACCAGTTCCTCCCGCAGCACATCAAGCCGGGCGACTAAGTAATCAACATGTTGTGTGGCGTTTTCCGTTCGCCGCTGCTGGTCCCGCACCTGCAGACGCAACGCCGCAACGTTACGTCCCGTGATTTGGGCCAGCCACAAACGGAATTTGTAAATGATTCTCATCGCGTTGCCGTCCACTCGTCACACATGATTCGGTAAACAACCCCCAACCCTGCACCAGCATCCGGCTGCGGCTGAGCGACCACCGTCAGCCGCAGTTGCTGGTCCTCAGTCAGTTCCGTATCCCCTCGGTCCCGACTGGTAATGACGATTTCGTACTGCTCGGTGATACCGGGGTCTTCCGGGAAGAATATCTTGCGGCTGCATTTGACCCCGCGTTGCATCCATTCGTGAATTTCGGATGCACTTGCCTGTTGTTCCCAGCACTCGACGTCCGTGTCCATCAATGACGGAATATCACGACTCGACCCCAACGCGTCTTGTTGGCGGTCGATACGATATAGCGAGCATCTGTGTGGCATCGAATCCAACAATGACATCTTAAGATTCTGCTGCCGCAGGCTCCAGTTCTTCCAACGTCGCGACCGGCAGCGGAGCCGGGGGTTGCGGTTGGACAGCCTCGAAATGTTTGAACAAATCCCCCGTGATCATCGCCGCCGCGCGGAGCAAATCACCATCTGGGAAGTTGTTGCAGGTCCGCCGCTTTAGGACCAGCCGTCCGTTCTCGACCGACAACACGACCGCCAGCCACCGCTCGCCGTTGACCGCATCGTTCAAAGCATCCACGAAGTGAGCCGCTGCGCCTTCGTTTGAAAAGTGTTCCGTCGCCATCTTTTACCCCGCTAGATCGTAACCGTAGTTGATGAAGTCCCGAATCATCTCCATTGCTTCCATCGATAGCGACAAGCTACCGTAAGTCATCCCCTTGTCCGCCCCGCCCATGCTGTAGCTGTAGTCCCCCAGGCTTTCGCTCGTGAGGGGTCCAGCCACGAACCCCGCCCGACCGGCCCCCGACCTCGACAAAGCCCGCCGTGCCCGCAACACCGCTTCCACGAGCACCGCCTGGGCAATCGGGGACGCGTCCAGGTTCGGGTCCGTGCCCGCCAACTCCTCGGCAGTATAGCCGGAACTATACACGATTTTGACGGCTCCGGGTTCGGCAGGCCACAAGCCTAACGACCGGATGATTCCGTCGCTGCAATACTTGTTACCCTCCGAATCGACGCCATCGTAATTCGGCCAGAAGTCCGTCCCGTGGGTCCGCTGCGTTCCACTACCGAATGAGCCCGACCGCGAGCCACTGCGTCCATCGTAATCGATATAAACAATGGGAAGCGGGTCGCTCCGCACCGGGAGATGGCGGACCATTAACACGTCACCAGCGCCGGGAGCGATACGACGGAAGTGGGCCACATCTGCCGTCGTTTCCCACAAGCCTTGGGTCGCCTTCGCCGTGTAATCCGCTTGCGGATAGTACTCGGTGCGGGAAGCGAACTTGGGGTCGTATCGCAAGCCACGAATGATGGCAGCCTCGGCTCGCTTGAGGGCCATGTAGGCCGTCGCGCGTTGGGCTTCGCTGGCCGAATTCCCTAGTCCTAGTTCAAGCAGCACCGAAGAGACGTCGAGGATTCCGCTGGCTTCCTCGACCTGAAAAACTTGCGAATCAACATGTTTCCACTCGTTCGCATCGTTGCCATCGAAGTAGTCGATGACCAGCGTGTAGGTGCCGGGGGCGATGTCGAGATCGGTTGCATCGAGCCGAAGGCGATTGTTCGTGTCGCCACCTTCGCCTCCGCTCTTCGTGAAAGAGCTTCCTGCAGCGGTCGGGGCATCGCTGGTGACCGTTAAGAATGTCACACCCTTTTGTTGGATGATCGCCCGCAGCTTGTCACTCGCACCGGGGAGGATGTATCCATTCGGTCCACCCTTGATACGAATATCCTTCGTCAATCCCCGACTTCGGAATGCGTACCAGAGGGCCATAGGATTCTACTTCGGTAAGGTGACACTTTTTCCTGTCGGACCTTGGCGGGTAATTATAGCCCCACCGGGCTGCCACGCAACAGACACTTTCGCGGACGCAGCGCCGGGGTTGGATACTTCCTTTCCAGCCGGGAAGTCCTTGACGTTGACTCCGCTATCGCTTGACGACGAGCTGCTACTATCAGATGATTGGCTAGAGGAACTTGATGAACTTGACGAGCTTACGCTAGACGAAGAACTGCTGCTAGATGATGATTGACTCGATGGGCTGGAACTCGACGACGAACTTTGACTAGACGGGGAGGATGAGCTACTGCTACTACTAGACGATTGGCTAGAAGGTGAACTGGAACTTGATGAAGAGTTACTTGATGGGCTACTCGACGACGAACTGGAACTAGACGATTGCGAACTTGGTGAACTGCTCGACGATGACGAAGAGCTACTAACAGATGAGCTAGACGAACTATTGGACGACTGCGAACTGTCATCGCTTTGGCTGCTCGGTGAACTGCTGCTTGACGACGAATTACTAGATGGTGATGAACTCGACGATGAGCTATTACTGCTCGGCGACGACGATGAACTAGAGCTTTCACTTGATGGCGAGCTGCTACTACTGGATGATTGACTGCTCGGCGACGAGCTGCTTGATGAGCTTTCACTTGATGGCGAGCTAGACGAACTGCTAGAAACACTTGATGATGACGAACTGCTCTCGCTTGATGGCGATGACGAACTGGATGACGATTGCGAACTCTCGCTTGATGGCGATGACGAACTCTCGCTTGATGGCGATGACGAACTGGATGACGATTGCGAACTTGGCGAAGAAGACGATGAGCTGCTCTCGCTTGATGGACTACTAGAAGAACTAGACGATTGGCTACTTGGTGAACTGCTTGACGAACTTGAATTTGAAGAAGATGAGGAGCTTGAAGCACTAGAGCTGCTGCTCGATTCGTCTGCAGGCACTTTATAGCAGACAATCACCCTCCCATTAGCACCCGTACCCGCCGTTCCAGCTCCAAGTAATCTAGGTTCGCCACCACCACCACCGCCGGGGGCGACACCGTTTCCACCCGATCCACCTGTACCGGCTCCAGCTCCGCCATCACCCTGTCCACCTCCAAGTGCTCCCGCCCCTCCAGTCGTACCCGATCCATTGCCTCCATCGGTGCTTTGATAACCCGAACCACCGCCACCACCACTGCTATTTCCTACTGCATTCGCGCCTGTGCCACCATTGGATTTCGTCGTTCCTACAGACGCAGAAGCCAAACCTCCCGCACCGCCGGATGTGGTTGTGGTTGATGAGCCGCCCTTTGCCAAAACAACAGAACCATCGTGGAACAAGCTATCGCCACCAGCAGTATCCGGCGGACCACCCACGCCTACCGTAACTGAATATCCTGTTGACGGAATTACCGTCACCATACCCTCGGCGTAAGCACCTCCACCACCGCCGCCGCCGGATATTCCACCTGTATCACATCCACCCGCACCAGCGCCCCAGGCTTGCACACGAACTTCTGTTACTCCGCCGGGGACATTGTATGTTCCATCTGAATTGAATGTTTCGCAAACCCATTCGTATCCGCTTGAACTTGAGCTGGATGATTGACTACTCGGCGACGATGAGGAACTGTCCGAAGATGGAGATGACGAACTCGAGCTGGAGCTTGACTCATCATCCGCCACACCACCCAACACAAATCGTCTGTGGCGACGGATAGGAGGTCGTGGTGCTAAGAAGAAACGCATCTAAACGGCCACATCTTACGGAGTGTAGATATTACCGATAGGAAACGAATCTTCGGTAACATAATGGGCCGTTTGCCCTGGTGGTAACTTAGCCTGCTCGATGTTAGTCAGTGAAATTGCCTTCGCATGACCAATCGGAAATGGAAGGTGATGCCGCAGAATTGCCAATACACTCAAAGTGTTATTATCCACACCGATGATATCAAAGAACATAAGTGCCTACATTTCAATGCGTGTGCCAATAGCCCCCGCTAAAAGTTTCGCTTCCGCTGCCTTCGCCATCAGCCAGCCTCCAATCTGCACCAGCGTCTCGCCGCTGCAATGTAGCCGCCCCAAGCCTAGCCGCAACTCCGCCGGGCGTTTTTCAACCTTAGCTTTGCGACCTTCTTTGGCCCAGGCGTAACCTTGCCGCATGGCGTCCTGCCATTTCAGCTCTACGGCGTCCGCATTGCCGATGGCGACCGTGACTAGGGTGCCACGACGCGCGACGCGCACGGCCAATTTATGCGGCATCGCAATAATGGGTGCCGCCGATTGATCACCGATTTTGTTTTCGAGATCGTTCATTCGATGGCGGCAAGTTGCGATGCACGGATATTAGTATCGGACGGATCGACACCGGCAGGGCTGCTGCGGGTCGCTGGTCGCGACGGGTCATCCAACCGCACCTGAGCGATGATTTCGTTGGGATCGTATTTGGTCCCCGTCCCCTTGCCAGCCGGGTAGAGAACAGTCGCCTTGTAAACAGCGACTACTGTCCCCGTCCGCTTGAAATTGGTGCCTGCCGTGGGGTCGGCGACACGCACTTTCGTGCCCGGTTCGATGCATGCCATGATCTATTCCTCTTCAAACCAGAAGGTAAACGATCCAGTGAAGTCGTCAGCAGGTGTCGTTTCTAATCGAGCGATGATACCGCTGCCTTGACGAGCCGCCAAGCAGAATCGCTCGTCGGGAAACCAAAGATCAAAGGGGCTGTTGCGAATGTTCCAACCGACATCACCGTAGCTGGCAGCGGTACTACTGGTGGTCGCGACCGTGGTGTCATTGCAGCGCACCGTTGCGCCCCACACGCCACCGCCAGGATCGGACATGGGCCGTGTGGCCGTGATCGCCGAGCCTCCGCTGCCGACGGTGAATGTGGCGACGAGGTCTTGGATGGTGATCCGCAACCCTTCCTCCATCGCATCGCCGATTTCGCTGATTTGCGAAAGCAGCATGCCCCGCAAAGAGCACGGCTTGTCGTCGGCAGGTTGGAGCGAGAGAAGGTCGGTGTTGCCACCGCTGGCGGTGATCGTGCCGTTATAAGGTGCTGCGTAGATGCGTCCCATGATTTATTTCCTTGAATGTTTAGCGGACACCTGACATCGGACGCCAAAAGCGAGGGGAACGTCGAAATAATACAGGTGCTTTAGTTGGCACTGCCGCATCAAACGTCGCCGACAATCGCGCCGCCGCATAACTGGCGTGCTCATTGGCCGCAAACGCCAGCGAGTCCGTACCATTATCGAGCTTCACCCGCAGTAGGATCGCTTCGCCGGCCGCAATCGCTCGTCCCGCCGACACCTCGTTAAGTACGCTCGTCAGTGACGGCGAATCGGCTGGTGTGCCGTCGACGCAGCTGCCGAAATTCCCGCTGGCTACCGCAGTCGTCCACGTGATCGCATCGGCGGTCGTTTGGTCGGCAGGCATCGACGGATTGGTTGCTTCGGCAGCCTCAATCGTGATCGTGTAGCCGCTGGTGTTCTTTGTCTCGGCCGGGACGATGGTCAGCTTGGCGTCACTGAAAGTGCTGCCTTGCGCGATAGCTTCGGACGCGATGAACCGCAGCAAAACATTGCGCGGGTCGATGCCGTCGTATCCGAGTTGCAGCGTCGTGCCGCCCGTCGCAAAGCTGCCGCTGACAATGTTGTAGTCAAGATCGTCGTCGTCGATGCCGATCTCGACCGCCGCTGGCGTCTCCAATACGCGCAGCGTCGCATCTTCCAGGTAGCGCAGGCTGCCGTCTTCGAGTCGTCGCGGAGTGTAGAGCGTGGTGGACATTACCCAGGCAGTTTGACGGCGGCGATTTCTTCGGCGGTGGTGGCGGCGAGCGCAGCGGCCTTGGCTTGCTCATGAGGGTCGGCGGCTTTCTTCGCGGCGTCAATCTCGGCAAGCTTCACGGAGCGTGCGGCGGCAATCTCGCGCGCCTTCACGCGGTCGCTTGGCTCCGGCACGTCGGCGAGCAGATCGTCGGTGATGCGACCTTCAGCGAGCCAACGTGCCCACAGCGGATTCGCGAGGGGATGATCGTCGGGAAGCGATAGTGCATCGGCGGAGCGTTCGCCCAGCGTTAGCACGATCTTCGCTCCGGCTTCTGCCCACGCTTTGACCGGGTGCAGAATCTCGATGCGGCCCGCATCGA
>OFRG01000867.1_pt1 | contig 10307 bp, 13 predicted proteins | sample 1543071 | NCBI WGS metagenome assembly OFRG01 (sample SAMN07774222, study PRJEB24372) | wastewater metagenome | isolation source: WWTP Verbania (Effluent) | place: Italy: Verbania | collected 2015-12 | reverse complement strand
TTGAGCAGCATTTTACGATCTGATTCTGGACAGGAGCCACATGATCCTAGGTATTTTCTCAAATAAATGATTTCAGACTCTGTTAAAAAGCCTTTTTTCATCGCGTTGAGATACTTTTGAGTCGTTTTTGAACAGCTTGGAAACAATTGGACAACTTTTGCAGTGTTCATAACATCCCCCGCACGTACACGTTTAGACCTAATGTAATCATTGCCGCTAATATCCCGGCATGAGGCCCGAACACGTTGGCAACTAATGAAAATACAATGCCCATTGAAATTGGAAGAACTAATACTTTTAAGTCGTTTGTCATATTAGTTAACTCCCAACTCGGCACGTTCAGAGTCGTCTAGGTCTTGCTCATAGATATTTAGTGGTTCAGAAACATTCGAGACAGCGCGTTCGGCTTTCTTTGTGTGCTTCTTTCGGCAAAATGCTTTACGAGTCTTTCCAGTCGTTTTAGATACTGAAGACTTCACAAAAGACATGCCCTTTGATGCGCACAATTCTTTAGTAGCAGTGCCGACGTCCGATGCCATGGCGCTTGCTGTCATTAATATAGCGATGATTATTACTTGTTTCATTTGGTTCTCCTTTTAGGCCGTTGGAACGACCGTTTTGTTTGTTTACTGCTACATATTAACACAATGCATGACAGTGTCAACACTTATTTTTAACTAAAAGATTTTGAGTCTAGCTAACCATCAACTAAAAGGGGGGAAGGGGCCGCCGCAATTGGGTTAGGGGGATGCTCGTTGCACTCGCGCTAGCGAGGGTAATATCACACGACTTGTGGTGTAATGCCTACACCTTATACGCCTTGCAGTAGTGACGTATTGCTTCATAATAGTTTAGGAATGTTAACAGTATATGACACTACATGACATGGTGTTATTAAGAAGTATAAATAGGTGCGTTACATCACTATGGAGACCTTATATACGTTATGGAGGTGGAATAGCGTTCAAACCATCAAATCACTCACACATCACTACACCACTATGACCAACGAAGTCATGGTAAATACAATAACATAGTTAAGATATATTAACACTCTAACAAGATGTGTTGATGTCGTATGTTCACTTCGTTCACATACTAATAAGGTCAAGATAATGTGATTGATACAACACGAAATGATTCATACCAGTGAAAGTTGCTAGATTATACTGCAATCAACCAGAGCATGTTCGTATACAGCCTCGAAGATAGGGGTACCCCCAAAGTTACGACACAGGATGTGAGTGTGGGATGACTTCACACCCTGAGCTATACTTCAGAAATGACTACAACCCGATGTGTCATGAGTAGAATCAGCAGGAGATGTCTAACAGTACTCACAGAACCCCTCTGAGGCTTGCGAGGATTGAATATGAGGAATTTTATCCTCTTCCTCGTCTGAATCTGCATCACCACGCTTAATTGCCTCCATAACACCAATAGCGACATAATGTGGAAGATCTTCTGGATGTATAGTTCTGTCAGATTGTTCAGCTTGAACACATTTGTATATTATCGATTTTAGTTTATCTAGGCACATTACATTAATCATAGGTTATCCAGTATGTTTGCAATTTTTGATTTGTTTAGTGATTCAACTCTGTACAGATCTAGGAACATCAGTAGTTTCTCTGAGTGACGTTTAATTGACTCTTTTAACCTGGGATAGTTTTTAGTCGATTCACATTCCTTCATTGAGTCTTCTAGTCTGTTTACCTCTAGTGTCCAGGCGTTATTATACTTATCGTCGATGAAGTGTATAGCTCCAGGAAGATAACCATCCTCTAGGGCCTTTACAGTAATCTGAACCATCTTAGATGCTTCGAGATTATATCCTTCTTGGGTTTTTGTATTATATCTTATTTCCATGTACATCTCCTTCAATGTATTTTGAGTTAAAGTTCCGGTAGATGATTCTGCTACCGACAGATTTTCCACGCTTTCTTAATTTAGCAAAATAAAGTTCCCTATCTGACTCTCTTACAATACCGCTTTCTACCCATTCCTTTTTAGGTCTATTGAACAAAAATACGTTGTGTGCTTCTTGTACAGCAGTACTTGATCCTTTTATATCGAACTCAGATTCTACCCTGCCGTTTTCTGTTTTCTTTGGGTGCATTACCATGATGATGTGCATGTCGATTTGCTTCGCTAGTATCACTAAACCGTGAACGACTTTATCCATCTCTAGGTTAGTGTCAGAAGACCTGGATACTTCCATGAAGAAGTTTAGATTATCAATGAAGGCTACTTTACAGCCTAGAACTTGTGAATGGTACAGAAGGTCTTGTTTAAGTAAGTCCATAGGAACACGATCTTCGTATAGAGATAAAAAACAGGATTCCTTTTGGAAATGTACCCCATGGTCTCTGTGAAAGTCTTTAAGGTCTTGTTTTGGCACAGAGTCTCCAGTGTTAAAGTCTCTTCCAGAGAATACACTCATAACCCTTTGAATGAAGTCTGTAGGACCAGTTTCAACAGACATAACGAGATGCTTGGTATTTTCCTCGATGAGTTGTTTGGATAGGTTTGCAAGAAGTGTTGTTTTACCAATACCTGTAGCTCCGCACAGGATTGAAAACTCTCTAGGTCTAAATCCTCCGGTGAGAGTATTAAACTTAGGAAAGTCTTTAAGTGTTACTCCGGGTGTTGGATTTGCAAGATTGGTTAGTGCTTTAGCGTAGATGTCTACGATAGGAACAGACCTACTTACAAAGTCATTTTCATCATTCGACATCTGGTGCTAATATTTCTTCTGTTGTCATTGGCCTTGGCATTTTTCTGACAGGGGTTTCTAGATACTTAAGTGCTTTATCGACTCTGATTGCATAATCGAAGCTTGCTATCCAGTTTGAGTCATTCTCGCCGTTACACCACTTATTTTTTGCGATATTTTTGAATATTATTTCCCAATCGTCGAGATTAGGTATTTCCTTCATCGCTATTTTTATAGCGTCAGAACGTTTTTTTGGGGTTAGTTTAACGCTACCCTGCTTTTCAGATCTGGTCCTATTCCACAATACAGCGATAGCTGGCAGCTCAAACTCTTCTTTTTTCACATTCTCATTGATTTGTTTTGGTTCATCTGAAATGCTTATCTGATCTGCTCGGCTCTTATCCTCACTCTTCTCTACTCTGTATATTATAAGTATACCCAACGAACTTAGTAGGTTAATTGATTTAATAAATTCGTTTTTCGTCTGACACGCCTCTTTTGCACCATTTTCAACATCAATAAATAGCTCATCGGTTCCTGTTTTAGCGGCCCGTATGCACAAGTAGATATAAACAAGAATTGCGTTTTTTCTTCCCTCAAAACGGTCCAAGAACCCTGTTCCAAGTTTGAACCAAGGTATACAAGTGCCAGGTCTGTTTTTTAGTTTTTCTTGGGTTACTTTCCAGTCTGTGAATTTAATTGAAATTATTTCTTTAGACATCTTAAACTCCTTTTTTTGTTGACGCAAAAGGAGTGGATGGATACGACCATACCACTTCTTTATTCGCGTATAGAAGTCCTATTAAGGCCCTGGGAGTAAGTCAATTTATTTTCGGGGCCTTCGTTTATCAACCAAGGAGATTTACATGAAAGTTACGCCAGAAGGAATGCCCTGGAGAGTTGAAATCGCTGCCAATATTTTATCGGCGGTTGTCGGGACTGGAAAGATTAATAACGCCGAAGAAGCAAGAATGTACTCTCGTCGAAGCTTGGCATGGGCCGACATTCTGATCGACGAACACGAAAAAGAATACCCTCCGTTCGTAGTATCAAAGCACGCAAACATCGGTGATACGATCTACGCCCGACTACCTGGCGACGACAAACTGACATCTAGTGCTTGAAATAAAACTAATTCCGTAGCAACCTAAAGTAAATCAACGGAGGATTTATTTTATGGCAGGTACAGTTACAGTTACTAGAAAGACTTTTTACGGACCAGATAAGAAAATGATTATCGAGAAGATTACCGCTGCATGTGTGGCAGATTCTGCTGCAGCAACATACCCATCGACTGCAATTCCAATGTTCGGACGTTTGGTTCGAGTTGTGACCAATCCAGGCGCAACAGCACCTACCGATAACTACGATATTTCTCTTGGTGATGATGACGACACAGCTCTTGATGTTTGTGGAGCTGCTTTGAACAACAGGGACACAGCAACAACCGAACAATTGTATCCAACGGTTTCTTCATTGCCGATTTATTTAGCTGGAAGTTACACTTTAGCAATTGCGAACAACGCGGTTAATAGCGCCGTCATAGACGTTCATTTTTATCTTCTACAATCTGGCGGGGAGTAATTTTTTCTGCCTTACAAGAGACGTACAAAGTTCTTTAAGAAGGCAGACGATGATATTCCAACACCCATAGTTCCATTTACGTTTGAGAAAAGCGCAGACGGAAAAACTTGGAAGGTCTTGAACGAAAAAGGCGAACACATCGACACATGTGGTGGAACCAATCGATCAAAGGCTATGTATCTCGATCATTGGAAGAAAAAGTTCAAAAAAGAATATCAAGGCACAGAGATTATTGACGATAAAGACCTTGTGACAGTAAAAACTCGAACTGGAAGGGTTGCCTACGTGCAAAAAGGATTGACTAAGAAAAAAAGAGAAGATGAGATTAAAAAAACTCCTATTAAAACTCGTATAGTATGGAAGTATCATGAAGAAATCGGAAACGAAATCTGCGAAATGGTCTCAGCCGGAGCCACTCTCGCGGAAATTAGCAGAACAGAGGGATATCCTCCAATCACTACAATATTTAGCTGGAAAGCTACCCACAGAGACTTCAGAGAAAACCTCAGAGAAGCTATCGGAAACCGAGCACACACCCTCAGAGACAAAGCCTTAGAGACAGCTGACAGAACTGAAGATTCTTCCGACGTACCCGCCGCAAAGCTTAAAATTGACACATATAAATGGGCCGCTGAGAAGGATAATCCCACAGATTTTGGCCCAGTTACAAAGCAAGATCAGTTACCAACTCAACCAATTCAAATTTTGATTGACACAGGTATCGATAGACGTGAAATTAATATACAATCAATCGTAACAGCTCCGAATGATTTGGTGCTTGAAGATAAAGGAATATCTCATGGCGACGATCAAACAAAAACTGAAGATCCTAGCGACTCAGCCAGTTCTGACTAGTGCTGGAACTCCTCAGTTAATCACAAGTATCTCGACAGTCGTTTCTAGCTATATGATCGAGGCTGTTTCAACAAACACAGGTTCTGTTTATATCGGTGATAGCGTTGCGAACACGACAAGCACAAAAGCGCACAAGTTAGTTCCTGGAGACATCTTAGAAGTCATCGCGGATAATTACGAGCACAGAAAATGTTATTTAGATTTAGCAGACATTTATTTCGACGGAGATACGACCGGGAATAAAATTGTAGTCTCATATCTTCAAGACCAAGAGACTGGTAAATGATAAGAAAAGTTACCAACTCCGGTGCAACTAGTTTTGCGACAATTCAAACTCCAGCCGGTACGTCTCCTGTTGCAGACTCTAGCGCAGACATTTTATCGCTGACTAGTACTGATAGTACCGTCATCATAACGGGGAATTCCACCACAGATACAATCAACTTTTCAATAAGTGGAACTTCCCCAGAATTTCTTAGACTAAAGATAAACTCATCTTCAAACACATATAGCCTAAACACGGCTGCAACATTGGACATAGTTCAAATTGAAGCGGAAGATTCTGATGGAGTTTTTAATTCAATAACATGCCTTAGCCATTCGAGCACTGGAGAAACATTTGCATTCACTGCTTATGGAGCATCTAGAGGCACAAAAGCATCTCCGACTGACATTCAATCAGGTGATGCAATTGGTGGGTTGGCTTTTTTAGGCTATAATACATCTACTTATTTTCAGGCCGCTTACATTGTAAGTATTGTTCAAAACACACCAAGCTTTACCTCTATGCCTGCGTGGCTTTATTTTGCCACTACTCCAAATGGTTCAATTATTCCAGCACCGGCAATGGTTATTACCGAAGATCAAAACACATTTATTTATGGTGACTTTTATCCAACTCTTGCAGTTGATAATGCCGTCCCATATATTGCCATAACCAAGAAGCTTTCAACAACAGCAAACTTTACATACAACAGCGCTCTTGATCGTCTTGAGTGCGGAGATTTACGGCTTAATGGAATCACACCAGCAAGAATAATTTCCACCAGTGCTACAAGTATTTTGCAGGAAGAGGCATTCTCTGCAAACGGACAATTGATTATCGGAAAGTCTTCTGGTGGATTTTCTAAAAACACAATTACAGCTGGATCAAATATAGTTGTCACGAATGGATCTGGTACAATATCTTTAGCGACAAGCTTAACTCCAACATTCACATCAATATCGGCAGCATCAATAACAGATAGTGGGTTAACTGCAAATAGGGTTGTTTTTACCGGAACTGGTGGATTATTATCTGTTAGTAATAATTTTCAATACAGTACTGTTACAAGTAGTCTTGATCTTAAGTCTGGATATCTAACAATAGGATTTGTAAATTGGAAGGTCGCAGATAGTTTCACAATGGTTTGCGATGGAAACATGGGCGTTATACGTCCTGCTGGTACATCTATTGGTTTTAAGTATTACAGAGGAACATCTATTGTTTCAACAAACCTAAGATGGCAGCTTTTTGTTGACGCTGTATCAGAGAGTGGATCAAACGCAGGATCAAATTATAGATTTAATGCATATTCGGATGCCGGAGCATTTATTGATAGCCCGGTTCAAATAACAAGAGCATCTGGCGGAGTTATTTATTTAATTAGGCCAATAAGCATTACCGGAACAGCTTTTGCTTCTAGTACAATTACATCTGGCGATACAATCTATATAGGAAGTTCTCAAACCGGATCTGGAAATTACATGCTTCGCATGAATAGGTACACCGGAACAGAGGCTCAAACATCTGGCTTTGCTAATAAGATTTCTCTTTATAGCTCTGGGGCGGGTAACGACGCTATTATTGGATTTGGAGTAAACGGAACTTCGTTAGACTATGTTTCAAACAACGCGCATACATTTTATACAAACGCCGTAAAGTGCTTTGTATTTGCAACCGGTGTGTCTGATCCAATTGCAACATTTTATGCCCAATCAACTGTTGATTTTTCAATGTCATCTGGCTCTGGTCTTTATAGTAAAATAGTTTCCACTGGAACAACTGGAACAACCAATGCTATTAGCGCAGAGATTAGGCCACAAAACTCAGGATCTTCGTCGGCAAGATATACCGGATGTGAAGCAACCCCGATCCTAACTGGTGTCGCTGGAGACATAACAAACTATGTAACGGGATTTTTTTCTCAAAGCACTCTTCCGCCTAATACATACACACTTACAAATTATTATGGAGCTTGGTTTAGATTAGCCCGTAACGTTGCTGGCGGAACAGTAACGACGAAAATTGGTGTTTATATAGACCAAACCACAAATACGGCCGGAACTATAACAACCGCATATGGTCTGAAAATAGACGCACTAACTCTTGGATCTACAAATTGGCAAATGGCTATTGGAGCAGGCAATTCTTACTTTTCAGGATCTACAAGGTTTGGATCAACAACGGCTCCGACAAGCACGGTTGATATTACAGGAACCCTTACCGTTTCTTCAACCTCAACTTTTAGCGGATTAACAGCATCTCAGGTTGTTGTTACAAACGCATCCAAACAATTAACGTCTCAAGCTCTTACAAACGGACAGCTATTAATTGGAAATACTGCCACAAGCTCTTATACTGCAGCAACTATAACAGGAACATCTAACCAGATTACGGTTACAAACGGGGGTGGATCGATAACTCTTTCTACTCCTCAGAACATAGACACAGCTGCAAATGTAAACTTTGCAACGGTTAGCACAACAGGAAATCACTACGTAGGATCTGAAACAGGATCAGCGTCTTCTTACATGTTGAGAATGAATAGATATTTTGGAACCGAGGCGGCAACATCAGGGTTCGCAAATAAAATATCTCTATTTAACTCTGGAGGAAGTAATGATCCAACATACGGATTTGGAATATCTTCAGGATCTTTAGATTTAGTTTCATCTTCTCAGTTTAAGTTTTGGTCTGGAACAACAAACGTTGTTTCAATAGGCGCAACTTCGTTTACTATGGCAGCTGGTGGTATGTCTGTAACTCAGACAAGATCTGGAACTGGTAATGCCCATACCTTTGTAGATAATAATTCTACCACTTCTGGATCGGCAACAAACTTAAGAGTTGCAACCGCACCGGCAAATACAGGGTCATCTTCCGCAACTTATGCCGGTATTGTTGCTTCTCCTACGATGGCGAATATTGGCGCAAATATTACTGGACAAGTTACTTCTTTTTTCTCAACCATAGATCTACCACCAAACACATTCACAGTAACCAACGTAAAATGTGCCTCATTTAATCTTCAAAGGACAGTAACTGGCGGAACTGTTACCACAATGATCGGACTTGAAGTTGGCCAAGGAACAGCTTCTGCTGGAACTGTCACAACTGCGTATGGAATTAAGGTTGATAGTATAACACTTGGCGGAACGAATTGGTCTGTATATGTAGCAGGAGGCAACTCCGCATTCGGTGGTAGCACGTCTTTTGGTGCAGTAACTGCCCCTGGAAAAACAGTAGATATTACCGGAACTCTTGGAGTATCAAGCACAGTTACTCTTACGGCAAAGATTGGAACTTATAATAACGTGGCAACAGTTGCCAACGGAATAGCAAGCATTGTTGCTACAAGTGATTTAACTGCTCAAGGAGCCGCAATTGGTGCAACAACAATATACGCAGTTCCCGCTGCTGGTGCTGGTATGTATAGAATTACATGGATGGCAACTATAACAAGAGCAGCAACAACAACAGCTACCCTTGGTGGGTCAACTGGATTTCAGGCTCAGTTTACTGATGTAAACGATTCTGTTGTTAAGCTTCAAAACCCAACATCTCAGAATAACTTTACAACATCATCTAACGCCACTGGATCTACTGTTAGTGGGGTGGTTGTTGGTTATTGTAAAGCATCAACAAACCTTCAGTATCAGTTTGGTTACACATCTTCTGGGGCAACATCTATGCAGTACGATCTTTCTATGAGAGTAGAGTTTTTAGGATAAAGGAGATTTATGAAAATAGAAGAAATAAATGATGCAATTGCTAAGCTAAAAGAGTTAAGAGAAAAGATATACGCCCTAGAGTCTGGTAAGTATTTTGATCTTGACTTATCGGACGATCAGGCTAAAAAATTTAATGATCAAGTGGATATTTTGAAGGGCGAATTGAAATCATCAGCGGCGTTGGTTGAGATTGGTGTTCCTATTGAAGTTAAGCCCGTAGAAGAACTTCCGGTTGATATGAAACCAGAAAATTTACCAAAACCAAAAATAATAAAGGAGTAATATGGCTATTACAAGACAACAATTGGCACAAGTTATTGATGACATCAGCGTTGCGTATCAGCGAGGTTCTTTCGCTATTGATGGAACAGCGGATGGAATTACACTTACTGCTGGACAGATTACTACACTAGAAAACGAGTACATCGCACTTCACGATTCTACTAAGACGTTTTTTGCTGGACTAACAGCAGGTGTGTTTGATCTAACTGCATAAAGGATAAAAATTATGAAAATAAATTTCTCAAAAGTATTAGTAAATCACAAGGGCGTTAACGTTAAAAACGAAAACGGCGAAGAGGTTAAGCTCTATGCACCGTGCGTAAACGCATTAAATGCTCTTTATGAAGACGAAAAAGGAATGGGCGGAGACGAGAAGTTTCAGCGCTATAAACTTTCCCTTAAGATTGACGAAAAAGAAGAGATTGATGTCTCCGTAGAGGATGTTTCTCTTATTAAGAAATTAGTCGGTAAAGCTTACCCTCCAGCCACAGTTGGACTTGTCTATGAGGCGCTAGAAGGTAAATAATTGAGACTTCATAGGAACCAAAGCCATAATCAGCGCGGAAAGCAGGTTGTTGTTGTCTTTACAAGTAACAACGCTAGGATTTTCATTAATCCAACAGACTACGCTGATTTTGTTGGGTACGACATAGTTATAAATCCAGATTTGAGTAAGGTGACAGGAGTCCCAACTCATTACTGGAAACTCGAGAACGAGACTATAGTCCCAATGAACCAAACAGAAAGACTTCTGAGAGACGATAATATCAAATCTCGAGGAATAGATAATAAAGTAACATTCAAACCAAGACTAATAGTTAAAGAGCCGGAAGATATTTCTGGCTTTTATGTGTCTTTAGTTTGTTGTGTTTTGGTT
>OFRG01000865.1_pt1 | contig 10316 bp, 20 predicted proteins | sample 1543071 | NCBI WGS metagenome assembly OFRG01 (sample SAMN07774222, study PRJEB24372) | wastewater metagenome | isolation source: WWTP Verbania (Effluent) | place: Italy: Verbania | collected 2015-12 | reverse complement strand
AACTGTGGTGCTTAATTTGAACATTTGTGCTTCGTATTTAATTTTGTGGAAGGCAAACTTCTTTAACCCTCCGAACGCTATGCCCCATTTTGCTTTGCCACCCTCTCCAATACACTCAAATCATCATCATTATAAATATCTCGCAGTAAAAACCCTTTTGATTCTGGATTTTTTTTGTCTGCAAATTCTGTTATCCCCAAATTGAATAACGCTTGTGTAAATCTGATTGAAGGATTTTTTTCTAAATACTGCTCAATCAATGTCAGTAATGTTTTTGCATTTTCGTTCATCTTAAAGTTATTTGCCAACACACACAACGAGAGCATAGGACGTTATGTGTCATGATATATTAAACACTTGTTTGATTAGGTACTTTGCTTCATCTGTAAGTTTGTATGCCACTATATCCATAGGTAATGAAGCTGGTATGTATTTTTCGGTGAATAGTTTCCGGTTTAGCAGCGATTCAAATTCCCTACGTACCATCCTAAAAGAATCATTACACTCCGTACCTACCATAGTAGCATCGTAAAACACACCGTAAAAAATATCTCCATCAGAATCGGAAAACTTACAGATATAAGAACCATCAACAGTAAGCCATCGTAACACGCTCTTTTGAAAACTCCCTAAGTTTTTTATGTTCATTTGATTTGAATCTTTCTTTTGCAAGTGCTTTTTCTTCACTTCCTCTAAGGATAGTCTTTTTGTCATGTTGCTTATTTTAAAATGTTAAACCGATTGAAGTACTCGATCTCATGTACGCTTATTTTTATGTCCTCTGGTTTGTAAACTTTTTCAGGAAATAGAAATTCGATTAACTCTTTCAGTTTCTTTTTCATGTGGCAAATTTAAGTTCGGTTTATCTATTTAAACGTACAAAATAGTTGCTGTTCCTTACTACCAACCTCAAAAATATAAGCAAACACCTTCGCTTCATTTCCTTTTCATGACTTTTGATTGTCAATTAGTTATGTATGGTCGCGTACACATACAATGTTATCTGTCATATTTTATTTTCCATATACCATCCCACACCATTGAGCCATACCATCCTATCCAAAAGCACACTACTGTATGCCAATAATTATTCACCCATGCAATATCTATTATAGCCAACACCGTTCCTAATATCAGGTAGAATAGCATCTTCCATGAAAATAAAAAACGGCATATAACCCACAGGTTAAATGTAATTGCATTGTCTTCGTTTTGAGTATTTTCGGTAGTCATAATTTTGTTCTTTTAATTAAGTTTTGTAGTAATTTTAACAGGCAACTACATTAACCTGCAATCCGTTATGCACAATTGCCGTCCTCCGAATTAAGTTCAGTGCTAACTTGAATGAAAAAAAAAGTAAACAAAAATTTTGCCCACGCTCCCATAGTTTTTTTCAAAAACTTAATCGGAAACCAATAACAACGTGTATAATCAATGGTACTTAACTCACACTAAAATGTGATTCAATAATTTTTGCCTTTCCATTACTAATAAAGCTATAACAAAATAACATTATACTGTGATTTTAATTGAAAAATGAAAACTATATTTCAGTTAATTGCGGTAATGTTTATGAACCTTTTCGCACCAATTAAGTGATATTTCTTGTGGTGTCATAGTTCACTTTGCTGTTCTAATTTTGATTGTTTTTTAATATTATATTGGTTACAAAAAAGTCTATCCTGTTCTATTCTATATTCTTTCAGAACTCTTTCCGCTTCTACCTCATACCATTTATTATCACCAATCTTTTTTATTGATGGAAGGCACAATTCTCCAACTTCATAAGCGTCTTTAAATAATTTTATAGGATTAGTAACAGTAAGAACACTTAGTGCTGCTATTGATTTTAGAAAGGTTTTTCGTTTCATTTCTATGTTATTTGATTTATTTCGGAAAATCATCTCACTATCCATGTAAATCCAAACACACCAATCATGATTATTTTATCCATATCATCATCATCTGAATGTGGATTATCCATTTTTCTAACTACTATAATTGGGAATTGATTTATCATTAAACTAAAATAGTCATGTAATCTCCAATGACCACTGTATTCATTATACCATTTTTTCATAGTAGTGATATTATTCCGGTTAGTTGTAATTAATAAGTGTCGCTTTTTGTTTTGGGGTAAGGATTGTGTTAGTCTGTATTTCTTCCTTTAACTCTTTCCAATCTTCTGGAGTAAAGCAATCATCACGTTTACGTTTCTGAAAGTCCTCAAACAAATTATACTTTGATTCACCGATTACAGTATTACCTTGTTTTTGAGTTGTTGTATTTACAGGTGATGCAGAATTTATGTTTTGAGATTGTGGTGTTGCCGAATACTTTTTTTCATAGTATAATCTTGTTCGCTCCATGCTTTCCCAAATCCAATTATTCACATAGTCGTTCAATGATGTTTCAGGCATCTTCTTTTTCATAAATTCAGCGTACACACGCTCGTATAAATCTACACACCTTTCAGAACGAACCTCACCTTCTTTTGTGACATAAACAATTTTCTCAACTTCTTTTTCTACCTCTTTAATCTCTGGTTCGGACGGATTAAACATTTCTTCCAAAGCCCTTTTAATCAGTCCAGACACAGATATATCCTCACGCTTTGCTTCGTCACAAATTTTTTCATACAATTCATCGGTAACTTTAAACGCTATTGCTTTTTGTTGCTTCGTATCCCTCATGGTATAATTTTATTATGCAAAGGTATAACTTCGGTATAACTTAACAAAATAAGGTATAACTTTATAAGAAGTGCCGTAAAACCCAAAAGTCTTTAGCTTTTGTGATGTAAGGCACATGAAATTTAGCCTTGTGAAAGAATATACTGACGGACAGTTTCAGGACTTGCTTCTCCAATAGAACAAACAAAATAACCATCTGACCAAAAAGTATGTTCTTTCCAAAAGTTCTTTGACAATATGTTTTTGTGCATTTTCCAAATTGCAATAGTGCTTTCTTGCTTCAATTTACGAACAATAGAAGCAACTGAAAGACGTGGAATGTAACGAATGAGGAAATGAATATGGTCAACATCGCTTTCAAACACTTCAATTTCAAAATCAGATTTAGAAGTAATTGACAGCATGATAGACTTCATGTCATTATCCAAATCATCAACAAGCAACTTTTTACGGTACTTGCAAACGAAAATGAGATGGCATTTTAAGTAATGCTTTGAACGATTTGTGGAAACGTAATTCGACTTTTTAGACATAAGTAGCGAAGTTTTTGTGAAACAATCTTTACCCTATCGGGGATTGTTTTACAAAAACGTAGCGGTAATTTGTAAAAAAGTATTACCTTTACACCGATGCTCAAAGCGTACAAATATTGCCTTTTACCTACCGATGAACAAAAGCTACAATTAGCTAAGTTCTTCGGTAGCTGTCGTTTCGTTTACAATCTTGGACTGGAAACAAAAATGCAAGCATGGGCATCTGCACGAAAACATTTAACATGTATAGACTTAGCCAATCAAATGAAAGAATTGAAAGACACCGAAGCCGAATGGCTACAAGAGTGTCCATCTCAAACTTTACAAATGGCTTTGAGAAATTTGGATAACGCTTATTCCGCTTTCTTTCGTGGTGGTGGATTCCCTAAATTCAAATCAAAGCATCGTAGGCAATCTATACAGTTTCCGCAAGGAGTGAAAACAGACTTTGAGAACGGTACTATCTTTCTGCCGAAATTGAAAAATGTTACTTGTATTTTTCATCGCAAATTCAAAGGCGATATTAAGACAGTAACAGTTTCAAGGACACCGACAGGCAAATTCTTTGTAAGCATACTCGTTGAGAACCAAAAGGAGTTGCCTAAAAAGAAGCCTATCAAAGAAAGAACAGCCGTAGGTATTGATATGGGAGTGAAAACTTTTGCTACTCTTTCAGACGGAACAACCTTTGATAACCCAAAGTATTTGAGAAACAATATTAGACGGCTTCAGGTAGAACAAAGAAAGTTGAGCCGAAGATTAAAGAAAGGCGCAAAGGAGCAAAGTAAAAGCTATCAGAAACAAAGGCTGATAGTTGCTAAACTTCACGAACATATCAAAAATCAACGTGCGGATTACCTGCACAAGGCAAGTACGCAAATCATACGTTCTTTTGACACCATTTGCCTTGAAGATTTAAACATCAAAGGCATGATGCAGAACGAAAAACTTGCCCTTGCTATTGGCGAAGTTGGATGGCACAAGTTCAAAACCATGCTGGAATACAAAGCCGAATGGTATGGCAAAAATATTCAGTACATTGGACGGTTTGAGCCATCTTCAAAGTTGTGTTCTCATTGCGGAGCTATTTTCAAAGAACTAAGTTTGAAAGACAGGTTGTGGACTTGTCTTTCATGCGGTACGCATCACGAAAGAGATGCTAATGCTGCACAAAACATAAAAACATTCGGGCTTCGGATAAAGCCTGCAACCGTTAACGTGAGCCATTAGGCTGTGCGTATGGGTTGCGAAGCCCATTGGTCTTTAGCCAATGGGTAGTTCACTTACGCTAATTCTTACTTACCCTTCTTTTCAGGATTGATTTTAATCTCCTTATCTTTTATTAAAAGGTCATAAATATACTGTAATTGCTCGTCAGTTTTACCATAGTACCAACGGGTATCTAACTTGTTATCAAGCATCACTCCCAGCTTCTCAATTAGTTCAAATCTTGTCATTTTTTGTATTTTTAGATAATTATTGCCCGTTAGTATTTCAAAACAACGGTGTAAACATACACCACTGAAACAGCTAAAAGCAAATCAAGATTCTCCTATGAATGACCTTTGCAACTAACTGAAAAGCAAACAGTTACGCACTAAAAAAACAATCGTGTAAGTAATTGATTATCAATGAAATAAAGTTTCACATGGAATCAAAATACAGAATCATAGCAAATATTTCCTAACAAAACATAGAGAGCATACAATGACTCTTACCGGCAAACCTCAATACAAGCGATTACAGACGCGAACACCATAAACCGAACATAACCCACCACCATAACAGAAACGTAACCCACAATCAAAGGAAACAGCGCAATTTCACCACGCTAAAAGACAAACCACAAACAAACATTTCCCCGCAAAACAAACATTGAGAAACAAAGCACTTCACCAGGCACCACCGATAAAAGAGCCAACCGGCACAGAAAGGACAGCCCCGCAACATAAAAAAAAGACCTATTTAGTAAAAAAAACAAAGGAATCCTTATTTATAGCAGTAAAAAATATATTAATAGGCGGGGGTACTTTTCAGAAGCTACGAAGCCCCCCTATATCAACGATAGCAGCACTCCGGTTACGGACATGAGTGGATTTAGTAGATGCCGGTTACGTGGATGTGGTTGATTAGCTGGTGTGATTTATTTTGGGAATGGGATGGATTCGGAAATGATGATGTTCCGAAGATTGGCGTGTTTCGATCATGGTCAGGTTTTGGGTATGATTGGGGTATGTTTTGTAGTGGGTTAGTAAGGTTTGATCTGACTGCGGTGATACAAAACATAATTAATTGCTGAAACTATCTACTGATAAAGGTTTCATGCTGTTTTACTAACATAATGAGGGGTAAAGCATGTTGTGTTATTGGTAAGGAAGGTTTAGATATTGGTATTTTATGTGGTGTTTTTTGGGTTTACCTTTGCGTCGTTCAAAAAAGATAACGCACATGAGGGATGCAAAATTCAGGGGAATAGATGTGATAACAGGTAAGTGGGCTTATGGCTATTACTACCAAAGTAAAGGACACGCAATCATCAGAAACGAAAACGATGATGAATGTATTGTCATTTCAGAAACAGTAGGTGGGTTCACAGGGATTATTGATACGCATGGCAATGAAATTTTCGAGGGCGATATTTTGAACCCTTTGAAGCAACCGATTCATGCTAACAAAATAGTGGTATGGAGAAACGGTGGTTTCCATATTTCAAATTCAAAGAAAGGAGCCGATAAAGCGAATGACTGCCACCCAATTGTTATTTACAAGAATGGATATGAAGTAATAGGAAATATTTACGAAAATGCAGAGTTTTTAAGACAAAAAACATGACCAACACACCAATGGAATCGAAAAGTGGAATCGTTATTCCTCAAACTACACCAGAACAATTATTGGCAATAGAGCAGGTTAATAAGGAAAGAAATGAGTTATGTAGGCAGGTTATTGAAGAAAGTAAGTTAAAAAGTAAGAAAAAAGGAAAGAAATGAGCGAAGAAAGTCAAATATTACGTCAAGATTCAGCTTTTTATGATAAAAGGGACTTATATGAGGTTCTAAACGACCTTTATTTGGCAAAAGACCTCATTTCATGCGGTATTGATACAGAAGATAAGGTACAAAAAGAGATACGTAGGGTAGAGATTATGTTAAGGGAAAAGAAAAAACAAAGCATACCAAAAACAATACTCGATGATTGATACCAACTTCAACGTACATCAAGACAGGCAATGCTCAAAGTGTGGAAAGATAAACAAGATTGAGTACATACTACGAGGCTACCCTAATAAGCTGGATAAGTTTATCAAGTGTACTAATTGCGGTCATGAAGTGATGGCAGACATACCGAACCATAACATCACATGGACAACACAAGAGGAATATGCCAAATACACCAAAGAAAGAAATCAAAATACACCCATAAAATTCTAAAACCATGACAGACCCAAACGAAATTAAACAAGAATCAGAAGTACAACCACAAGTAGAGGTACAAGAATACCTAACAGACGTAGACTGTGGCGATGAACACATTGATCGTATTGTTGTAACAGAAAACTTCGTATGAGTAGAAGCCTTAAATCTGATTACATAAAAGTAGTTAACGCTTATATGGATGCGTTTTGTAAGAAACAAGGCTTGACAATGGAACATTGGGTAGCCGGTGATATTGGTGGTATATGTTGTTTTGGCGATGTGTTATTCTTTAGCTTCGACCAAATACGGATAGACATAGACAACAAATTTAAAAAAGGGGTTATCATAGATTGGCTATACGAAATGATAGACACCAACCCGACAAAACAGATCAACTACTACTCTTACGCAAAGGGGTTACGGATAAAAAAATAATGGAAACACAACTGCAATTCGACTTCGGCAACGAGAAGTTTTGGGAATACCACAAGCGAAACCCTCATGTGTATGAAGCGTTCAAAAACCAAACGTTAAAGATCATAGAGCGAGGTTACAAGAACTTCTCCGCAGACTTCGTAGTGCAGATTTTAAGATGGGAAACAGCAGTTAGGGGAGATGGAGAATACAAAATATCAAACAACAGTCGAAGCTATTACGCACGACTTTTTGTAAATGACTATCCTGAATACTATGGATTTTTCAGGTTTAGAAATTCCAAAGCAAACGCATTACTTAAACAAAAAAATAACATGGAAACAACAGAACTCGTTATTGCAAAAATGAGTATAGCACTCACCAAAGCTACTATTAGTATTCAGGGATTAAATGACATGGAATCAAAGTTAGAGTACAATGAAGATAACTTACAATCCATAAAACTTTACCTTGACACTGCTAAAAAAGCAAAGAAGGTTATTGCCGATGCGCACAAGGAAATCAAAGAACCTTTCCTAAAGGAGTGTCAGACGATTGATGCCAGCCGTAGAGAAATGGATTCGCAGATTGATGAAGGATTAAACAGAGCGCAAGACAAGTACACAAAACTTTGTCAGGACATTGAGAACCGCAAGCGTCAACAGGAACTTGAACGCCAACGTAAGCAACAGATACTTGCAGGCATTGACAGCAACATGATTTCCTTTTCAGGAAGGATTGCGGAGTGCAAGACAAACGAACAGCTTCTTTCCATTGAAAGACTTATCAACTTAGAGAAAGGAAACAAGAGTAAGTACGGAGAGTTCTTTGAGCAGGCGGTAGAAAAATACACTACACTTACTTCACTTTTAAAGACACAAAAAGAAAGCATCAAAGAATTTGAACGCCTCGAAAAAGAAAGACTTGAAGCAGAGAAAGCAGGAAATGATGAAAAGTTAATTGAACTTCAAGAGAAACAAAACACACTCGAAGCAAAGATTGACGAAGCAAAGGTGAATGTGCAGGAAACAGCTATCAATTCATCTATTAGCACACCTACCTTAGAACTCGAAACAGAACTTCCACAGATAAAAGTAAGACGTGCAGTATGGGAGTGGGAAGTTCAAGACATTCAAACCACAGCAAAAAAGAACCCAGCATGGGTGAAAATGGAAACCGTTGATGAAAAAATCAATGAGTTCCTAAAAGCATCAAAAGAGATGTGGGTTAACGACAACAAAGAAGAAGTCGTTGTAAATGGTATTCGTTTCTTCATCAAAAAATCATACTAATTATGGCAACAAATAAGCAAGACCAATCATTTTCAGAATTGATGGAAAAAGAAGTTGACACCATCACAATTCAAAGAACAGCACTTGATAGTGCTGTTGAGTTCATAGGTAATGAATTAGAACCGGATGAAGTATTTTCAATATCACAACTAAAAACATGGGCAGAAAGCAATGGCTACACCAAAGAAGTATAACGACAAGGAATGGCTTGAAACAAGCCCAGAAGAATCAGAGGTCGAGATAACCCCAACAGGGGGGAAGCATATTCCTATTGATAAGCTGCGTCCGCTACTTGACAGGTTAAATGCGTGTACGAATAACTATCACACATCTATACTTAAAGATGGTTACTCAAACTACATAGCGTATGGGTCAATAGAGTTAACAGTAACCATTGATGATAAACAACGTACAGTTACAGGAGCATACAATCTACTATTAGGCAATGCGCCAAACGGATTTTGGAACGGCACACTCAAAAGTGAATGTGTAAAAAATGCGGCAATAGAATTAGGAAAAAGATTTGGAAGGGAATTAAATAAAGATGCTCCACAACCTATACAGCAACCATCTATAACAAATGAGGTGAAGGACAAACTAAAATCCAAACCTGATAGCCGGATAATGAAGCAATACCTTGACGCTATTGAACGTAACGATCAAGCAGCAATAACAACACTCACAAACATTTACGACATACAAAAATGATATGCTAAAGAAAGATAGGATTTCAGGAATAACCATATTCAGCGAAGAATGGCAAAAGAATAGACTTGGTAAATTCACTTCGTCAAGGATTCACGCTTTAGTTGCTGATAAACCATACTCCAAAGGGTTTATGAGTTACATCTACCAAAAGGTAGGGGAAGAACTCACAGGTAAACAAATCTATGAGAATGAACCTGAAACAGATGCAATGCAATGGGGAATCGAAAATGAACCGATAGCATTACAAAAATTCGGCAAGGTAAAAGGGTTGGACTTCTTAGTTGTTCAGCAGCTTATTATTGTTCCTGATACAAGATATATGGGAACACCTGATGCGCTTATAGTAATGAACGAAAGTGTAGATCAATCAGCGTATAACGTAGCCACCGTTGAAGTGAAATGTTTTCCTTCATTTCAGAGTTACGTTACACTTGCACTATGCAAGACACCATCCGATGTGAAGAAAGCATTTCCGTATGTGTATTGGCAAATCATTGACCAGATGCTCATTTGCGATTGTCTTAACGGATATTGCGTAGCATATCACCCACAATTTAGAGCAGGCAACTTAAACATAGTAGAGTTCCGAAAGATTGAACTTATAGAAGATTTCAAGTTCCTAAACGAGCGCAAGAAAATGGCAACTGAAAAGTTTGATGAAATCAGAACACAAATGATAGCACTCGGAACAGTCTAATGGCTAACACATATAAGTTCACTATCTATTGTAAAACATTCCCTACCCTAAAGAACTCTAAACAATTCCGGCTTAACAAAAAAACCAATCAGATGTTCCTATCGGCATCCAATGACAATAGGGTAAAGGCATTATTATTGCTTATTGGAATGTAAATATTGAACGATGCCCCATTTAAAAAACATTAAAAGTAATTGTGTTGTTTGTGGTAAGGAGTTCTTAACAAGCCAATATGCCATAAGCAAAGGTAGGAAGTGTTGCTCCTTAAGCTGTGCAAGCAAGTGTATCAAGAGAATCCCACTACAAGATAGGTTTTGGGGAAAGGTAATAAAAAGAGGTAGCGATGAGTGCTGGGAGTTTACAGGCGCACTTAATGAAAATGGGTATGGACAATTCGCGTATAACGGTAAATCAATGGGGGCACATAAAATTGCTTACATGCTTTCTATTGGGGAGCAGAAGAAAGGCTTTGTAATAATGCACATCTGTGATAATCGTAAATGCTGTAATCCAAATCATTTGCTTCAAGGGCTGCAAAGAGATAATGTTTTGGATATGGTAAA
>OFRG01000864.1_pt1 | contig 10323 bp, 10 predicted proteins | sample 1543071 | NCBI WGS metagenome assembly OFRG01 (sample SAMN07774222, study PRJEB24372) | wastewater metagenome | isolation source: WWTP Verbania (Effluent) | place: Italy: Verbania | collected 2015-12 | reverse complement strand
CTTTTTCCCGTGCCCGCCGCCGCTGTACGCCACCTTGAGCACGGACAGCTTGGTGCCGGTGCCTGACTTTGCGCTGTACCAAGACCAAGCCTACACCCTTGACCTGATTTGCGACCGCATCGACGGCTTGGTTGATGCCTTGCGAGTGCGTGGCTGCTATGACGCCGCTGTGCCAGAGCTTGCCCGACTGTTTACCGAAGGCGGCAACAACTCACTGATTGCCGTCAAGAACTGGCAGAGCTTTGCAGAAAAGCGCGGGCTGGACGGCTCCATCAATCTGGTGGACTTGAAGCCGATTTTTGAAGCACTGAACGCGCTGTATTCAGCGATGGAGCAGCAAAAGGCGCAGGTGTACGAAATCACCGGCCTGTCGGACATTGTGCGCGGCCAAGGCGACGCAAGCGAGACGGCCACGGCCCAGCGGCTGAAAGGCCAGTACGCCAGCCTGCGCTTGAAGTCCATGCAGGACAGCGTAAGCCAGTTTGCCGCTGGCTTGATGCGGCTGAAAGCTCAGATCATCTGCAAGTTCTTCCAGCCAGAGACGATTGCCAAGATTGCCGCCGTCGAGCAATTCAGCGATGCCGACAAGCCGTTCATTGTGCCCGCGATTGAATTGCTCAAGTCTGGCGAGATGGGCGACTTCCGCATTGATGTATCGGTCGATTCGCTGGTGCAGATTGACGAAGACGCGGAAAAGCAGGCTGCAACCGAGTTCGTCGGCGCTGTGGGTGAGTTCATCAAACAAGCCGCAGAAGCCCCGCCCGAGACTGTGCCGCTGATGGCTAGCCTGCTGAAGTGGGCGGCCACCAGGTTCAAGGTAGGCAAAACCATCGAGGGCGACATTGACGCCTTTGCAGACGCTGCCAAGCAAAATGCACAGCAGCCGCAGCCAGACCCGGAGGCGCAGAAGCTGCAAGCGCAGCAGCAGCAGGAACAGATGCGGATGCAGGTCGAACAAGCCGCAGAACAAGCCCGTATGCAGGCCGATATGGCGATTGAAGCCCAGCGGATGCAGATGGAAGAACGATTTGAACAGCAGCGCATTGCAATGGAGCAACAGGCCAACCAGCAAAAGCTGATGCTTGAGGGCCAGATGCAGGCGATGCAGATGCAGTACGACCGCTGGAAGGCCGAACTGGACGCCGCCACCAAGATTGAAGCAGCCAACATCTCAGCCAAGGCCAAGGTGGACAACGCGGCCACGCAAGCGGCGACTGGCGAGATTGCAGCAGAGGTGAGGCAATGAGAACCAGCTACGTCCAAGACCCGGTGACACACGAACTCGTCCCCAAGGACGAGTACTACCGCCGCTATGACGTAAACGCGCCGATGGTCATGCCTGACATCCAGCCCTATCAATCCATGATTGACGGCTCACTGATTCAGTCGCGCTCACAGCACCGTTCGCACCTTCGGGAACACCGCTGCATCGAAATCGGCAACGAAACCAAGGCCCTGTTTGCGCAGGGAAAGCCCAAAGGCCCCCCGCCCGGCCTGAAGGACGAAATCATCAGGGCGTTTCACAAAAGAGGTCTTTAAATGGCATTCGTAACCGAACAAATGCGCGGCGGCACGTCTGCCGGACAAGCCAAGGCAATGAACGGCTCGGGCGGCAGTTTCGCCGCTGCGGGCTCGTCTGCATCCGACGCAACACTGATTACCGCAAGCGTGGCAATCATCACCGCTGCTGACGGCACCAAGGGCGTGATTCTGCCCGCTGTCAGCCCCGGCGAGTCCTGCACGCTGTTCAACAACTCGGGCTCTACCTGCAAGGTGTGGCCCCCGACTGGCGCGGCCATCACGGTCGTGGGCACCGGTTTGGGCACAGCCAACGCAGCGCATTCGCTGCTGACCTACAAGACGGCCACCTACCTGTGCCAATCGTCAACGCAGTGGTTTGTGACTGTCTCGGCCTAAGCGTTTCCATCTTCACCAACAGCCACCTTCGGGTGGCTTTTTTTATGGGGTTTCCATGTCTGAGCAAACTACTTTGCAGAATGACACCGAAGTACAACAGCCTGAACCGACCGACCGCCGCGAAGTTCTGGCCGCTGCCTTTGACAACGCGGAGGCAGTAACCGCCGAACAGCGTGCCCGCGACGAGGCTGGCCGCTTTGCACCAAAGCAGGAAAAGCAGGAGCCCGCCAAGCCGGAACCTGTCGCCCCGGCCCCTGAGCCGGTGAAGCCCCGGCTGACCACATGGAAGAAGGAATATCTGCCGCTGGCTGACAAGCTGGCGCAGGGCATTCCACTGACGCCCGAGGAAGCCAGGAAGCTGGACGCTTACAACATCCAGCGCGAGCAGGAATACGCCACCGGCGTGAGCGTGCACAAGGAACGCGCCCAACGTCTGGAAAGCGTGGAAAAGGCCATCGAGCCATTCATGCCAGAGCTTCAGAAGCGAGGCATTCCGCCCGACCAGTGGATTGCCAACCTCGGCAAAGCACACCACACGCTGGCGATGGGAACGCCGCAGCAGAAGCTGCAAATGTTCCAGAAGCTGGCGAACGACTACGGCGTGCCATTGGGTGCCGTACAGCAGACGCAGAACGGCCAGGAAATGGATCCGGCTGTCCTGCATCTGATGGAGCAAATTCAGCAGCTATCCGGCCAGGTGCAAGCCGTGACCGGGTGGCGCGAACAACAGCAACAGCAGCAAGTCACTAGCTTGCTGAAGGAGCTGGAAAACGATGCGGAGAACTATCCGCATTTCAGCAATGAAAAGGTACGCGGTGCGATGGCTCAACTACTTGAGTCAGGTTCTGCCCAAGACCTTAAAGAGGCTTACCGGGAAGCGGAATGGATGGTGCCTGAAGTGCGGGCAATGAAGCTGGAGGCCCTATCTCAAGGGAATCAAGCGACAGCGACGCAACAAGCCGCCAAACAGGTCGTGAACCAAGCCAAAGCCAAGAACGTCCAGGTACGCAGTTCTGCACCTAGCGGAACCGTCGTGGCGTCAGTGGCAAAGGATCGCCGGACTTTGATTGCCGAGCAGTTCGACGCAATCACCGGCAGGGTTTAACTTGACTTAAAGGAAACATCATGGCATTCGCCAATTCGACTATTTCCGACATCATGGCCACCACGATTCAACATCGTAACGGCGTGCTGGCGGACAACTTGACCGACAACAACCCGCTTCTGGCGGCTCTGAAAAAGCGCGGCAACGTGCGACCCATCTCGGGCGGCAACGTGATTTACGAAGAAATCATGTACAACGACCCCAACACGAACAACGCCAACAGCTACAGCGGCTACGAGCTGATCAACATCAGCCCGGACTCGCCCATCAGCTCGGCGGAGTTCGACCTGAAGCAGTACGCCGACAGCGTGACGATGAGTGGCCGTGAGATGCTGCAAAACAGCTCCAAGGAACAGATCATCGACCTGCTGGACGGTCGTATGCAGGTGTCCGAGGTCCGGCTTCTGAACCGCATTGACGGCGACCTGTACCTTGACGGCACCGGCAACGGCGGCAAGAACATCACCGGTCTGGCTGCGGCCATCGCTGCGTCTCCCACGAACACCTACGGCGGCATTGACCGCAATACGTGGGCGTTCTGGAAGAACCAGGTGTACTCGGGCGTGACCGATGGCGGCGCTGCCGTGTCTTCGGCCAACATCCAGCAGTACATGACCACGCTGGCCCTGCGCATGGTTCGCGGCACCGACAAGCCCGAACTCATCATCGCGGACAACAACTACTACGGGTTCTACGTCAACTCGCTGCAAGCCATCCAGCGCATCCAGTCGGAAGGCGGCGGCGCTGCGGGCTCTGGTTTCGCAACCCTGAAGTTCTACGGCGGCGGCACTTCCGCTGACGTGATTCTCGGCGGCGGTATCGGCGGCCACGCGACGGCGAATACGATGTGGTTCCTGAACACGAAGTACATCTACTTCCGCCCGCACTCTGACCGCAACTTCGTGCCGATTGGCGGCGAGCGTCAGGCAGTGAACCAGGATGCCATCGTCAAGCTGTACGGCTGGGCGGGCAACCTGACCAGCTCTGGCCCGCAGTTCAGCGGCATTCTCAAGGCCTAAAGGAGCACACAACATGGCTTACACCATTCAAAACGCACAGGCTGGCATGCAGCCCATCGCCGTGACCGACACGACGCAAAACCACCCGCTGGGCTACCAGTGCACGGCGGTTGATCCGACCTATGGCGCGGGGACGTTCATCTACCTGAAGGGCATTGGCAGCACCGCCATCGGCTCGCTGGTGGATTACGACCAGACGCTTGGCACGACCGCACTGGCCCCGGCCACGGGCGGCATCGGCCCGGTTGCGGTTGCCATGTCGGCCAACGTCGCCAACCAGTACGGCTGGTATCAGGTGGTGGGCGCTGCCGCTGTGAAGTGCCCGAACGCTGCTGTGGTGGGCGCGGAAGTCTTCATGCTGGCGGCAACTGCTGGCAGTGTGGACGACGCGCAGGTCAACGGCGAGCAGATCGTGAACGCCAAGTTCTCGACAACCACCGGCACGCCCTCGACCGGCTTGGCAATCATCCAGATTGCATGGCCGTTCCATCAGGGCCAAATCGTCTAACCGACGACAACCCTTTAAGCCCCTTCGGGGGCTTTTTTATTGGCTCGTCCTGAGTCAATAACAAAGCTCAACTACTTGAGGAACTTCAATGATTGCATCCGACGACAACAACCCGAATTTTGTAGGGGCGTTCAACCCCGACTCAAAGCTGCACGTAACCTTCTACAAGAAGCAGCTCATCAACAACTTTGAGACGGAGCGCCAAGGCCATCCAATTTTCTACGAATGCGACTTCGTGAAAATCCACTTGCCCGGCGACAAGTTGAACAACATTGACGATTTCGTCAACGAGTCGCACAAGCAGCGATTCCCGCAACAGTGGGCGCGTTACGTCAACAGCAACAAGGAAGGCGAACAACTGATCGGCACGCCGCTGGCTGAGTGGCCGCTCATCAGCCGCACGGTGGCCGAGGAACTGAAATACCTTGGCTTCCGCACGGTTGAATCCATCGCAGAAGCATCGGATTCGCAGCTTGAGTCCATCGGCATGAAGGCCGGGATGCAGCCGCATACCTTCCGCGAGCGTGCAAAGCGCTACTTGGCGCAAGCCTCGCAAGACGCCGCCGTCAACGCTGACGCCGCCCGCGTTGCCGACGCCGAGAAACGCGCCGCCGAAGCAGAAGCCGCCATCCAGGAACTGCGCGAGCAGATGGCGCAACTGCGGCAGCAAGCGCCAGCCAAGGCAAAGCCCGGACGCAAGCCGAAAGTCACTGAGGAAGCCTGATGTCTTCTACCTGCCTGCAACTTATTCAGCAAGCCTCTGGCGAGATGGGCCTTAGCGTGCCCACTTTCGTTGTGGGCAACACGGCGCAAGAGACGGTGCAACAGCTTGCGCTACTCAACGCCGTGGGCAATGAGTTGCAGCGGCAGTTCATCTGGCAACACTCGACGGTGCAGTACCGGTTCAACGCCGAGTTTCTGAACACCACCGGCGACACGACGCTGGGCTCTCCGGTCATCACCAACATCCCGAGCACAGCGGGCTTGAGCACGCTTTGGCAGGCCACAGGGACGGGCATCAATTACAACGTCAACATCCTGTCAGTGGATTCGCCTACGCAGGTGACGATGGATCAGCCCTGCACAGCGACAGGCACGGGCGTTGCCATCAACTTCGGCAAGGTGAAATACCCGATGCCGTCTAACTATGACCGGCCTGTAGATGCCACCAATTGGGACATCACCAAGCACTGGCAGATCATCGGCCCGCTGACGGCGCAGCAATGGGAATACCTGATTTCCGGCTGGATTGCGACCGGGCCTGTCATCAACTGGCGGCTGCTGGGCGGGTATTTTCAGATTTGGCCGGTGCAGACCAGCGCCGACCTGTTGGGGCTGGAATACATCAGCAACCAGTGGGTGCAAAGCACGGGCAATTTTGCGCCCAACCAGTCATCATTCCAAGCCGACACCGACACTTGCGTGTTCCCCGACCGGCTGATGGTGCTGGGCCTGAAGAAAAAGTATTTTGAGGCCAAGAACTTTGACACCACGGCACTGACGCGCGACTACCAGGCTCAGCTTGATATTGCCTATGCCAACGACCAAGGCTCTGCCACGTTGAGCATGGCCCCGCGCACCACGCGCAGGCTGATTAGCTGGAGCAACATTCCTGATTCAAATTATGGGCAGCCTCATTGAAGCCACGCCCATCTTTTGCCGGATTTAATTCTGGAAATAGTATTTTGCCCAACGCAATATTCGGCGGCTATTTCCTTTTGAAGTCGATTGTCAAGCCGAATAGCAGCAACTTGCTCCTTGGTAAGTTTGTGCGAGGCGCATCGCTCTCCTCGATTGGAAGTCCCATGAATCACCCTGTCCGCCTGATTACTTCCGGGGGTGTCCCATCGCAGGTTGTTGACCTTGTTGTTAGTTGGGTCGCCGTCGTTGTGGCAACCCTCCATTCCTTTGGGACATGGGCCTACAAAAGCCTCCAAAACCATCCGATGAATTTTCTTATTGGTGGCCTTGTTGTTTCTCCAAAGCAAAACAAACATCCTAGAAACTCGGCCATTCTCTACAAGTGCGGTTGGCTTTTTAAGGGCTTTGGTTTTGATGTTTCTGACATTTCCAAAGTTGGAAATTTCGTACAAGTCTTCAAATCCAAATACTGGTTTCCAATGTTCTTCCATAAGTTGGATTATACCAGTAACGGTACGGGGCCGCACTGATGCAAGCGCAGCGCCCAACGGCTAAATATGCGTCTCTGGCCGCGCCAGTAGGCGGCTGGAATGCCCGCGATGCCGTGGCAAACATGGCCCCGCTAGACGCCGTGAAGATGGATAACGTCTGGCCCACCACGTCAGACGTGATGCTGAGAAAGGGCTATATCGAGTGGGCAACAGGGCTGGGGAGCGCCGTCGAGACGCTGATGGCGTACCAGTCCACGACCGGCGAAAAGCTGTTTGGCATCTCAGCCAGTGGCGTGTATGACGTGACATCGCAGGGCGCGGTGGGTGCGGCGGTTGTGTCCGGCCTGACAAATGCCCGGTTTCAGTACGTCAACGTCTCCAACGCGGGCGGAAGCTACCTGATCGCGGTGAACGGTGAAGACGCGCCGCTTCTGTATGATGGCACAACGTGGAGCAACACGGCCATTACAGGATTTACGCAGTCCCGCGCCATTCAGATCAACCTGTTCAAAAACAGGGTGTGGCTGATTGAAAAGGACACGCTTAAAGCATGGTATCTCGGGGTTGACGCCATCAGCGGTGCCGCTTCTGCGCTCAACTTCCAGTCTGTGGCGACGCGCGGCGGCTACCTGATGGCGATGGCAACATGGACGATTGACGCTGGTGAGGGGGTAGACGATTACGCGGCCTTCATCACGTCAGAGGGCGAAGTCATTGTTTACCAAGGCACCGATCCGACGACTGCGGCGACGTGGGCGCTAAAAGGTGTCTGGCAGCTTGGTTCGCCCATCGGCAGGCGGTGCTTCATCAAGTTTGGCGGCGACCTGCTGCTGATTTGCCTGGACGGCGTACAGCCCATGTCCAAGACGCTGCAATCGTCCCGCGTGAGCCCGAAGCAGGCCATCACAGACAAGATTCAAGGGGCGATGTCCGAAGCGGCAAGCCTGTACAGCGCGAACTTCGGCTGGCAGCTTGATTTCTGCCCGAACAACAGCCGAATCATGCTGAACGTGCCTGTGGGCAACAACGTGCAGGAACAGTTCGCCATGAACACGATTACCGGGTCGTGGGCACGGTTCACGGGCATCGCGGCCAACTGCTGGGAACAGTACGACAACGTATCGTTTTTTGGCGGTGCGGGGACGGTGTACAAGTTTTGGGAAGGTTACAACGACGACGGCGCTTCCATCGTGGGCGACGTGCTGCAAGCCTTCAACACCTTTGGAAGCCCCGGCAACATGAAACGCTGGACGATGGCGCAACTGTTCCTGAACGCCACGGGCTCGCCATCGGTCGCGGCATCCATCAACGTGGATTACGACATCACGCTGCTGCCGGTGAGCATCAACTTTGCGCCGATCGTGTTTGGCGTGTGGGACACCGGCTTGTGGGACACCGCGATATGGGGCGGCACGCTGTCCACGTATCGCCCCTATGTTGGCCTGACCGGGCTGGGCAAAGCAGCGGCAATGCGCCTGGCGATGGAAAGCTCTGAGCTGGAAATTCACTGGCAGGCCACCAACTTTGTTTACGAAACGGGCGGCTTCCTTTGAACCTGCGCGGCAAGTCACTGGTTTACGGTGAAGAAGTCGCGCGGTGGGTCTGGAGTCGAATCGGGACACCGGCCAGAGAATACGCCGCCATTGGCCTTAAGGGCGCGGAGCTTGTCGCAGGGGTTGTGTACACGCGCTACAGCCCCGGCGCGAGCATTGAATTGACGATTGCCAGCGATGGCACAACGTGGGCTGTCCCGGATTACTTCAGGGCGGTTTTTGCATATCCATTCCGCCAGCTTGATTGCCAGCGTGCAACGGCTGTTGTTGCCGCCAAAAACATCAAGTCGCGCAACCTGTGCGAGCGCCTCGGCTTTGTGCAAGAGGGCTATTTGCGGCATGGATTCAAAGACGACGACGCCGTGATTTACGGCATGTATCGCAGTACCTGTAGGTGGACACAATGATTATCAAAACCAAGTTTGAAGGCTACGCAAAAGACGGCACCCGTCTGTATCCCTTTGACAAGGGCAGCAGCGCACCGCCTGCGCCCGACCCGACGCAGGTATCAGCCGCGCAGACGCAGAGCAATCTGGACACTTCCCGCGCCAATGCCCGCATCAACCGCGTCAACCAGTTCACGCCCTACGGAAACCTGACGTACACGCAGAAGCAGCCGGGCACCTTTGACCAAGCCGGATACGACGCGGCCATGCAGGCGTACAACGCCAGCCGTCAGGGAACGCCCGCCAGCACCACCAGCGGCATGGCTGGCTACGGCGCAGAAGGCGGCGAATACAGCGCCACGACGCCCGGCACCACTGGACAGCAAGGACAAGCGCCAACCCGAGAACAGTTCATGTCGCCCGGCTCGGACGAGTGGGAGGCCCGCATCACGCTGACGCCTGAACAACAGGCTCTGCTTGACCAAGACAACCGCATCAAGTCCCAACTCGGCGCGGCGGCTGAATCCGGCATCGCCCGCGTGACCAACGCGATGGGCCAGCCGTTTGACACGTCGCAGATGGCGGCTTTCAGGGAAGTGCCACAAGGCGGCGGCGCACCGACACCGGGCGGCGCTGAGTCGTACAACCCGGCAGCGGCGAACTACACCCGCAACATTCAAGGCGGCAACATCCAGACGCGCCTGCCCAACAGCGACTACGGCGCACAACGGACTTCTGTGGAAGAAGCCATTTTGTCGCGCGTCAACCCGCAATTGCAGCGTGACCGGCAGATGCTCGACCAGCGCCTTGCCAATCAGGGCATCATGCCCGGCTCTGAGGCGTACAACACCGCCATCGACGAGGCCAACCGCGCCGCCGTGGACGCCCGCTATCAGGCCGTGCTGGCGGGTGGGCAGGAACAGTCCCGACTGGCTGGCCTTGACCTGCAAGCCGGGCAATTTGCCAACCAGGCCCAGCAACAAGGCTTTGCCCAAGGCGCGACCAATGCCGCATTGAACAACAGCGTGAACGATACGCAGTTCAATCAAGGGCTGTCTGCCATCAACCAGCGCAACCAAGCCAATCAGCAGAACTACGCGCAGGGGCTGGCGTCCAACAATCAGAACTTCCAGCAGCAGCTTGCCGCATCTCAAATGACGGCACAGCAGCGCCAGCAGCAGATGCAGGAACAGGCGTATCTGCGCAGCCTGCCGCTGAACGAACTGAACGCCCTTCGCTCTGGAGCGCAAGTGCAAAACCCGAACTTCTCCCCTACGCCGCAAACCAACGTGGCAGGCACCAACGTGAGCGGGGATATTTGGAATTCGTACAACGCGAACGTTGCAAACTCTAACGCTCAACAGGCGGGAAACAACGCGTTTATGAGCGGCCTTTTTGGGCTTGGCAGCGCTGCATTGGGCGCCCCGGCTGATGGTTTCCTTTCTGGACTTTTCGGGTAAATCATGGCTCAACAAATCAATTTTGGTCAGCTAGCCGACCCTGAAGTAGAAGCGCTTGAACGTCAGCGCGAGTACGCAAAAGCGCTGCGAACTCAAGGCATGACGCCGCCTGAGCAACAGGTTGTTTCTGGCCGAGTTGTGCCTTTCAGTTTGACGCAAGGGCTGGCGCAAATGCTCAAGGCATACACCGGGCGCAAGCTAGATGAAGACGTGACCGCAAAACAGACCGAGCTGGGCGAACGC
>OFRG01000861.1_pt1 | contig 10342 bp, 5 predicted proteins | sample 1543071 | NCBI WGS metagenome assembly OFRG01 (sample SAMN07774222, study PRJEB24372) | wastewater metagenome | isolation source: WWTP Verbania (Effluent) | place: Italy: Verbania | collected 2015-12 | reverse complement strand
GCAGGCGTTCGACTGCGACGTCTACGCCTCCGCGCATGTCCGCAACGGCGCCGACGTGAGCCGGTGCGTCGCGATGATCCAGCTCGCCCTCGACCGGGCCCCGGGCCCCGTCGACGTGACCGTAACCGCCCCCGTCGGGGCACCCATCCAACCCGCCACAGTCCCGACCGGGACACAGGAGGAAACAGAATGCGCACGCTCGATGTAGACAAGCTCACCTCGGAGCTGAAGGAGCAGCAGGTCACGGTCGCCGGGGTCGCCTACCGGCTGGTCGTCAAGGACAACGCGATCACGAGGACGATCCGCGACGACAGCCGCGAACTCGGGAAGCTGGGCCGCGACGCCGCCGGCCTGGAGAAGCGCACCACGGCCGCGGACGAGAAGAACGCCGGCGAGGACGTCTACGACGCGATCGCCGCCGACGAGGACGCCCTGGAGACCAAGGTCGTCGAGATCCGCCGCCGGATGATCGGGACGCTGCTCCACGACGACCAGGGCGACCCGCCCCCCGCCGACGTGCTCGACGGCCTGGACTCGGCGGTCATCGCCCGCCTGTTCGACTTCGTGATCGAGGACCCGCTCGCCAAGCAGTCGGACCCTACGTCGCCGACCGAGAATGGTGGCGGCACGCCGCCTACCTGATGCGCTACCTGAACGTGTCGTGGGCGGAGTTCAACGCGATGACGCCGGGCGAGTCGCGGTCGCTGCATCGTGCGGTGACGGAGCTGCTGATCCAGGAGGCGGACTTCGACGCGAAGCTCGCCGGAGCCAAGCTGCGCTGAGGCATGGCTGAGCTTCGGTACACCTATCTGCTGGACGTGAAGGACATGGCGTCCCGCCAGGTCGCCCAGGCCAACGCCCGGGTGACCAAGAGCGTCGAGCAGACGAACCTCGCGATGCGCCAGCAGGGGTCGGTCGCGGAGTCCGCCTCGCGGAAGATCCAGACGGCGGGCGCTCGCCAGGCGGCGGAGTGGAAGCAGGTGCAGCGCGCCGCGCTCGCCGCGGAGCGGTCCGTCGCCCAGGCCGCCACCCAGGCGTCGGCGACCGTCACCCGGGCGACGGAGAAGCAGGTCGCCGCGCAGCGCGCTGCCGGCCAGTCCTACCAGCAGATCGCACGTCAGCAGAAGGCCGCCGGCGTGTCGGCGCGCCAGACCGCCGCCGCGATCGAGCAGGCGTCGGTCCGCGAACGCCGCGCGATGGAAGGCACCGCGGTCGCATCCAAGAAGGCCGGGGCCACGGCCGCCGGCGGCCTGAAGAGCAAGATCGCGGACGTGAAGGGCCTCGCGGGCGGCCTGGTCGCCGGGTTCGCCGCGTTCAAGGGCCTGAGTTTCCTCGAGGACGCCGTCAACGAGACCGAGAAGCTCGCGAAGGCCACCGCCCGCCTGTCCGGGCTGACCGGCCAGGACGCCAAAACCGCGTCGGAATGGGTCGTGATCGCGAAGGAACGCGGCGTGTCGGCGCAGCAGCTCAACCGCTCGTTCATCACGCTCGAACGCAACCAGACCCGCGGCGCGCAGGGCGTCAAGATCTCGGCGGAGGCGTTCAAGCAGCTGGGCATCAGCCAGCAGTCGCTCAAGCGGCTGAACACCGAGCAGCTGATCGAGCGGGTCGCGGACGCCTTCAAGCAGCTCGGCCCGGGCGCGCAGCGCGCCACGATCGCGCAGCAGCTGTTCGGCCGCGGCGCGCAGGGCCTGGTGAACGTGCTCGGCAAGGGCGGCGCCGGCGTCCGCGCCCTGCGCCGCGAGATAGACGCTTCGGGCGCGTCGATGGACCGCAACGGTGTCCGCAAGGCGCTCGCCCTCGCCCAGGCGCAGCGCAAGCTCGACGCGCAGTTCCTTGGGCTGAAGCTGACGATCGGCCAGGCGATCATCCCGTACCTGACCAGGGGCGCACGGGCGCTGTCGACGTTCATCGACCAGATGCGCAAGGGCACCGGCACCGGCGGCCAGGTCCGCAAGGTGCTCGAGCAGGTCGGCAACGGCGTCGGGCAGCTCGCCAGGGCGCTCGCCCCGGCCGCGAGGGGCCTCGCCACCCTGTTCGGCCCGGCCGCGAAGGTCGCCGGGACCGCGATCGGCGGCATGACCCAGATCATCAAGTCGGTGGTCGGCGTCGTGCGCGGCATGGTCGGCGTCGTCTCGAACCTGCTCAAGGGCAACTTCGCGGGGGCGTGGCGGTCGGTGAAGAAGATCGTCAGCAGCGCCCTCTCAGGCCTGGGCGGCCTGGTCAAGACGCTGATGGCCCCCGTCTACACGGCGGTGTCCGGGGTCGTCGGCCGCGCGTTGAAGGCGCTGGGCGGCCTGGGGTCCGGGATCGTTGGCGTGTTGCGCGGCGCGGTCGGGTCGGTCGGCAAGGCGGCCAGCGCGATCGCCGGCGCGGTGCTCGGCGCGTTCCGGACGCTGTCGCGGCTGATCTCCGGGGTGTGGAACGGGATCGTGGGGACGATCCGCGGCGCCGTCAGCACGATCAAGGGCGCCGTCGGCGGGATCACGAGCCTGCCGAGTAAGGTGCTCAACGCGATCAACCCGTTCGGTGGCCGCACCGGCGGCATCGCGTCGGCCGGCGGGTTCCGCCGCTACCAGCAGGGCGGCCTGGTGCCTGCGATGCTCTCCCCCGGGGAGATGGTCGTCCACGGCGGCGCCGGGATGATGGTCCCGGGGCAGCGCGCCCCGGTCGACAACGTCCCGATGCTCCTCCCCGCCGGGAGCGCGGTCCTCACCGGCCACGGCCAGCAGCTCATGGCGCAGGGCGCGTCCGTCGCCCAGGCCGTCGCGTCCCAGGCGCCGCACTTCGCCACGGGCGGATGGGTGCGCACAGGCGCGACCGTGTTCGACGACGGCGGCAAGGGCGCGTTCAGCATGGGCCTCGCCGGCGGCTACGCCGAGCTCGGGACCGCCGTGGGCAACACAGCGACCGGAAAGGGGTACATCGCGCGCCTGCTCGGACGTAAGGGCGAGCTGCCGCGCGGGTTCCCGCTCGAGGTGAAGATCCACGGCCGGTCGAAGGTCCTGCGCAAGAAGGACCGCGGCTACGGCCAAGGCACGAGCGCGTACAGCATCGACATTTGGCGGGACTCGTGGCCGTTCTTCGGAATCGACAGCAGCTTCAAGGGGCCGGCGCTGGTCCGTCCCGCGGGCGCCGACGGCGCTAGGCCTGGCGGTGGCGGCGGTGGCGGCGGTGGCGGGAGCGTCAGCTACTCCCCCAGGGGGCGGCTCATCACCTCGGGCCGCGCCGCCCAGCTCGGCTACGCGGCCGGCCTGGAGGGCGGCAGCCTGTACGGGGTCTATGGCTCGGTGCGGGACGCGCTCACCTACAACCGGACCGTCACCCCGGGACGGGGCGGCGGCGGCGGAGCAGGCGGAGCAGGCGGTGGCGGAGGGGCCCGCGGCGGCGGGTCTGGCGGCGCCGGCGTGAACGTCGGCGGCCGGGTGCACGGCCATCCGGAGCTGCGGCCCGGTGTCAGCGCGCTCGCCGCGACGATCCTGAGGACGTTCCCTTCCCTGCGGATCACGTCGACGACCGGCGGCCAGCACGCGGCCGGGTCCTACCACTACCGGGGCCGCGCCGTCGACCTGGCGGGGTCCGGCATGAACGCCGCGGCCGGATGGATTCGCCAGCGGCTCGGCGGCCAGCTGACGGAGGGCATCCACAACCCGAACCTGAGCGTGAAGTACGGCAAGCGCGTCGGCCCCGGATTCTGGGGGTCGGCGACGTGGGCGGGCCACCGCGACCACATCCACATCGCCAAGCGCCGCGGCGGGTGGATCGGCCACTACCAGCGCGGCGGCTACCCGTCCGGCCGCCCGACCGGTGTCGCGCCCTCCCAGCGTCTCGGCGTTCCCGCCGGCGTCCCCGTCGACCGCCTCGCGCGGCCCGACGCGCACCTACAGGTCTACCTGGAGTCGATCCAGCGGATCAAGCAGGCCCAGGCCGCCCTGTTGCGCGCCGGCGCCCACGACAACGCCGCGATCGCGACGGCACTGCACGCCCTGGACCGGGGCCTGCAGGACGTCGGCCACATCAGCTACGCGCGGCTGGTGAAGATGGCCGCGAACCTACGGCGGGCGATCGCCGGTGAGAAGGACCCGGACGTCGCGCGACGGCTGAAGGGCGAGTTGCGGCTCGTGTTCGGGGAGATGGGCCGCCGCATCGGGCTGCTCGCCAAACAGGCGACCGACATGGTCGACTCGACCGTCCGCGCGTCCGTTCACGTCGAGCGGATCTTGAAGGCGTCGAAGGGCAAGATCGACATGACGAGCGCCTCGCAGCTGTCGTCGCTCGAGCGGGCATCGACCGTGACCGAGGCGACGGTGCGCGCCGCGATCGGCAAGCTCCAGGAGGCGTACCGCCGCGCGGCGAAGGCCGGACTGAAGGGCGCGATGAAGACGCTCGCCGGGAAGATCGCGGAGCTGATGGGGACGCTCGTCGGGCTGATAAACGACGCCAAGCAGGCGTTCGCGGACGGCATCCAGGCGATCAGCGACAACGGCCGCACGGCGATCGACCAGATGGCCCGCCGGGCGATGGCCGGGCTGCAGATCGCCGGGATCGACCCGTCCTCCCCGGCGGGACTCGGCACCCAGATCGGCGTCGCGCAGGGGAACCTCGGGTGGCTCCAGGGCCAGCAGGCGACCGGCCAGAGCATGCTCGCTTACGCGCAGTCGCACGGCGACGCGGCGGCGGTCATCAGGATCACCCAGCAGCTCGGTGAGATCGGCACTCAGATCGTCGAGGCGCAGGGCACGATCGCCGACCTGGGCCGCCAGCAGGTCCAGGCGGTCAAGGACGAACGGCAGAAGGCGATCGATGACGCCGCCCAGGCGGCCCAGGACGCGAAGGACGCCCGGGACGCGCAGCGCCAGGCGACGATCGACGCCGCGGCCGGCGCCGTGAGCCTCGCCCAGGGCGGCCTGCAAGGGCTCGGGCTGCGGCAGCAGCTGGCCGGCACCTACGACATGGGCGGCCAGGCGCGCTCCGACTACATCACCCACAACATCGTCCCGGCGATCCAGGCGGAGATCGAGACGCTGAGGCGCAACGGCGCGTCCGCCACGGACGTCCAGCAGGCCCAGAACGACCTGTTGCAGGCGCAGCTGGACGCGCAGGACGCGATCAAGGGCAACACCGCCGACACCGCCGACGCGCTGAAGAACCTGGGCGGCACGCTCGGCTTCGAGTTCCAGGGCGCACGTCTCACGGATGACCTATTGGCGAGCGGAGTCGGCGCCTGATGGCGGCGTACACCGCAAGGCTCGGCCGGCTGAGCTTCGTCACGATTCGCGACGGCCTGAAGGAGGCGACCGGCGACGGCCTAGACGCGGTGGGGGCGGTGCTGACCGGGGCGGAGGCGAAGCCCCGCGCGTTCGACCTGACGCTCCCGATCCACGGCGCGGACCACCTGCGCGACTGGCAGGAGCAGGGGATGCGCCAGCGCCGCCAGGTCCGCGCGCTGATGGAGAACCCCCTCGCCCGCCTACAAGGGCTGTACCTGGCGCTCGACTTCGACCCGGAGCTGAACGGGTGGCTGCTGATCGGCGGCGGCGACCTGACCTATACGGACGGGGGCGTGACGTTCGCGGACTTCGAGCTCGCGCTCACCGACTGCTACAAGGTCGCGTCGCTGCGCACCCACCGGCCCGCCCGCCGCGTGGCGCTGTACGACCGGCGGCTCACGTCGACGGCGATCGACACGCTCCGGCGCCGCTACGGCGGCGCGTTCCCCTCGCTCGGGACGCTCCCGTTGGTCTACCTGCCCTACGGCGCCCGCGACGTCCTCGGCACCGGCCGGCGGGTGATCAGCGGCGCCGGCCAGGTCCCCTCCCGGGACGGGAACGTGCTGGTCGTCAGCGACGCGGCGTCCTCCGAGGTGCTGTCCTACGAGCGCGACGAGTCGGACTTCCGCAAGGGCGACGTCGTCGTCTATGAGCGCAACGGCGTCGGCGGCCTGGTCGCGGCCGGCCACTCGTTCGTCGCCGGGTTCGGGCTCCCGGCCCCGGCGAGCGACAACTACGCCGCCACCTACGCGAACAGCGTGGTGCCATCCGCCCCGATCCCGTACCGCAACATCGCGGCGAACGGGTCGGTGTGCTGCTGGGACCAGGACACCACCACCCACGCGGCCGGGAACGGGTACGCCAAGTATCTGCAGACGATCAAGCGGCCGACGTGGCCGACGCTCGGCGACCTGCCATTGGGCGACCGCAACCTGCACCTGTTCAACTGGGCGCTGAACGACCTGAGCATCCTCGGGTACTTGAATCCGACGCCGATGGTCGAGGCGCACCGGACGGTCGTGTGCCGCGCCCGCCAGTCCGTCTTCTGCGAACACACCGACGCGAGCATCGCGTACGGGACGGGGTGGACGACCGTCACGGCCACGAACTTCAACAGCGGCCCCGGGTACCGGACGTGCAACGCGAACGGCCGGACGGTCACGCTCACGATCCCGGCGATCTACCAGGGCGACCCGCTCGACATCCTCTACATCGTCAAGAGCACGGACGCGGCGACGATCACCGTCGCGATCACCGGCGCCACGACGAGGACCGACACCCACATCCTCGACGCGGCCTCCCAGGCGAACGTGGCGTACGGCGCATACAACGGTGTCACCCGCCGCCTGACTGGCCTGAATCCGGGGGCGCACACGATCACGCTGACGTTCAATGGCGTGACGGGGACGCCGGGGTTCAACGGGTATGGCGTCGAGGCGGTCAAGCCGCCCAAGGTGCTGGTGACCGGCGCCGTGCGCCAGCCCAACTACTACTTCCAGCTGTTCGCGTCGGTCCCCTACCAGCCGACCGACGATTCGTTCCCGCCGTGGAACGCGGCGCTCGCCGCGTTGGTCGCGGAGTTCGACACCCAAGTCGTGCTGCTCGACATGGACCAGGTCACGAACAAGAACCCGGACCTCGTCCAGTCCGACGGGTGCCACCCGTCCCCGGCCGGTGTCCAGGTGTACGCCGCGGAGGTGGCCCGCTACGCGAGCCCGGATGAGGTGATGGGCCCCGACCAGCCCGTCAGCCAGGTGGACGTGCCCTCACTGGAGAACGGCCGGTGCCGGGTCAGGTTCGACACGACCGGCGGCACCACCCCATTGGGCACCGCCTCGATCAATATCGGGTTCAGCGTCGACACCTGGGCCGGGACGGGGTGGCTGGAGGCCGGGAAGATCGTGTTCACGCGCGGGTTCGTGCGGCTCTGCACGCTCGTCTCCTCCCAGGTAGTCGAGGTCACTCCGGAGCGCGCGGTTGTGAAGGCGGTGCTGGCGGTCGGGTCGCTCGACGTGGCGTCGCGCGAAGAGGTCTACCTCACTCTGGAGCGCGGGTGGGCGGGCCCCAGGGTGGAGTGGTACGCCTCGCCGCTCGCGGGGGGCGGGGCGCCAACACCGGCGCTCGGGTGGGCGCACGCGAACGCGGACGTGACCGACGCGATGATGAAGATCGGCGCGGGCGGCGCGGCGATGGCGTCCACGGCGCCGGGCGGCTCCCCGATCGGGACGAACAACCTCGGCAACCTGGACGGGGAGGGGCTGGTCACCACGCACCGGCTGGGGTTCAACGCCGTCCACCCGCAGATGGCGGTCTGCCAAACCGGCGTGGCGTGTTCGGTCGGGTCGGATGTCGACGCGTTCGGCAACAGCGCCTACGGGGCGGCCGTCAGCCTGACCACCCTCGTGGTGACCGATACCTACCTGGGCGTCCGCTACGGCTTCCAGCCGCTGCTGACGGACCTGCTGATGGACGCCGAATCCATGACGCTGGGGGCCGGGACGACGAACACGGCGGTCGCAGGGTCCAACGGCGGCAACGCCGCGCGCGGCACTCGCACGTCGGACGCGAACGCGCACGTCACCCGGGCGAACTGGCCGGGCGGCAGGATGGGCCGCTACCGCATATTCGCCAGGGTCAAGACTTCCGCGTCGACGCTGAACCTGTACGCGAAGACGACCGGGACCGGCGGCACGACCGGCGCCACAAAGACCACCACCAGCACCAGCTATATCTGGCTGGATCTGGGGGAGGTCCAGGTCGGCGTGACGACCTCCACGCTGGAGATCCACGCGTGGGCGAGCGCGGCAGCCACGTTCGACGTCGACATGGTCCAGGCGTACAAGATGGAGGACCGCACCGCCGCGCCGGCGTCGTTCGACGGCGCCCGCGACCTCGCCGCGAGCGAGCTGCTCACCCGGACCGTCACCCCCGAGCTCGTCGCCCGATGACGATCTCCACCGCCGAGGGCCAGCCGTACAAGCGCACCAGCGGCCAGTACGCCGGGGCGCTCAACACGGCGATGGCCGCCGGCGCGCAGCTCGACCCCGCGTCGGCGGCGATGGCGGCGGACCTCGCGACCAGCGTGCGGCTGCTGGCCCCCAGGTTGACGTCGGACAGCGCCCCGGTGTTCATCGCCGCTGGCGGCGACCCGGTGTGGACGATCAACGCGCCAGCGAACGCGGGCGGGTCGACGACGATCCGCGCGCCAGCCGCGCTCGGGTCGCTGACCGGGTGGGGGCCGGACAACAACGACAAGCCCCTGGAGATCTTCGACAACGTCACCAGCGCCGGCGCCTACAAGGAGGCCCGCTGCTGGCGCGTCAGCTCGATCAACACGAGCACCCACACGATCACCGCATCGACCTTGGGCGTCACGAGCTACGGGCCCTCCTCGGACTCGATCCCGTTCAGCAAGGGGTACGGCACCGGGTGCGGCCTGCCGATCGCCGCCGGCCTACTCCGCATGGCGGACTACCAGAACGGGGCGATCGAGCACGCGATCCGCGTCGCGGGCCCTTCCTACATCAAGGCCACCAGCCGCAAGCCCGCCTATAGGTCTGACCAGGGCGGCTCCGGCGCGAAGGTCGGGAAGGGCTCCCTGGAGATGGGCGTCCGGTTCCGGCTGAAAGCTAGTTTCGACGCGACGGTCCGGACGTGCTGGAACCCGACCGGCCAATCCCTCACCGGCCCCCAGGCCGCCGCGCGTCAGTCGTGGGTGCGGATGATCGCCACCGCCCTCAAGACATACGGAATGGTCGTGAGCGACGGGGCCGGCGCGAACACCTACGCGATGCAGATGGAGCTCGACACCGCCTATGGCGGGACGGCCGACTGGCAGTCGGTGTTCGGGACCAACGCCTTCGGGAACCCGTACTGGTCGTGGATGATCCGCGGCCTGAGCACCGCCCAATACACGGGCGCCTCGGCAACGGACGGGATCGACTGGACGCAGTTCGAGGTCGTCAAGGACGGCGTCACCGGCGCCGCCCCAGCGACGCCGCCGGTCACGCCGCCCACCCCTGCCGTCTCCTACGTGTATCCGCGCCCGTGACCCAGGGCGGCGAGATCGGCTCCGGGCCCGTCCGCGTCCGCCGCGTCGCATTGGGCACCGGTCCTGGCCAGGTCACGGTCCTGGGCCAGTCGTTCGTGCCGTCGTGGGACGGCGTGAACGGCCGCGGCGGATTCATCAACGGGTCGCTCGAGCGGCGCCTGTACGAGCCGGGCCGGCTCACGATCACGTTCCCGAACGCCGCAGGGACGGACGGGGTCATGCACCGCGACCGGTTCCGGGTCCTCTCCGACCCCTCCTACGCGATCGGCGACGAATGGGTCGAGGTGTGGGAGGACGGCGACCTGCTCGCGACCGTGACCCCGGTGTCGGCGACCGTGACCCGCCAGAAGATCGACCTGGAGTGCGAGGACGGCCTCGCTGTGCTGCGCTTGTGCCGCGAAGGCCAGTTCGGGTTCTGGGCGCACGCCCCAAGGGACGCGTGGGAGCACTACTGCCGGGCGTGGCGGGTCCCGCAGCACCACGACCCCCGGTCGATCAGCGTCACCTCGAGCGACCCGCAGCTCGACGAGAACTTCCTGTCGATGAACGTCCCCGCCGGCCTGTCGTGCTCGGACCCTGACCGGCCGTGGCGGCTGTCGGTGCAGGTCACGACCGGCCAAGGCGTCGGCGGCGGGGTGTGGGCGGTGTTCCTCGGCGTCGGCGTCGCGACCTACGCCGGCAGCGCGAAGGCGTCGGGGTTCGCGCAGTCCGGGGCGATGGTCTACGGGCAGCCCACTCCTGTCCCTGACCCGGCCGGGAGCCCGACAACACTCACTTTGGAGTGGGAGGGGAGGGGCCGCTACATCTACCTGTCGTGCAACGGGACGCTGGTCGCGGTGACCAGGATGGCCGCCGGGAGCAACGCTGAGCACGCCACGATCTCGCTCTCGCCGCCCGGGTCCGGCACCGTCAACGCGACCTACGCGTGGCGGTTCCACCAGGCCGACCGTTTCCTGTGCCCCGCCGGGCGGGGCGACGTGAAGCTGCCCGGGACACCGGTCGGCGGCGGCGCCAGTTGGGG
>OFRG01000860.1_pt1 | contig 10342 bp, 17 predicted proteins | sample 1543071 | NCBI WGS metagenome assembly OFRG01 (sample SAMN07774222, study PRJEB24372) | wastewater metagenome | isolation source: WWTP Verbania (Effluent) | place: Italy: Verbania | collected 2015-12 | reverse complement strand
GTGGTAACCAAGCTTACGGGAGGCACAGAGCCTGCTACCAGCGACGTAGGTACTATACGCGGTGATTACACCGTTGATTCGTACAATATCGCTGCTATCGACGATCGTGCAGTTCGCAACCTTATTCACTGCTCTGACACTCCAGAGAATGCAGAATACGAAATTGGTCTGTGGTTTAGCGAAGAAGACCTTATTGCATATCGCCTCATTGGCGACGAGATTCTCTACGACGTGAATCTAGACGGCATAATGGAATAAGAGAAATGGACGCAAAAAACCGCTCATTCTGGGCGGTTTTTTGTTTTCCACACCCACTATTTAGGAAGGTGTATACTATTCCCCGGAGCCATCCCGCAATGCAACTTGCTTCAATCTCGGGAGTCCTAAATTCACGCGCTCGAGTGCTCATTTTTGAACTAACGAACGCGGTGCGGACACCCACGTGGCACAAAAGAGTTGCCACATAGGGGTGGCTCCACGACAAAACTCGCAGCAATGCGAGTTTTGTCGTGCCAGCATATTGCTTCAGCATGCTACAGTATTTTGTAATGCGATTGTATTGGTTCCTTTTAGCACTCACCACGTCTGCTGTTCTTGCAGTAGTGAACTATATTGCGCTTCAGAACTATTGGTTTTGGATATATCGATGGCTTGATACGCCAATGCATATGCTCGGAGGATTTGCGCTCGGTAGCTTGCTCATAGCGTTTCTGTTTCGTTTTCGTCCAGGATATTACTTTGTCGGTATGGTGCTGGTTGCGGTAGGGTGGGAAGTTTTTGAGTCTCTGCTCGGATTTACTGCTCAATCTGATTATGTCTTAGATACTGCACACGATATTTTGAATGATGCACTCGGTGCAACCGTGGCGTATATACTAGCTCGATACACTATATGGCGCTCCGTCTAACTTTTGCTGGTGCCGCAGGCACCGTTACTGGCTCTAACTTCCTTGTTGAGGGTTCGCACGGCAAGCTGCTTGTTGATTGTGGTATTGAGCAGGGACAGGATTTTTGTGAGTCGTGCATGTATGCACCGTTTCCCTACGACGTACCTTCTATAGATGCGCTTGTGATTACTCATGCGCACCTCGACCACATTGGGCGCGCGCCAAAGCTTATGCGCGAAGGGTTCAAGGGAAAGGTGTTTATGACCGCACCCACCGCCGATCTTACTGATTTAATGCTTCGCGATTCAGTAGCGATTCTTACGCAGGAGGCACGCAATAAAAACTTGGACCCACTCTACGACGAGGGGGATATTGATGCGTTCATGGCGCGCGTTGAAATTGTTAAGTACCACGAGGAGCGAAAGGTCGCGCCTGGTCTTTCTATTTTCCTTCGTCACACGGGGCATATTTTGGGGTCAGCATCTGTTCGCATAAAGGACGACGAAGGAGTAACACTCGCGATCACTGGAGATATTGGTGCTACAGGAGAAGCGTACCTGCACGACCCTGAGCCAATTCCAGACGCAGACGTTGTTGTGATGGAGAGTGTGTATGGAGACCGAGTGAATACGGGGCGTGCAAACAGGGAAGAAGAGCTCGCAGAGCAGCTGAACGTAGCAATTGCTCGTGGAGGCACGATTCTCATGCCCGCGTTCTCTATAGAGCGCACGCAGTTGCTACTCTATACGATTTCAAACCTCATGGACGAAGGAAAGCTCCCGCGTATTGGGGTTTTCCTGGATTCACCACTCGCTATTCATGTGACGGACGTGTACCGAAAATGGAGCGTCGAATTCTTCAATAACAAAGTCGCTTCCGAGCTTACGCGCGAGAAAGATATTTTCTCTTTTTCTTCGCTCCAGGAAACACTCTCTCGTGGTGATTCACAAGATATTGAACAAGCACCAAACCCTAAAATCATTATGGCAGGTGCAGGCATGTCTCACGGCGGGCGCATCGGAAGATGGGAACAGAAGTATCTTCCCAACCCCGACACCACGCTCTTTATTGTGGGATACCAAGCGCCAGGAAGTCCGGGACGTCTTCTTCAAAGTGGCGCTAAGAATGTGAAGATTGATGGGCGTATGGTGAAGGTGCGTGCAAAGATTGGAAGTTATATGGGGTGGTCAGCGCATGCGGATCGCGATGGACTCATGGACTTTGCAAAAGGAGCGCTTCCTCGTGCAAAAACGTTCTTCACAGCGCTTGGAGAACCATCGTCTTCGCGATTTCTGGCGCAGCGTATCCATGACTATTTAGGAACTACGGCGTATGCTCCGGTGAAGGGGGAAGTCTGGGAGATAACCAAGGCTGGTGCAAAGAAAGTGAAAGAGTAGATAAAGAAAAACCCCGCTTTCGCGGGGTTTTTCTTTTAGATAGAGCCTTTTGAGCTATCCCTCTACCTGCTTTACGATGCGGCCAAAAATCTCAGGCTCAGTAGCTGCAAACGTGGCTAGTACCTTGCGATCGAGTCCAATCTGCTTTGCCTTCATCTGAGCGATGAATGTGCTGTATGACTTAAAGCCCATATCACGAAGTGCAGCGTTAAGGCGCACAATCCAAAGCTGACGGTAGTCAGTCTTCTTATCGCGACGGTGATTGAACGCATTCTTACCAGCGTGAACGAGCGACTCCTTAGCAAGGCGAACCTTGGTCGAACGACCATGACGGTATCCCTTAGCGCGGAGGAGGATATTCCTTCGGCGCTTTGCTGATGCGACTCCACCTTTTACTCGTGACATACAGAATTAATTATTTACCGAAAATTACTCAGCTGAAGCTGGAGTTTCTACGACAACCACTGCAACCTCATCCGTAACACGCTTTGGGTTGTTTCCATGACCTCCAAGGAAACGGCGCATAACCGAGTTGGTAACCTTGAATGCCTGTGGGCGATTCTTGACCGACTTGGTACGTCCGCGCTCCTTTGCGTTGAAATGGTCCTGACCGCTTTTGCGCACGACCAATTTGCCGGTGCGGGTCACCTTAATGCGCTTTGTGAATGATTTGTTAGTTTTCATGGTTTGGGGTTGGTGTCGTCTGCGCACTTGCTGGCTTTGGCTCTTTTACTTTCGCTTCACGCTCCAAGATAGCTGCAAAACCCTTAGGGGCTCTCGCTACTGGCTCGGCAAGCTTGTACGCGTAGGGGATGAGCATGATGAACTTCTCGAGCCGGGTCTTGAGGAACGCTTCCTCCATACCTTTGTAACGGCCCTTAAGGAAGAGCTCGACACGGACGCGATGGCCCTCTTCGAGCCATTCAGCAGCCTTACCTGCCTTGAGTCTCATGTCGTTCTCTCCCGTGCCCACCTTTATTTGCACTTCCTTGGTCTCAGAGACCTTGGCCTTAGCTCGGGCAGCGCTTTCTCGCTTCTTCTGCTCGTACTGAAATTTACCATAATCCATGACCTTGGCAACCGGCGGTACCGCATTTGGGGAGATTTCGATAAGATCGAGGCCAAGGCGCTCTGCTGCTGCCATTGCGTCGGCAAACGACAGAACTCCTAGGTTTTCTCCCTCAGGACCAACTACGCGAAGCTTATCTGCGCGTATCTCCTTATTTATGCGTATTCTATCGGTAGTGCTCAAGGCTTTGTGGCTTAGGTACTTGTTATTTTAGCACACGTTAGGCGGGTAAACAATAAGCGACCGGCCCCCCACGTGGGGGCCGGTCGCTTACTTATTGGCTCATTTACGGATTTACCTTGACGGAGGTGTTTGTACCACCTGCGACATTGAATTCACGGAGCATATCGCCTAAATCCTGGAGATCTTTAGCGCACGCAGTTCGGCTCTCCTGGTCTGTATTCGAGCAGTGCTCGCGGATAATATCACGCTGAGCGCTTATATTCTGGCTTTTTGCAGCCGGATTCGTAAGGAAAAATCCTGCAATCAAAAGAAGGACGGCAAGAACTCCCACGAGAGTCCAGGCGAGTGCAAGCTGTTTTTTAGCATTCATGTATGGATAGGTGACTGGTAACAGGTTCGACTGTACTCTACCGCACCTGAAGCGTTCATGAAATAGCATGTACGTGAATGCTTCATCAAGTCCTCATGGGCTTTAAGGTCAAATAGAGGAATGTTAGTAGTAAAACAATCGAATACATATTTATGGTAACCGTCATTAACACGCCAGCCGCAGCAGGCCAGTCAAGCTCAGCCGGTTGGATCGTGGCCGGGGTGCTTGTCATTGCAGCTACGCTCGTAGCTCTCTTTGTCTGGCCAGGCTACGCGCGACAGACAGCTGAACCCACCACGGTACAGGTGAATCTCCCAGCACTTAACGACACAAACACTAACGGCTCTGCCCAATAATCTTTTATGACCACATACATCAATACTCCCGGAGAACCAACAGAACCTCGAGGTGCCTCTACTACCGGATGGGTAGTTGCCGTCGTAATTCTCGTACTTATTGTCGTTGCTGGATATTTCCTCTGGCCAAAGACCGGTACTGAAACAATGAACGATGAGAATCAAAATCCTACAACTCAGAACGACATGCAGGACAACTCCCAGCCTGTCATACCAACTATTAACAACACGACGTTTAATAGTTCAACAACTATTAACACTTCTGCCACTACCACCACTCCGTAGCACAAGTACAAAAATACCGGCACGCGCTGCGTGCCGGTATTTTTGTATCCAACGTGCGCCACGAGGTACTATATGAGCAACACGTATGACCCTCACAAAAAAATTTTTAATCGCTTCGTTTTTAATTCTTATTATCGTCGTAGGAATATATATGGCTGTTAAAAAACCCGTATACGCTGCCTGTAACGACGCCTCATACACGCCAACCATTAGTGCGTTTGGCGACAGTCTTGTAGTGGGATACGGCGCTGCCGAAGGAAAAGGTTTTGTAGACAAGCTTTCAGAAAAAATTGGCGTACCCATCAAAAACTATGGAAAAAACGGTGACACTACCGCGCAAGGTCTCGCCCGTGCGCGTGAACTCTCCGACAGGCCAGATATTGTAATTATCCTGCTCGGAGGAAACGACGCGCTACAAAAAGTGCCTCTTACCGAGACTCGTGAAAATCTCGCGGCACTCATTGAGCTGTATCAGTCGTTTCAATCAAAACGCATACATGTTGTCCTTGTGGGAGTGATGGGTGGATTCCCGAGTGACCCGTATGCGGCTATGTTTAAAGATCTCGCACAGACACACGGCGTTACATACGTACCAAACGCCCTGTCCGGACTTTTCGGGAATAAGGACCTCATGAGTGATCAAGTGCATCCAAATGAAGCTGGCTACGAAAAGCTAGCTGAGCGTTTGGCACCCATACTAAAAAGTGAATGTAGTGCAGTAGTGAACAAAAAGTAACCATTCCATCATGTCACTTATAGAAATATTTCTTATTGCAGTAAGTCTCGCACTAGACGCTGTAGTGGTATCGGTGGGAGCTGGTGCGCTCGCGGGGATGAATAAACGAGGTGCCCTCAAAATAGCCCTCTACTTTGGCGCGTTCCAAGCGGCTATGCCGCTTATTGGATATCTCGCTGGTCTTGGGTTCCGAGACTACGTTTCTGTCTACGGGCACATCATCGGATTCCTATTGTTGCTTATGGTTGGTCTAAAGATGCTTTGGGAGATATTCAAAAAAGAAGATGTAGAGGCAGAGCGGAATATTATGAGTACACGCACGCTTGTCTTGCTTGCAGTTGCTACGAGCATAGACGCACTGGTAATAGGTATTACGTTTAATTTTGTTTCCGTACACATTCCCGTGGCAGTAGCTGTCATTGGCCTCGTCACGTTTATTCTTTCTTATATTGGAGTGCTGGTAGGGAAGCGAAGCAGGCATCTACTTGGTACTAAGCTTGAGATTGTGGGCGCTGTCATTCTCATTGGTCTTGCGTTCAAGGTGTTGTTGTTCTCGTAGGGTGCGTGCTATTGACGTCTGGTATGCCTTTCGTTTATATTTAACCATATGGTTGAATATGCTGTGAATCTCGATACGCTTTTTCATTCGCTTTCCGACCCCACACGTCGGGATATGTTGCGGCGGGTAAGCGGGTGCGACCTCTCTGTGGGGCAGTTAGTTGAATGCTACGACGTAAGCTTCGCAGCTGTTTCTAAGCACCTCAAGGTGCTCGAGACTGCAGGGCTCGTGAGTAAGCGAAAGGAAGGAAGACACCACATTGTCTCGCTCGAAGTTGATGCACTCAAAAAAGCGGACACGTACCTGGAGCAGTACCGATGTATGTGGGAGGGACGATATAAGAAATTAGATAAGCTACTAACGTAAGTATATGAACAACGTAACAGTCACAAAGGATCTCGAAAATAAGACGCTGATTATTGAGCGCAGCTTTAATGCATCAAGAGAGAAACTCTGGCGCGCGTATGCTGACAAAGAATGGTTTGAACGCTGGTGGGGTCCTGAGGGGTGGACGACTACCGTAAAGGAATTCAACTTCGCTCCCGGAGGAAAAATTCATTACGGCATGAAATGTGTCGATGAGAATCAGAAGGAGTGGTTTGGTAGAGAAGAGTGGGGAGTAATGAATATTGAGACTGTAGACGAACCTAATAGTTTTTCTGCGCTTGATCAATTCTGCGATGCTGAGGGCGTGATAAACGAGGCCATGCCAGCACAAAAGTTTATTGTAGAGTTTGTGGAGGAGGGTGCGGGAAGCAAGCTCGTAACACGAAGCATTACCGATACTGAAGAGCAGCTCGAAGGGCTCTTGAAGATGGGTATGGTAGAAGGCTTCTCGAGCCAGCTGAACAAGCTTGAGGCTTTGCTCGCAGGGTAAGGTCAAAGAATTTGCTCCCACCTTTCGGGTGCAAAGGAAGAAAGACATGAAGAAACGACCCCGCAACAAGCGGGGTTGTTTGGTAACCGGTGAGTCCGCGCGGTGCGTGCTACAGTTATTTGATTACTCATACGTGACAAGGCCTATGACAGATTTACATTACGCAATTCAAATTAATGCGCCCCGGGAAAAAGTGTGGAGAGCATTGCTTGAAGACGCGACATATCGCGAATGGACCACAGTATTTATGCCAGGTTCGCATTTTGAAGGAGATTGGAGCGAAGGATCAAAAATGCTTTTCCTAGGTCCTGATCCAGAAGGAGGGAAGGAAGGAGGTATGGCGGCAATGGTAAAAGAAAATCGTCCTCAAGAGTTTATTTCCTTGGAGTATCATGCCGAAATTCGTAATGGTGTAGAGACACCCATGGAAGGGAATGGATTCGAGAATTACACTCTAGAAGATAAGGACGGTGGCACAGAAGTATCCATAGATCTTCTAGGTCTTCCTGAGGAATACAAGGACATGTTCAATGACGCATGGCCAAAGGCACTTGAGAAATTGAAGGAGATAGCTGAAGGCCAAGCGTAACGAACGCTTCGGAGACAAGGCTCTACCGCAGTAAATATCTAAAATCAGAAAACCGTCCTAGGGGCGGTTTTCTGTTTCTAATACAGTCTATATGTGGACATAGTCGAAAAAACTTGGAACCAGATACATGAGTTTGTTTTTATTGTTCATCACCTTCTACTTCGATCGAATTAACGTAATAAAAATACGATATTTGCAGGGTATGGTTACACGTACGGGCAGTAGAACTAGCACTTCCCATTAGCCAGGAGAAATGCAATCATATCAAGTAATGTCAAAGCTTCCTGAACCGATATTCATACCTAAACTACTAGATACGACCATCGCTGGCCTGGGAATACAATTTCCACTGATCATAGTTGATAGCAATATATGGAACTGGCGTGAAAACAGCCTACAAGAAATACGTCCGTTAGCAGACAACTTAATAATTGACCCTGCCACGCTCCGTCTTATCTACAAGGAAGCGAAAGAGAATAAGAACTTTAAAAAGATCGGCTACCCTGAATTCGAGCCGGAGAATCTATACAGCGATCATACTCTCAGGGCAGAAGTGATTCGCATCTGCATCCAAGACCAAATATCTAAAGGGGCAAATAACTTAGTTGCACCCTACTTGTACGCCGAAGATACTGACGATGTAAAATTCAGCCTCAACTTAACGCTTATCTCTGAGACAGTTCAATATTTGAAAGAGGAAGGCATAGAGCTACCGTTGTATGTAATGATTTGCATAGGAAATACAGTTCTCCAGCGTCCACTGCTCATTAACCACATCATTGATCGTTATAACGATTCTTTCGAGGAAAGGGTGAGTGGTTTCTTTCTGAGGGTTAATGATATTGATGCTGAAGTTGCTGATACAGAAACTCTTCTAGGCTATGCTGGTTTGGTTTTCCGGCTCGCAGAATATAAGCCAACATACGTTAAATCTGTTGGCGTTTTTGGCGAGATCCTTTCAGCGGTAGGAGCAAGCGGTTATAGTTGCGGGTTGGCGTCTGGTGAAAGTTTTGCGATTAAAAATCTCCAGGGAGGGGAAGATGCTAAAGGGGGTGGTCGTCATCACAAGAGAATCTATATTCCGGAAATATTCGATTACATCAACGATGAGGAAGCCAAGAAAATTGGCTATACGTGCAATTGCCACGCGTGCCAGGGTCGTCTAATAGACGATGATAAAACCAAAAAGCTACACCTTCTCTACACACGGCTAGCAGTTATGGACGAGATGCAGAAGATGGATCGCACACAACGCATTGCTTATTTGCGTGAACGATTGAGCGATGCGATGGGTCTCATTCAGGGTTATCGAGATAGATACGGCGCGTCTCTTAAGACTGCGCACATACCAAAATGGCTTGCAGTACTTGATGCTGCAAGTACTTGGAAGGGTAGCAGTGAGGAAGATGAGGAACTGTCTGAGCTCCTGGCTGAAATTGATGGACTGGAATGATTAAAATTGTACCTGATGCAAATATTATTCTTTCAGGCTTTCTTGGTTACCACAGCAAACCAAGAAAGCTTATTAATCTTGCATTAGCAAAAAAGATTACCCTATACGGTTCAGAGGATACGTATAGAGAGTTTATTGAGAAAATAAACCTTCCAAAATTTAAAAAGTATATTGAGAGACAGGTCTTTACACCGGAAAAATTAATCGTTGATTACAGAACTTTTGTGAATATGGTCGAGCCAACTCCGGCAATGAAGACGCCAGGAATAGTTCCAGATGATCCAGATGATGATATGTATTTCTGGACAGCTGAAGCTTGCGGTTCGCAGATTCTCATTAGTGGAGACAGCGATTTACTTAGAGTGAAAAGATATAAATCAATACGCGTATTGGATGTTTCGAGCTTCCTCGAAATATATTCAAAGATTAAACAAGAGTCCTAGCGTAGCTTCTTTTCCAAAAGAATTCCGAAGCAAAACTTCTTTTATTTTCATTAAGGGCATTAGTCCTCCTAGGTTCAAGTATGTGCTTTTTTATGCTCGTTTCTGGGTCAAAACTGATTAAACCCACATTATGTTTTTTAAGAAGATCCTTATTTACTAAATGTATGGTGTTAGAAGGGAGTGCAAGATAAACTCGATCAGCAAAAGCTTTGTACCTGTTTGCTTGATAGAATCCTCTTTTCCAGTCTTTCAATTTAGCCTCGATAGCAATAATGTCCTTCGCTAAAGGAAGCCAACCATTCACCTTGTAATAATATCCATTTGAAGTTTCAACAATATATTTATCTTTCTTTAGCTCTCGAAGAATTTTGTACTTTAGGAAAGATGCTGAGAGGTTAGTTACTTTAACAAGCTCTTGGATACCCACTGGTTCACAACCGTCATCTATATCTGGTAAATATTCAAATGTCTTGAAATAACTTTCATTCAATAACGGTTTGTATTGCTTATTGTCGATTCTCTTTTTTGCTTTCTTTTCGTTAAGCGTTACAAGTACAAGGTCAGCTATACCATACCCCACCCCAACTTCTTGTTTAGTTAGGAAGCCTTCTTGCATGTAGGACTTTTGCAAATGTTTAACAAAAGTTTTCTCAGTCATAGTTCCATTCTAAACAATTTAATAGCAGAAGTCTTAATAACTTATGCACTCTCTATCTGATAAAGACTTTGGAACCGCTCTACAAAAGTAACTGACTTTATTCAGAGTCCTTATTTTTATGGGAAAATGGAACGTTAAACGAAAAAGACTAGTGCTTAAGCTAGTCTTTTCCGAGAAGTTGCCATACCACTTCGAGAATGGCTTTGGAACCACTGAATTATGTTGTGTTTTAATGATTTTTGAACAAATTAATGTTCAAAAATCCCAGGCTGTGGAGGTGGGGAGAATCGAAGTCACGAGTTGCGGAGACATTGCTTCACATGCTCGCAATGTCTCTCGCACTCTCGACCCCGGCTCGCGTACTCGCTACACTCGCACATGCTCCGCCAATTCAATTTCCTCGTAGGCAAAACAGTTTGCCTACTCGCACCCCACATACAAAAACAGACTCCATGCGGAGTCTGTTTTTGTAGTAGTGGA
>OFRG01000859.1_pt1 | contig 10346 bp, 9 predicted proteins | sample 1543071 | NCBI WGS metagenome assembly OFRG01 (sample SAMN07774222, study PRJEB24372) | wastewater metagenome | isolation source: WWTP Verbania (Effluent) | place: Italy: Verbania | collected 2015-12 | reverse complement strand
CTTATACCCCACACAAATACTTAAACACACCTGAGCAACGGGCATATATTGAAGTAGGCAGATATATAGTTGTTCGTAAAGATGGCAAGGTACACTTTGAAAAATTCAACGGTTCAGGGTGGGCTTATAATAACAACTCCATTGACTATTTTTATTTGCCAAAAATAAACTAACAGATGAAAGAAACAATAGCCGGTATTTTTATGCTAATTGTGTTTATATTTGTTTGTTACTATATGTATAAAGTAGCAGTTGATCATTCAAAAGAAGTTGGAGGAATAAATAAAGAATATAACGATATAAAAAAACTTAAACTTATGGAAAATTTTAAAATGGAGTTGCTTTATCGTTTGGCAAAAATAGGGTCAGTGCACACCGAATCATTCAATAATGCTGAAGATATTGATGTTATTGTATTGAAGATGGGTAAATATGAATTAGATTTTAATTTTGAAGGTGAAGAATTAGAATCTGTTCAAATAGGTGATAAAAATGGATTAATATTAAATAATTCTTATGACTTACCTAATTAACATAATATTACTCTTCATTTGGATAATCGTAACAATAGCGTTATGCTTTACAGGCATTGGATTAATATTTATACTGAGCAATGAATGGGGCTGGATAAAGGTTAAGGATGAAATAATAGATAATTTAGTATGACATTGGATTGTTAATTAATATTGTTTGAGGCGGTCGGAAGGTCGCCTTTTTTATTGCTGAAAGTACCGAAAATTGGTATATTACGCAAGAATTATCTTCCCGACATTCGTGTCGGTAACATGGTTTTTATTGCTATTCTAAAAAGTCGTATCTTTGTGGCATGACAGTAATTTCAAAGGATAGTATTGTAATTGAACTTGATATACAAGGGCAGGCAAAGGTTGCTGAAGCTGAAGGGCTTCTTAAGAAATTAGACGCTCAGGCAGGATCAACTAAGGGGAAATTTTCGGACATGGGGGGGGCAATATCTAAGGTTGCTGATGGTGCTATGAATAAGTTTACACGAGAAACAAAAGAACTTCAAGGGGCATTAACTCCGATGTCTAATGCAATATCTAAGTTGTCAGAGCAAGAGTTAAAAAAACTTGATGCAATAATAGGCAACACTACCGATGAATTTGAGATATTAGGGAAACAAGTTGTCTTTCTAAAAGATAACATGAAAAAACTTGGAATTGAAGATAAGTCTTTATCTGATAGTCTAATTGTAGCTGAAAATGTAGCAAAGAAATTTAGTACAACAATAAACGAAGGTGCAACAAAAACAGAATCTCTAAGGGGTAAACTTGCTAAGGCAAGGGAGGAACTTGTGAGAATGGAACAAGCCGGATTAGGCGGTACTAAGGCATTTAAGGATATGCAGCTTCAAGCGGGGAAGTTGCAAGATGAAATAGGCGATGTTAAAAACGCAGTTCGGGCGTTGGCATCTGATACCGTTGGGCTTGATGCCGGGATTGGCGCAATACGTGGAGTTGTTGCTGGGTTTACGGCTTATCAAGGTGTATTAGGTTTGGTAGGTGGTGAAAATAAGGAGTTTGAAAAGACCCTATTGAAGATAAATGGGGCGATGGCAGTACTTCAGGGGTTGCAAGAAATAACGAACTTGCTCCAGGCTGATAATGTGGTTAGATTAGTTGCAACATCTGCTGCTCAAAATGTTTGGAATGCCTCATTAGCCGGAACGAATGTATTATTAGGGATTTCGACAACTGAAACGGTCGCACTAAGTGGGGCAATGAGAGGGTTGCAATTAGTGATAGCTGGAACGGGCATAGGTTTATTAGTTACCGCAATTGGTTATTTGGGAGTTCAGGCATATAAGACATTCGGAGAAATTCAAGCATTGAAAGGCGCAACTAAGGAATATTTAAAATGGTCTGAAGAACTTGCGGAATCTACATTAAAGCGATTGCAAATTGATAAAGAATATTCTAAGATAAGGATAAACGGACTTGCAGACCAACAACGGGAAATTGATATTTTAAAAGAAAAAGGAACTGCTTTGAATATAGTAAATTCGGCAGAAAATAAATTACTTGAAACAGAAATAGCGCAATCAAAGACAAGATTAAAGCTTATTTCACAACTACCAACAAGTCAGGCAAAAATTAAGGGATTACAAGATGAACGACAAACATTGTTAGACCTTGAAAAAGAAAGGGAGTTGCTGAATGTTAAATATTATGCTGATGTAATCAAAATTGAAAATAAATTAAAGATTGATCGGGCAACATTCGCAAATGACAACTTAGGTATTTGGGGAAATGAATTACAACAAAGGGCGTTGATAGCCAATATTTCATATAAACAAGATTTGGATAGTTTTGTAGGTACTGAAAATCAAAAGGCTACATATGGTAAACTAAGATATGCACAGTATCAACGTGAACTTGAAAAAATAAGACGTGATATTTTCAAGCGTGAGAATATAAGTTTACTTCCTACTACAACCGAGATAAGCGCACAAGAGCGAAAGAATTTAGAAGCACAATCGTCAAGTACTGCCGAGATAATGGCAAACTACCTGGAAACTCAAATACCTAAAAATATTAGTCCGTCACTACGTGCGACTTATGTTAAATTAATACACGATGTATTAGTGGGGGAAGATGTGCAAGGTCAGATTGCCAACGCTACGGCAAAGGATACTGAAGGCGTTTTAAATTCTTTAAAGAAATTAGCTAATGACTTTAATAATGATTTAGACAAGCAAAATGAAGACAAAGATGCTAAGAAAAAGGAAAGGATAGACCTTGAAAAGCAGGGCATACAAGATGTTTTTAATGTAGAACAACAGATAAGCGAAGCAAGATTAAGGTTAATCGATGGAGAAATAAATGCTCAAAAAAGTAAGGTTGACAGATTTAGAGAACTTGCAGAATTTGGTACGGCTGAAAATTTACAATTAGAGGAGGATAGACTTGATAGATTACAAAAGGCAAGAGAGAAGGAGGTAGAGAATAACAAAAGATTGGCTGCGATTCAGATAGCTATTAATCAGGCGGTTTCAGCTTCTCAGACAGTAACTGCAATTACTAAGGCATTTGCCGAAGGTGACCCATTGGGCATTAGTGCAGTAATAAAGGCGGTGTTAATAGGCGCAACAATTGCATCAAGTTTGGCAACGGTAGCAAATGCATTTGGTGCGTTACCTGCATTTAAGGGCGGTACTGATTACGTGCAGGGTGCAGGAACTGAAACAAGTGATTCAATTTTAGCAAGGCTTTCAAAAGGTGAAAGGGTTGTACCGGCACACGAAAATAAAGAACTTCGAAGCATTGGGGTAATCAGTAATCAGGACTTAGTTAGATACGCTAAGATAGGCAGGGCGTTAGGTGACAGAAACGACATACAACCAACACAAGGCAAAGACTATACGGACGCTCTTAATAATTTGGTAGCTGAAAATAGGCTCATGCGAAAGAAGTTAGAAAACTTAGAGATTCACATGGGCATAAGTTCGGAGGGCGTATATGGGTTAATAACTTCAATGGCAGAACGTTCAAACAAACTTCAAAAACTTAAAGATTGAGCAAGTTTATAAGTATAGACGGAATTGACTTTACTCAGGATGCCAAGTACAAATTTCTGATTCGATACGAGTCAACAAAAGACCGTGCCGATACTGTTAAGTTTGTAGATAAAATTACATTCACAGGATCCGCATTTAACTATCTGAATGAAATTTACTTTGTCAATAAGTCGATAAATAAAGTTTGCAATGTTGTAATGCGAGGTTGTTGCGATTATGACTTTGAGTTAAAGATTGATTATAGAACTGTCCAGTTAGATGGATGTTATATTCATTGCACACCGATAAGTAAGGTTAGTGATAAGTATGACCAACTGAAGAAAACTATTTGGTTTTCAAACAACTTCCATAAAGACAATCAAAACTTTAGAGTTCCGTATTGTTCGGGATTCGGGGCAATGAATGTTATTATCATGTTGCTTTATTATGTTGTTAAGCCTATATTAGATTTGATTAAGTCTTTGCCTGATTGGTTAATTGGTGATTTTGGAGTAACATTAGACGAATTTGAAAAAAAAGTACATGGTTGCGGATACTATCACATAGGATATTCGTTAAAGGAAGTATTAGAATATCAATGCGCTAAGTTAAACATGGGGTTTGAATCTTCAATCTTACAGAATGGGGTTTATTCAAATACTGTTTTTATCCCGTGTGCTTCAGGAAACGGTTTTAAACGTGAAGAAACGGAAAATTTTGACTTTAGTAATGCACCGAATTTATCAGTCTTACAATTGTTAGAAATATTTAGACCCGTATTTAATGCTCGTTATTGGATTGAGGACAATGTATTAAAGTTTGAGCGAAAAGATAAATACACCGACGTCCAGGATTATATAATTGATGTTGACGTTGACGAATTTAAGGGCAACCTTACATTTGAGTTTAGTAAAGAATCTGGTTACGCATATGGCAGATTTGAGTACGGTGTCGATGCGCTCGATCATGAGGGGGGTGAGATGGCATTACTTTACAATGATATTGTAGAATGGAATGCACCGCCTCAAGAATGGCAAAAGGGAAGCTTAGATAATGTACTCCGTGACTTTACACCCTCAAATTATATGCAAGGTTTGTACTCAAGTAGTTTTGTCGATGGGTTGAGATTTGAGTTAACGGGTGGTCCGTTGGGAGGTGCATATCAGGATTTAGTCCTATCTACCGGGCAGAGTTCGGGCATGAAATTAATGATTGCAGATTTAGAAAATAGCTTTCAGGGCAAGGCATGGGTTAAAACACAAAACAAACCCGTTCCAGGCAAAGATAAATTTATCTACAATTACTCACTATTCTTTAATGAGAATCAGTACGAGCCTGAGCTATACCAAAATTTTCACTACATAGATGACCCCCGTACGATGGTAGAAGTAGAAGGAGGTGACATCGAATTTATTCCAGAAAATTTTTGTAACTTTGTAGAAATAATTGATAAATACGGGGTTCGGGTAGGGGTAAAGTCGATGTATGGAATTGGATTACCTGAAGCGATAGAATTAGATTTAGAGTTCGGAACTGCAAAATTAATAAAACCGATATGGCGTTGTCCTTTAGCACAGTAACAGATCAAAATATCCATAGCGTTCTTAGACCTTTTGGCTCTGAGTTGGCTTTTACTGTTACGAGCTCAACAAGTTTAGCGGGTAAAGAAGTGTTTATAGCCCCGATGTTTTATGTACGGTCAGCAGACGTACAGAGTCTTTTAATATCAGATTACCCTCGTTACGGTTATCGGCATACTTATCCAGGATCAAATGGCACGGCAGACATGACTAAGCAGTCACATGATTATGACTTTTGCCATGAAAATTTAAGGTTAAGTTTTACAAGGTCAAGTACTACGCAATTCACAGTAACGCCGTACGGACTTACAACGATGGATATCGGAAAAGCACCCGGCACATTTCAACTTGATTCGGTTGATAGATGTATGAGGTCACACCGGCAATCAAAGACGAGATTGGAAAATATAACCCCGTCTGTTTTTCGTGAAGATAGAGTAATGAGGTTTTATGTTGTGATTACAGATGGTGATTATCAAGTCGAGCAACAAGGTAAGGTAGATATTAACTTTACTGCAAGATGGTATGAAAAAGGATTATACGATGCAACGGCTGAATGGTCAAAATTCGATTACAATCTATATCAAAATGGTTCTTCCATTGATGGTTTAAGTTTACATACGGATACAGTCATCAGATTCCAATTTGATAAGGGGGCAACCAACGCATGGGATGGCGGTTGGTGGATTTATATTTTTAGGGAAACGGGGAATACAAATACTGCGAATTATTGGGATGATATTAAGTTGAATGGGAAGTTTTTTAGTACGAGTGGGAGTGGTTCAAGTGCGTTGACTGGCGTAGATTCTTCGGCTATTGTTAGTAGTTCAGCAATTACTAACATAGCCGGGAATTTAAATTATGTAGACATAACATTTGATAATGCATACTTTGAGAAAGGGTATATTTATCGGGCGGTATTTATCCCGGCTAAGATTAATAGCTTCAGTAATTCGTTTATTACTGACACGCTGAAGATTACAGATTATGTGCCTCCTACTAAGGGCGATGTAACCGACGAAATCGAGCATTACGACCAGGTATCAGGCATTTTTTTAAATTGCGTTTCAGGTGTTGCGGTAGGTGAGCGGTTAAGATTCAAAGCCATAATGGATAAATCAAGTTACGATGCGAATATCTTAACGAATGTTAGTGCCGGTAACTTTGATGTAAATCTTAGGACTTATAAAATGTATGTGACTGAACAAGCAGTACAATCCGGATTACCTTTAAATTATAACGATGCAACTGCAATCGGGGATTATGGCATCATAAACAATGCAACTGAACACGGGGGAATTACTACGCTAAGAATGCAAGAGGATTGGGCGGGTAAAACATTATTCTTGACTCATGAATGGACGTTTGATATTAAGTTAGATAATGGATTGAAATCTCAGGATGTTGTCTATTACCAACAGATTTTTTCAGTAGATGCTAAAGTTAGCGATTCAGATATTGAGTTCTTAGGGTTCTTTGATGCTGATAATAACCCGGTAACTAAGATTTGTGCTACTAATAACGAAATAATAACCGCAAGATTCGAGAATCTTAATGTGGGGCAAACTTATGATTTGATAGCTATATTGGATAATGAAAAAAATACCTGGACTAATTCAAGTTTTATAAAGCTAAATAGCCAACCTATTATTTCACTACCCGAAAATTTTGACGGTTCTGAATTAGTAGATGTTGAGATTGATACAAAGTTGTTGGATATTGATAAGGCTTACACCTTACAGTTAATAGGAATTTCAGAATCAAATAGTATTGCGACTTGTGGTACTGAAACGATTGAGATTACTCAAACTTATTCCGGTATTTTATCAGGTTCTACTGAGGTAACAATTGATTACGGTTCTTTTTCAGGAACGCTAAAAAAGATATGGTTTGAAGTTACGGGATCGGGCAATAAATTATTAGGTTCTCAGAAATTTGAGTTTACTTCAGAATCAGAGCCTGGACAAAAGATAATTATATTTTATCCCGGTAAACTTAAAGACCATATCACTTTAGATTACAAGATAACAGTATTTACAACGGATGGATGCTATTTGAGCGGAACTACACAACTAACAGTAGTAGCTACAACCCAAGTAACAGACACCGCAACAGTAAATTTAACGACATAATGGCAAGATATTTATTAGCGACTAATCCGGGTGAATGCACTGACCTTAACGACTTCAATAGAAGCGTTGACTTGCCTATTAAACGAGATTGCTCACCGACTAAGAAAGATTGGATTTTGCAAGATTGTGAAAATGTTTGGTGCGAGTCTAAGAAGTCAAGCGATCCTGACTTTACAATGATCTATGATGATAACGACATCATACACTTTCAGTTTCAGTTTGACGATGAATATAATGAAGACCCTGAAAATCCAATTTTCGGGTGGGGTGATTTTGTAACGGCACGGATGGTTTGTGCTGGTGGTTCGATTACTCTAAATGAATGGGATGATTTCGCAATTGGGTTAGTTGGATGGAACGGTAATAACTCTTATCAGATACTTGCAGTTGATACCGGTTTAATTACCCGTGAAGAGTGCAAGTGTTGGAGTTTAGAAATTAAGAGCTACAAGTTAGTTGAGGGGTTGCCCGTGTTAAGTCAAACTATCTGCACTGAGCGGTTCGGGATGTCTCGTTGTGATAGTACGGTAAAAGTTGAGGGTATTTATAATGATTTCGATTGTTTAGGAAATTGGTACGGTCAACCTGAGCCAGGTTATGTCGGTTCTTTAATCCAATATTCAAATGCTCTTAAATGGGATGGGTTTTTAAGGGATTCAGGTTATAGCGTTAAAAAGGAGCTATACATAAATAAGACTAAAACGGTAACAAGTAGACAAATATGGACACTTACAGTTAGAGTGCCTATACCTCCGTTTGCTAAAAATACATTATACGGGCAGTTGTTGTCGGGGGAAAAGTTACTAATAAACGATGAAGAATATTACATTGAATCGGTTGAAGCTGAGAAGTTCGGCAATATGTTTAAAGTACAAGTTGAGGTATGGCGTGAATGTGAATTAAATAAAACGTGTTGAAATGTTATTGTACATTGATATGTTTATGGAATCAGAGACAACAAAATCACTATCTGAAGCAGGGATAGATTACTCCTTTGCAGAAATGGATATTGAGAAGTGCATCATAAAGAAATTCAAAGCAATCACTCCGATATTTGACGACAAAACGGGTGAAGAGCACTCAGAAATACATTTGGGTAAAACCCTTACTTTGTATTCACCTTTAAAGACAAGCGATATTTTACAAATAATAAAAGAAAATTCAGTAATATGGCAAAGAAAAAATTAATTGAAAAAAAAGTTGTAATTTTGCGCAGATATTCACCTCAAAGAGGATTTACTTATAAAGAGTACCCGGCTGATTTGTTCGAGAAAAACAAAGATGCAATTTTGAAAGATGGATATTCTGTATTTGCAGAAAAAAAAGAGGCTCAAACGGAAGAAGTTATTAAAGAAAATGTATCTATTTTAGAACCTTTAAATAACGAAAATAATGAGTCTACTTTGTAACACAAATTGCGGTACTATTGCCGTTGTTCCTACTTCATACTTTCAGTGTGTTGATAGGCTTATGGAATTTGGATCAGCTAAAATGATCATGCACACTTGCGACTCTCCATTTACAGATGTATTGGATGCGGATGAATGGACAGACAGAATAACAGCATCGACAACAAGGATGCTTCCGCCTGGGAGAGTTGTTGTTGGAGAACCATCTCAAACTCCTTTTGAAATTGACGGGGAGGGCAGAAAGGCAGTAGGTGGAGTAACATATACAATTGATTATGAGACTTATCAGTTTGGTGAAGACCCCACAGACTCATGCGTGTACTGGCAAAATATATTTGCTAATAGCAACACGCTTAGATTGAATTGGCTTGATAAGAACGGTTATTTTTACGTGCCTAAAGATTGGGCAGCTGAAATTTCAGGAGGCGCACCTGCAACGATTTCAACAGAATCGCTTGGCTATGAATTTTCAATCACAAAGATACCTTCAATTGTAGCGGGTGAAGCAGGAAAAGCTAAATGGGTTTGTCAGTTTGAAATCAGACCAATCGAGGTACTTCATTTTGTAGAATTACCGGGCGTTGCTTCGGTATTAGCATAAAAATATGATTTTAGAGGGTAGTAAGGAAATAGATAAGGAACTCAAAGATGAGATGCTGAAGATTTACGAACAAGCCGAAACTCATTGCACACGTGATGGGTTATCTGACTTAATTAAACAGATGCGTCCAACAGAGCCAAAGTCTATTCAAGACTACCGTATAAGGAATCAGCGAAGGATTACGAGGGAATCAGTTGAGGCGTGGTTTTCAATGATAAGTAGGATATTCGATAATTCGGGTATAATGGTTAAGGATCTATCCGAAAAGTTAACCGCTTATTTTGAATCGTACCCTTTTAAATGGAATCGAAAAGAATTGAGTTTATTTCAATGGGTTAAGACGGTAGCAATGAGGTTATCTGTTTTAGATCCAAACGGTATTTTTGTAGTTTACCCTAAAAAGAATGACTACCTAAATACTTTGGAAATCGCAATGCCTCAAGTCAAGTTCTTTGGATGCGAAGACTTAGTAGGGGCGTATGGTGATTATATTTATTTGGCTAAGGAAGTTGGCAGACAATTGCACGAACATTGGCTAATAGGTGTTAACGATATTCGTGTATTACGTGATCGGTACGAAGGCGGTAAATTGGTTCGTGATGTTGTATTTGAGTACAATCACAATATCGGGGATTATCCTATTGTGTCAGCTATGGGCATTACTTCAGTTTATGAAGACGAAGACCTCATTAATGAATCATTTCTTGCACCTGGATTTGAGTATTTCGATGAAGCATTAAGCCAATTTTCAGACAATCAAGGCGTAACGGTTCAACATAATTATCCTATAAAAGTTTTGGCAGAAATGCCATGTAAGGCTGATGGTTGCCATAATGGTTATGTGACAAATAATTTAGGTGAAACCAATAAGTGTGGTTCATGTCATGGATCGGGTATGATTGTTGACATTTCACCTTACCATACAGTCATTGCACCAGATGGCATGATTGGAGAAGGGGGTAAACGTGACCCGGTAACATTTGTCGCACCTCCGGTAAGTTCGATTACCGCAAGTTATGACAGGGCATTTGACTTGCTAAAAAAGGGAAAGGAAGCAATAGGATTGATTACGTTGGATGTTGCTAATACAGAGAGCGGGGTAAGTCG
>OFRG01000856.1_pt1 | contig 10355 bp, 11 predicted proteins | sample 1543071 | NCBI WGS metagenome assembly OFRG01 (sample SAMN07774222, study PRJEB24372) | wastewater metagenome | isolation source: WWTP Verbania (Effluent) | place: Italy: Verbania | collected 2015-12 | reverse complement strand
TCCTGCGCCGCGTGGTAGGCCAGGACGCGGCGCCACATGTCGGCGACGCGCGACGGGTCGATGACCTCGGGGTTGGGGCGACCGTCAGCGTCGCGGGCCTTGAACTCGAGCGACTGCGCGACCTGTTCGTTGGCGGTGGAGACCGGCCACACGAGCACGCAGGCGTCGGTGTTCGGCGGGTTCGTGGGGCGGAGGTTCTGCGACGGGATGTCGAGGTGCTTCCACTGTGTCGTCAGCGCGCCGAGGATGGTCACGCCTGCGCACAGGCTCACGCTGAACGCTGGCACGCGGGCGGCCGCGATGTCGGTGGGCCCTCGGCGCCAGCGCTCCATCTCCTCGGCGTTCGCGTCCCGGGTGAGGAGCACCGCGGGGAACTCGAGGTTGCGCATCCGCTTGGACACCACGACCCACGGGTCGGCGGTCCACGTTGGCGAGTACGGGGCGGGCTTGTCAGTGGTCTTCTCGGGCTGGGCCATCGACGGGAGCGTGGGCGGTGGCCTCTTGTCGCGCCATCTCCGCAAGGGCCTCATCGCAGATGAAGCGCGACATGCTCTTCTCGGGCGCCTTGGCTTGCCACTCCTCATAGCGAGCCCATGCCGCGGCCTTGCCTGCGCTTCTCGCCTCCTCCGGAGAGGCATACTCGCGCTCGTCCAATACCGTCAACTCCATGCCGTTGACCATCCCCATGCGTGGTGTGTACACCTTGAGGTCAGGGAGGCGCCCATAAAATCCCGCCCACATGCCTGGCGGCGTCTGCGAATAGTCGTTTGCCATACCCGCCATCCTAGCACGCCAAAACGAAGGCCGCCACACCCTCGCAGGTGGGCGGCCTCAGTGCCACAGGGTCTCGCACCCTCTGATTGCTCAGCGCCGGTACCAAAGCAGATGGCTCGGCACCCTAGCACACCGAGGCGCTACATGCCAACGACGTACCGCATGCGCCGCGCGTCCGCCACCATCATCCCGCCGAAGCGCGCGTGGTAGAAGGTCGTCTCGCCCATGCCCGTCTGACGCGGGGGCGCCGGCATCTCGATCGGCTGCGGCATCATGAACTTCGCGTCCCACCCGTCGCCGCATTCGTAGGTCACGAGCGCATGGTCGGCCGAGAGGCCCTGCGGCCCGCCGATGTAGATCTGCGAGTTGGCCGCAGCGAACTCGTACACGATCGACACCTGGTCCTCGCGCAGGCCGAAGGTCTTGAGGAAGTACGAGAGCACCGACTCGCTCCCCGCGCTCGACATGATCTGCGAGGAGATGAGGTAGAACTGCGCCGGGGGCAGCTGCAGCTTGATCTTCTTCAGGTCCACGAGCCCACCCACCGGGCTCCCCTGCGTGCTGTTCGGGATCGTGGTGAAGATGTTGACGAGGTCCGCGAGGATGGCGGCGGAGGTCTTGCCCGACCACGGCCCGCCCGGGAGGGTGATCGTGGCGATGTCCGGCGAGGTCCACAGGCCGTCGATGCCGGCGAGCGGGTCGCCGTACAGCCACAAGAAGTTGGCGAACTCGGCGAGACCACGGTGGCACATCTCCACCTTGCGCCGGTCGATCTGGAAGTCGGGCTTGCCGTTGCGGACGCCGAGGGCCTCGCGGCGGGCCTCCATGAAGTTGGTCTCGAAGCCGATCAGCGCCGGGATGATGAGGCCGAGGCGGTTGGCCTGCGCGGCCGGGCCGGCGACCATGGGGATGTCGCGCATCGAGTAGGTGCTCGCCGCCCGCGGGACGCCGACGTTGTCGATCTCGTACCACGTATAGTTCTCGGCCGCGGGGTCGACGGAGGTCTTGTCGATCGGGAGGATGAGGCCGTCCCACGCGGAGAGGTTCGCGTGCTGGTACTCGTACACCTCGGGCATGATGGTGGTCAGGCCCTGCGAGCCCATCGGCACCAGCGCGTCGAAGCGGCCGTCCGCGATCTCGGCGGCGAGGGACTCGGTCGCGGCGGCGTCGGAGCGTGCGCCCGCGCCGGCCGAGTGGCGGCGGCGGTCGTCCGCGTCAGCCCCGGCGAGGTAGCCCGCCCACTCGAGGCAGTGCGCGGCGTACGACACGTCGCGGTCGCGGTCCTTCCCCTTGGCCGCGCTGTCGATCCGCTGGCCGGCGATCGTCTTGCCGCGGCGCAGGTCGTTGGCGTACCCGTCGAGGCGCAGGGACGCCTCGGCGATGCGGCCGAAGATCGGCGAGTTGCGGGTCTCGCGGCCGGGAGCACCGCCGCCCGGGGCGAGGATGAGGCCGTTGCTGCGGGCGTGTTCGGTGAAGCGGCTGTAGATCGACATGGTTGGTGTCCTGAGATGCGAGGCGGTTCGGAGGCGAGAGTCGTCGGCGGGGCGGCGGGTTAGTTGGTCTGGTTGACCTCGATGAGGACGCACCGCGAGGAGTACCCGGTGCCCATCTGGAAGGTCTCCTCGTTGGCCACGACGCGGGCGCGGACGGGCGTGGTGTTGTCGAGGCGCAGGGTGTTGCCGCCGTCCGCGGCGTCGGTGACGCTGCCGATGACGGAGTACGTGCCCGCGGCGATGACGACGTTGACCTGCGACCCGATGCTCATGGTGCCGGAGGCGGGGTCAACGACGGCGCAGACCTGGCCGCGGAGGCACCCGAAGCCCTCCGCGCCCGCGGGATAGGCGTCGTAGGTGTTGAAGTCCTGGAAGGTCGGCGACAGGGCGGTCTGGTTGGCGGGGCGGGCCACGACGCCGCGGAGCAGGGCGATCGTGGTGCTGCCGGACGGGACGGTGACGGGCCACGCGCCGCGCGGGGTGTTGGTGACGGCGCCGGACGTGTAGGTGGACGACCCGTACACGTAGAAGACGCCCATGCGCAGGGCGTTCTGCGCGGCCGCGACGGAGATGGCGGCGGTGTTCGTGGTGGCGCCGACCGTGCTCGTGGTCGGCAGGGCGAAGGAGGTGTTGGCCGACTTGGCGACGCCGGTCACGACGCCGAGGGCGCTCGTCCACTGGTAGAACTGGCCCGCCTGCGCGTCGGCGTTCAGGGCCGCGGCGACGATGACGCTCGCGGCGGTGGGGGTGACGGCCGCCTGCGTGACGGTGACGGTGAACGCCCCGGTGAGGCCCGGCCCGACGAAGTTGTAGTCGTAGTCACCCGCGTCGATGGGGTTGGCCCCGGCGAGGGTGAACGTCAACTGCTGCGGCGTGCACGGGATGAGGATCGACTCCGGCTCATTGCCCGCGCCGACGGGGGTGTAGATGAAGCCCGGAAGCATCCGGTAGTGTGCGCGGTTGGTGGCGGTCTGAACCATGGTGGCGGTGTCCTGCGGCGAGGGGTCGGGGCGAGAGAGCGAAACGGTGGGTGCGAAGGGTTGGCGGGCGCGTCTGCGTGGAGGTTACGAACGGCCCGGGGCGCGGATGACGTTGCCGCCGTCGTTGCCGGTGGGCGTCGAGGCGAGCAGGCGCGCGAGGCCCTGGCCCTGCGCGGTGAGCAGCGAGTCGCGGCGGATGCTCTCGGCCTGCGCGTACAGGGGGGTGAGCGAGTCGAGGCGCTGCGCCTTGACGTGGTCCTCGGCGATCGTGGCGAGCATCGGCAAGTGCGCCTTGATCGTGGTGAGCATGACGGTCGCGGCCTGCTCCACCGTGGCGACATCGGCGTGGTCGTTGCGCACGACCTGGACGAAGGCGGCGGAGGCGTCGAAGCGCTTGGACGCGGCGGCCTCGGCGGCGGCAGCAGCGGCGGCGATGACGGCGGCGGGGTCGATGGGCTTGATGGCGGAGGTCGGGGTGGTCACGTGGGCGGAGTCCTTGCGAAGGGCCTTGAGGAAGTTCTTGACGCCGGCCTCGGCGACCTTGGCGTCAGCACCGGCGGCGATGAGCGCCGACATCAGCGCGCCCGACTTGGCGCCCGCGGGCATGGGCGTGCGGATGAGATGGTCCAGTACGAGCGCGTCCATCTTCGTGGCCGCGGGCGGCATCTCGTCGCCCTTGGCCGCGCCGACCTTGATGCCGGCGGCCTCGAGCGCGGCGATGATGGCGTCGACCTTGGCGAGGACCGGCGCGAGCATGGCAGCGTCCTGCTCCTCATCGGCGGCGACTTCGGCGGACTCTTCGGCCTCGCCCTCCATCTCGTCGCCAGCGGTCTCGTCGGCAGCGACGGCGCCACCCAGCGCGGCACCGAGGGCGGCCTGCGCCTCGGGGCTCATCTGCTTGAGCAGCGCGGCGTCGGCTTCGGACAGCACGGGCCCAGCGGCCGCGTCGTAGACCATCATGGGGGCACCATCGGCGTCGAGGCGGGGGGCGCCCTTGTCGTCGGTGGCTGGCACCATCGCAGGCGCGGCGGGCGGGGTCTGGCCGGAGAGGACCGCGAGGGTGGCGAGGAGGAGGTGGCTTCGCTGCATGGGGGTCCTGACGTGCGGGCGCGTTGGCGTTGCGGGGCGGCGGGTGGTGGAAGGGTAGGAGTCGAACCGGGCGCGCCGGCCCGACGGGGTCCGCGAGCGCGCCGAGGTGACGAGGGCGAGGTGGTAGTAACGGATGTTGCGCTGGATGACGGAGTACGGGACGCCCTGGTGGACGCCGTCTTTGCGCTCCTCATCGGTGCGGAAGCCGAACGACAAGTCGCGGACGCCATTCTCCAGCAACTCCTGCGCGGCCCGGGTGTACACAAGCACGCGGACGCGCAACTCGGGCGGTTCGCCGGGGGTGAGCGAGTCGTGCCGCCACCCCTTGAGTACGACGCCCTCGATGGCCTCACCGTCGCGGTCGTCCAAGTCAGGCGTGTGGTCGGCGGCGAGGGTTATCTTGCCGTCCCAGTCACGCGACCGGGTGCCCGCGGTGAAGCGCAGGCCCTCAAGCAGTCGCAGCGCCTCAGGGCTCATCGCCTCGTCGGCGGGGATGAACTCGTTACGCGGGGGCTTCAGGTCCGGGTAGCGCTTGACCACGTCGCCGAAGGACGCCGCACCCTCGTACACCTTGCTGCCGTCCGGCCGCGTCTCCACGGGCGTCGCGCCCATGGACACGGCGACGGAGTCGGTGCGCGTGCCGAGGCTTCGCCGTGCGGCGTTGCCTGCAAATTGCCCAAGTGCCTGCATCACCACCACATCCATCCGCGGCGTTGCGCGACGCGCTTTTCACTGCGTGCTCGTCCACCGACGCGCCGCGACCTGCGACCTCGGCGACGGTCGGTTCGACCTGCCAACAGATGCCGACACGGCGCAGGGCCATAGTGGGCGTATATGTTCGGCGGGCACGTTGGATGGAGGGCGCAGGTGTGCATGTTACGCACTCCGCCGGATGACGACCGTGACCAGCGCCGAGGACGGGTTCGCGTCGTTTGCCCCCGACACCGCCACCGAGATGGAGTCGCCAACCGCGACCGTGTTCAGGGCGGTAGGCGTCGCCACGTCCACGTCACCCACGGCGCTACCCACCTGCGTGATCGTGACCACGCCGTTGGTGACGGCGACGCCGTTGATGTTCGTGGTGAGCACCGCGTCGCCCGTGGCCAACGCGTTGTTCAGGAAGGTGTACACCTTGACGATCGTCCCGGCGTAGGGGGACGCGACGCCGTACACCCCGGCGCTGGCCGCTCGGATGTTGGAGGCGGGAAAGGTGATGCTCTCGGTGAGGCCGACGATGTTCGCGCCCGTCACGGTGAGCGAGGTCGAGGCGGTGAGCGCGGTGGACGACGCGGCCGCGAGGGTGGTGGCCCCGGTGACGCCGAGGGTAGTGCTCACTGTCGCCGCGCCCGTGACCGCGAGCGTGCCGGTCATGTTGACGGCGTGGAGGGTGGAGGTCCCGGCCACAGCGAGGGTCGTGCCCACGGTCGCCGACGTGTCCATGGTGACGGCGCCGGTGGCGTGCAGGGTGGTGAACAGGCCCGCGCCGCCGGCGAACGACGTCAGGTCGCAGGACACCTCGCCGTTGGCGATGGTCGCGTTCGGCAGCAGGAGTTTGAGGGGTACGGTGCTGTCGACGTAGCCGGTGTATGTGACGGACATGGTGGCGGTGGGAGGGTAGGTGCGCGGCGCGCTGGCTGAGCGGTCGCCGCGGTCGCCGCCGGTGCTACGTGCTTTCTCCGCGCCAAACGTCCGGACATGAAACGCGTTTCACCTGCCGCGATACGCGCCGCGCCCGATGCGCCACACGCAAACCCTGCGCGGACCGCCGTCCACCCCCTCCCCACACCCCTCCCCCAGCACGAAGCGAATTACCCATTGACAACGCCGGGCCCCCGGTGGCACCCTATCGGCACCGCCACGCGTGCGTGGGGCTAGCGAGCCTGCGAGCGCGGGGGCCCTGTCACACGCCAAGGCGAGTCAACCGATAGGGTGAACACCACGGGTCGGCCTGGGCGGAGGCATTAGGGGAAGTCGCGGCGACGTGCTAGGATGGAAGGAATGAAAACCATCTCCGCCGCCGACTCTCACGCGATCCACCGTCTTATCACCGACCTGAGAGAACGGTTGCCACATGCAGACCATCACGCCGACCGCGCACTTCTGCAGCGCTGCCTGGCCACCTTCTCGGGCCTCGTCGCCACGTCCTCGCCGCAGTCCACCCACGGTCCCCTGAACGCCGAGAAGGTCGCCGCACGCCTCGGAGGTGGGTCAAACCTCCCCGCCGCCATCGACGCCGCCACGGCCGGCCTCGGTCCCTACTTCCGCCTCGTCTCTGCAGGCAAAACAGTCGCCTGCCCGCGGTGCTCACGACCCGTCGACGCCAAGTGCGACGGGCCTCGCCTCTGCGACGAGCGCACGTGGGCCTACGCCGCGCAACGCCGCCGGGACAAATACCCCTTGCCCCAAGCGAACGTCGACGCCATCCGCAGCGCCCTCTACACCGGGGTCAAGTCTGCGCTCGCCACGGCCATCAAACACGGCCTCGTTCGCCTTGAACTCTCCACCAACCCAGATGGCGCCACCGAGGTGCAGTGGGTGGACGCGGTATGACCACGCTGTCAATCTCCGAGCGAACCCGCCTCGCATGGATCAAGCGACGCGAACTCCACGGCCCATCCGGAGGCAATCATGGCCAAGGATTGACGCAATACAGGCCAGGCGTCGGCACTCATGGGACCAGCAATACATATCACCGGACTGGGTGCAGGTGCCTCTGGTGCTGTGAGGCATACGCGCGCAGGTGCGACTACACCAAAAACCGATCGCTAATCGTCAGCCAGATCCTCCCCGACGACTTCGACGACGACACCCGCATCGCCGAGGCCGTCCTGCGCTGCCACCCGCCTCAGGAGTGGATGGCGACTTGAGCCCGAATGACGTGTCCGCTGCGATGTGCTAGGATGTCGAACGTGACTACTCTCGACATCCTCATCGTGGCACAGCATTGCGCCCTCAAGGCCATTATGCTTGCTCAGCATTCATCAAATCAAATGCGCGCGGTGCGCAATCAGTTCGCCTACGCGGCGGCGTATGCAGCGTATGCAGCGGCCATTGAGGCCAAGATGGGCGGAGAAGATGAAATGGTGCTCACCCACGCAAGGAGCGCCGTCGACTACGCGCTGTCGGCCGGCGTCGCATACGAAGACCTGATTGTCGAGGCGTCGCGTATTGGGTGGTTTGGTGAAGTGGCCTCGCCGACCGCGTGCTAGGATGTAGCCATGCGCGACGACCCACAACTCAACTCCTCGCTGCTCCTCGCCACCATCAAACGGCTATGCGAGGGGCTTCTGCGTGCCATGTCCGCCACGCCGGGTGACAAGGCCATCATCGTCGACGACTGCCAAGTCAACGTCACCCCCACGCTCAAAGGCCCAGTCATCAACGGCGTGCCGGACCCCAACGTCGCGTGGTCGGCCTACGCATCCGTGTACGACGTGCGCGTCGACCTGTACGGGTGCGGGCCCACACCGAGGGCCGCGGTGGAATGCTTGCTGCGCGACGCGGAGAGGAACATCGCGCGCCTCGCTCAAGGCAATTCGACGGCGTGCAAAACATGCAAGGGCGTGGGCGGGTGGACAAGCGGCGCGAGTGACCCCGGCACGGCTTGCCCGGTATGCGGCGGGACTGGCGTTATTTCGGCAGGGTGAACCCCGGGTCCTCAAGCGACGCGTCCAACGCTGACGCGGTGTCCGCTTGGCGCATCGCGTCCATGCGGGCCTTCGCGCTCGCCTTGAACTTCTCCAACGCCTCGCCGCCCGAGTAGCGGTTGCCTCCGCGCGTGCCCTTCGGCATCGGGTAGGCGGTGAGGTTGTACTCGTCGGCCCACCTGCGGAAGGCGCCGCGCGTCATGCCGAGCGCCTTGGCCAGGACAACCTCGGTGGTGATGTCCGCGGGCAGGCCGGGCGGTGGGGTGGCGCTTGCGGAGGACGATGCAGCGGCGATGTCCTGCGCCGGTGCCTCGAAGTCCGGGCCCATCGCTACGCCTCCCACGTCGTCCGCCTTGGGCTTGTCCTCGGCGGAGATGGCCTGCACCGCACTCGCCGGGGTTGTCGCACCCGCAGGCGCCGTCACGGGGTCCACGGCGTTCGGGGCAGCGTTGCCCGGCGCGCCTTGGCTGGCAAGTTCGGGGAGCGGCCCGTCGTCCACGTCGAGGCTCGCGTAGGTCGAGGTGGCGCTCCCGGCCAGCGTCTTGTCGTGCCGCAGCATCGCCGCCGGGGTGAGGCCCAGCGTCGCCCGGTCAAGCGCCCGGGCCTCGGCGTTCGTCTTGCGGGTCTTGGCCAGACTCTCGCCCGACTCCTGCCACAAGTTCGGCCACGTCGCCTTGGTCGTCATGTCGAGCTGCCCCGAGGTCGGCCCCTTACGGGCCAACTGAGCGAGGCGCACCGCCTGCTGCTGCCCGCCGCCGAACTTCCCCGCGGTCCAGATGATGCTGCGCTGGAAGGATGCGACGTTGCCGTAGTAGGTGCGCCACAGGCCGGTCTGCCCGCTGTCCCCGGACAACCCGCCACTGCCCCCACTCCCGCCGAAGATGCGGGGCTCGATGTATTCGGGGAGGTTGTCCAGCAGGAACCGGCGCTGTTCGTTGAGGATGTCCGACAGGCCGGTGAGGGTGTGCGACTTGGGTTCAAGGGTGCTCTTGGTGTCGATCGTGACGAACGGCAGTACGCCGCCGATCGTCTGCGCAAGGCAGTCCTGCACCCACGCGATGATGTTGCGGATGCCCGCGCCGTTGTCGGGGGTGGACAGCGCGTTGGCGACGTTGGGGGTCTGCAGCACGTTGAAGTGCGAGGACGCCATGATGGTGTCCGTGCGCAGAACCCCGGTGCGCCGGGCCATGTACGCGGCGAGACACCCCTCCACGACGCCCGGGCCCCACCCCGACCAGTTCGGGAAGCGCCGCGCCTGCCGGAGGTCCATGTCGGTGCGGTAGGGCCAGGCGATGACGCGCGACCGGTGGTAGCGCTGGCCGCCTGCGGCGAGGTAGGCGGAGTCGCGTTCGCCCTGCGTGCCCATGCTCGACAGGTTCGGGGGCACAAGCGGCGTCATCCAGTAGTGCTCAGGCCGGCCGATCCGCTGGCCGTACCACCCGGCGCCGATGCGGTCGCTGCCCATGTCGGCGGGGACGAGGTACCACTTCGGCAGGGCGTAGAAGCCTCGCACGTCGCGGACGGCCGACACGTCGACCTCCATCTCCGGCGGGCGCCCGTCGTCCACAAAACACACCACGCCGCCGCCGCCGTACTGGCGGGAGTAGTAGAGCGCCTGCGACTGGGCCTCGTAGTACCCGCGTTCGGCGAGCCATCCCACGCAGTCGGTGAGTTCGCCGCAGTGCTCCCCGGCGAGCGTGGGGGTGTCCTGGCACGCGTCGTCCACGAGCGCCGAGACGATCGTGAACATCAACTGCTCGGTGCAGGCGTAGTCGATGGTGGTGCGGTTGAGACCGACGTAGCCCCATCCGAGGGGGCCGTAGTCGTCGAGGGCCCACCCCGGCGCGGTGGCGCATCCACCCCCGGCGCAGTCGGTGCGGTCGGCGTCAGCGCGTACAACCTGCTCAGCGTCCACGCGGCCCACAGGCGGTGCGGCGAACGGCGGCGGCATGCGAGGCGCTGCGCTGGCGGGGACCACGTACGAGTCCTGACGCGCCTGCGGCGTGGGCCGTCCGAGGAGGCGCCACGCCGCGTCAGCGAGGGATGGAAGAATGCCGCGGGAGGCCACGGCGGGAGGCTAATCCATACGTGCGAAGTGGTCCCGGTCGTCGATGAGTTCCTGAATGAGATACGTCAGCGAGAAGATGCTTTGCTCTCCCTCGTTCCCCTTCAGCAATTCCCGAGCGTCGCGCATCTCTGCTCGGAGTTCCTCCAATGTCATGTCGTCAATCGCCTTGCAGGGAATGTACTTGCCGTCTGCGTCGTGCTCTGCGTCCCATCGGTTTGCCATACGTGACATCCTAGCACGCCCACAGCCCCACCGCAACATGCGGCCTGATGACCTCCGGTCATTTATGTTGTCGCCCGGCCCG
>OFRG01000855.1_pt1 | contig 10360 bp, 16 predicted proteins | sample 1543071 | NCBI WGS metagenome assembly OFRG01 (sample SAMN07774222, study PRJEB24372) | wastewater metagenome | isolation source: WWTP Verbania (Effluent) | place: Italy: Verbania | collected 2015-12 | reverse complement strand
AAGGATGTACGCGAAGGCCCCCACACCCTTGTTAGAGGTGAGGCTGAGAGAAAGGCCGATTTCCACTAGTACAGCGCCACGATATCGCCCGCCGTCAGGTCGGTGGCGCTGACGTTCGTGCAGCGGATCGGGATGATGGAGCCCGACTGCGCATTCTTGAAGGTGGGGGTTCCGCCGTTCTCCAGCGTCGGGATGAAGTTGCCGCCGGTCCCGATGTAGAGGGCGCGGCAGACCGGGAACGGTGTCCCAGGCGTCACAGCGATGGATTGGATAGCGGGCGAGGAATCATAGGGCGCAGGCATGGTGAAGGGCTCCGTGATGTCGGATTGTGGGGAGGTCTAGGGGCCGCTTACGGCCAGCCGATGAGGCGGTAATCGAACGACGCCGTAGACGTGTTGGTGATGATCTTCAGGTGCGACGCCTTGCCGTAGTTCTTGTTATTCGTGGCGCTGGACAGAAGGCCCGCGCGGGCCTTCGTGACATCGGCAGGATCGTCTTGGCGGAAGTTGACGAGCATCCGGCTTTCAGCGCCCGCTTTGGAGAACAGCCGGGCGACAATATCGGAGTTGCCCGTCGTTCCAGTGTCAGCCGCCATAAGGTTGAGTTGAGCCTGGGCGGTGGCGCCGATGAATGAGCCCCCGGCATTGTCCTGGGCCGCACCGTGGTAGATGTAGTTACCCGCCGCGTTCTTGTAGGTCCCGCCCGCGTCGAAGCTCAGCACGCCTTGGATGATGCAGGCCGCCGTGTTCTTGATATTGCGGAGTTGAAGTTCCCAGCACTCGAACGTGTCATCCAGCGGCAGGATCAGGGAGCTAACCGCTGAGGCCGAACCCGAGATCAGCAGGCGCGGAACCCATTCCGTCACCCCAGCGCGGATGATGGTCGGAGCCTCGATAGAGCCGGTCGCCTCAACGGTGGCGAAGTCCATCTCCAGGTTCCCGCCTTGGGTCCCTTCCCAGCCGCCGATCCGCCCGTCCCCGCCGATGTCATCGCCCGTGGGATCGCCAACCTCGATCTGGACAATCCCGCCCGACCCTCGGACCTGAAACCGTCCGTTGGTGGTGAAGTCCCGCAGCAGGGAGGACGCGTCGTCAGACCCGAGCGCGGTGAGGAATTGGAACTGTTGGACCTCGACCCCGGCAGCGGTGCGAAGGCTGGCATAGAACGCCTCGCCGTTGGCCGCGAAGATTTGCGGGAACACCCCAGCAGCATCGGCCTGGACATAGGCCCCGTTGCTCACGCTGAGGTCGTTATCGCTGTATGTGGCCTTCGGCGTCGTGGTGGCGACCGGATCGAAGGTGTAGAGACGCGCGCTCGGGATCGGAACGCCAGTGGCGGCGAACTGCTGAAGGCGGAACGAGTATAGCTGTCCCATCGGACGAACCTCAGATGTGCGGATTGGCGCGCTGGGCGCGTGGTGCTAGGGTCGGGGGATGGGAAAAGCGCCGCCGCCCGAAGACGAGTTTGACGTGATCTATCGGGAGGGCTGGGCCGTCCCTGGGGTGTTTATCTTCTGGGTCGCGAGCGTCAGGGGTTGGCGGGCGTTGCGAAAGCGTTTCGCCCGGCCTGCGTCCCGCCTCCTGCGACTCCCGCCGCCGACACCGAAAGCCTTGCCGCCACCTGACGCCGCAGAGCGGCTACCGCCGGGTCTTTAGTCGCAAGCTCCGCGAGTTGCTGCGCCGCGCGCTGTAGTTCGGCCTGGGTTGCGTTTTCGGGAAGCTGCTCGATGACCTTGCGGCCCATGAGGAAGTACGGCGTGGCCGCACCCGTCAGCGCCGTAGCGGCGACAAGCGTCTTTCCGGGGTTCAGCACGGCGCCGGTCAGGCCCGCGCCCGCGAGCGTAGCGTTGGCGGTTCCGGGGTTGCCGTAGCTGTCCGGTAGCAGGCGGGCGGCAGACGTGGCGATCTCCTGAAGCGTCCCCTTGCCTTTCCCGGCCATGTTGGAGCCGAGGGCCTTTGCCGAGGAACGCGCCTGGGTGTTGAGTTGCCCCGGAAGGAAGACCCCGCCGCGCGCGCTCGCAGCCGCCGCCGCGTCGTTCATCACGGAATAGACCTGCCAGCCCTTGTCGGCCTTCTTGATCAGCATCCCGGCTTGAGGGTTCGCGCGCTCAATGGTCCCCATCAGGGCGCGGCGGGCGTCACCAAACATCGCGGCGAGCGTGGAGTTTCCCTTGCGCGCCGCTTCGGCTTGAAGGCCCCCAAGCTCCCCGTGCAGCTTCTTGACCATCTCGCCCGAAGCCTCACCGGAGGACAGGCGATTGAGCCGGTCATCCATGACGCGGGTGAACAGCGCGGCCTCATCGTCGGACAGATCGACACGCCGCGCCGCGACCTCCGCGAGGTCATTGCGCAAGGCGTCGTCCACCTGAATGCTGGGGGTCATCTTGGCGGCCTTGTCGTAAATCCCGCCCAAGGCGTCGTCTACGTACTCGACCATCTCGAAACCAGGCTTCACCGCTTTGGGGATGCCCAGGCCGACCGGCTGTAGCGCCTTAAGCGCCACGCCTCGGTTGAGCTGTTCAAGCTGGCGATCCTGCGCGCCCACCATGGCTTGCCCAAGGATCGGGAACCGCTTCCCAAGGTCTTCCACCGACTTTGCAGCCCTTCCCATGCGCTGGGGGATAGTGGTGGATACGCCAATGTCAGCGAGGTTGGCGGCGTCCTGTTGCGATTGCGAAAGAGGCCTCGGAGCGCGGCGAGCCGCAGGCGCAAGCGCCCCACCCGCTGCCCCAAGGGTAAGCGTAAGCGGGTCTGTCGCTGCAGAACTTGCCGCCTTCAGACGCTCGGCTCCGGTCCCGCGATCAGCAAGGGCCGAACCCGCAGCCGTCATGCCCGCCGTCACCGCACCACGGACCATGTTGAGGGCGCGGGGGGCTTGAGTGAATGCATTGACGGTCTGTCCGGTGGGGATAAGGGCTTGAACCCCCATCCCGGTTCCCCGGCCAAAAGCGGCGGCGTTGGGCCGATCAGCGGCGTAGCTGTCTTCGACCTGACGTTGATGCGCCATGTTGCCCCTGAAGCTGGAGGCGAGTTCGCCGACAAGCTCCACCGGGTTGCGGCCCCGAACCTTGCCCGTGACGACATCGGCGGCGGTCTTGAAGCCGGCGGCCATTTCGTCACCGACACCAAGCCCACGGTTCACGTTCGCCATGAAGCCGGCGATTTCACCGAAGGCGTTGCGCTTGCCCGTCCCCTTGCCGCCAGCCTTCGCCTCTAGTTCGGCCAGTCGTCGCAGGGCGGCGAGTTCTTCCCTTTGATCCATGATCTATTGCTTTCCGAACCGCTGGCGCAGGGCGGCGAGTTCCGCCTGCTCTTGGGCCGAGAGTCCACCGCCGCCCTTGGCTGGCGCAGCAGGCGCGGACGTATCGAAGGCGTTGCGGGAAGGCGCTGCGGCCTGCGGCTCAAGGCCGGGCCGGGGGAGCGCGCGGGCGGAATACTCACCCCAGAAGCGGTCGAAGCTCATCCCCTTGCCATTCAGCGCGGAGGGTGAGCCAAGGTTTTCGGTCCACTTGCGAAGCGCCGCGCCATAGGCCGCCTGACGCCGGGCGACCCACTTCTGAGCCTCGATCACCCTCTGGTTTTGGACGCGAGACGAGTTGGGGCTGTACTGGAGCGTCTTGATGAACTGCACATCGCGGTCAGACAGCGGCCCTTTGAGTTGCCCCACCTGACCCAGCGCGCCTTGGTTCCCCAAGGTGGTCATGGTTTCGAGGTTGGCGGTCTGTTCCTTGTCGGGGATAAGCCCGAAGCTCAAGAAGTTGGTGACCTTGTTCCCGATGGCCTTGCCGACCGCCGCGCGCGTTTCGCCAAGCACACCAGTAGGGACGCCGGTATCCAGCACGTCTTGCGCACGGAGGGCGGTCTGTTCGTTGCCGTAGCCTTCAGCCTCCGCAACCTGAGAGCTTTCCAGGCGGGCAAGATCCTTGGCGGCGCGGCCCTTGGCGAGCGCCTTCAGCATCTCGGCGGACTGGCCTACGGAGTCGTAGCCTTTGACGCCTCCGGGCGGCTTGGTCACGACCCATTCCTGGCCGTTCCATTGGCGCTCGGAGCCATCGGCATATGTGGCGACGGGATAGGGCATTACTTAATGCTCACAGGGTTGCCGGGAGGGGGTGGAATGCCGGCGCGACCACCACCAGAGCGACCAACACGCGGCGCGCGGTGACGAGCCGTCGAGGCGGCGCGGGCGTCGGAAATCTGCCCCTGCCCCGCGACATAGCCGGGATCGACCTCAAGGCCGCCGTCTAGGCCGTAGCGATAGCCGTTGGGGGCCTTTTGGGTCGGCTCCCGCAGCGTCTTGAACTCGCCGGTCTGCTTGTTGTAGGAGGCCACGCCGCCGCCGCCCAGGTTGATGACCTGAAGCTGCTTGTCGAGTTCGCCGATGAAAGTCATTAGCGATGCGTCGTCCAGATGGGCAGCGGCCCCGGCCACGTCTTCGGGGCTCATGCCGAGCTGTTGCAGGGCCGGGCCAACCTTCTCTTGATAGGCTTGGGCGCGCTGTTCCATGGGGATGCCCTGCATGGCGACCCCGAGCCGCTTCATGTACTCCAGCTTCTTGGCGCTTTCAGCCTGTTGGAGCTTCTGTTCGCGCTCCTGGCTCTGTTGCTGCATCTGCTGCATACCGGCCCCGCCTTCAAGGTCGCCAGCCGCGTAGAGCGTCCCAGCGGCGGCTTCCGGGCCTCCGCGCTCCATCTGCCGACCGGCCTGCACGCGGGCTTGATCGCGGCGCATCTTCTCGCCCTGATCATAGGCGGCGGTCTGCGCCTCAAAGGCGTTGCGGACGATGTTCATGGTCTAGAACCTCGGCTGCGGCATTTGGGATAGCTTCCCGTTGTAGAGGCTGGGCGACATCGCAACGGCGTAGTTGCTGGCCTGGGTGGCGTTGCTGCCGGGAAGCGCCGGAAGACCGCTATAGCCACTCGTCCCCCGGAAGGCGTTGAAGGCGCTTTGAACCCCGCCAAGGGCCTGGCCGAACGCAGAAGCGTTATTGTCGGCCTGGTTCCCGTAGATGTCCGACATGTTGTTCGCGTTCGTCTGGTAGGCGTTGCTCGCGTTGTTCGCGTAGGTCTGCCCCTGCTGGTTCACGAAGTTGGTGGAGCCCTGACCCATGCCCGCGATGTTGAACAGATCGTTCGTCCGCTTGTCGGCCCGGCTGGTATCGTAGCTGCGGTTGGTGTCGTAACGACCCGCCGCGAAGTTGCGATCCGCGTCATAGGCCCCAGTCCCGTAAGCCCGATCCGACTGGAAGGTGTCAGAGTTGAAGGCGTTGATCTTGTCGGTCTGGCCGGTGACGTAGTTGCGCCAGTTGTCGTATTCCGCCGCTGCGGTGTTCTGGCCGTAGTCGATGAAGGCCTTGCCCGCCGCCCCGCTCCCCGCAATCCCCTTGGCCCCAAAGGCGGCGTTGAGGTTCCGGTTTCCGGTGTCGAGGCGGTACTGATAGTCGGGAGAGGCCTGGAAGGCGTTGATCGACACATCAGGGTTGATGTAGCCGGGACGGTCGAAGGTCGGGCGCTCGCCATAGGTCGGCTCATTGCCGATCTGCTGTTGAAGCGTCTGTTCCGCCGTCAGGGGGGCAGGCGCGTTGGGATCGTTCGCAATTGTGGGATAATCGCGCTGCTCCCCGTTCGCCATGGCGTTCGGAAGCTGAACCTGCGAAACCCAATCCTCGGCGGTCTTCCATTGCCCGTTCGGACCAATGACGCCTTGGGCTTGAAGCTGCTGGGCGGTCTGGGCGACATCGGGGTTTTGCGAGATGTACTTGGCGACATCGTAACCGCCCGCCTGCTGGGCTCCGGGGGCCTTGCTGCCAAGCTGGTAGTCCGCAAGGATCTGATCAAGCGCGGCGTATCCACCCTCGCGGAACGGGGCCTGATCGGCGCGGGTTGTGTCGTACTGCTGGCGTTGGAGCGCAAGCGTCTGCTCGGTCGCCTGCTGTTGGGCGTCAATCTGGCGGCCAGCGGCCTTGTTGGCTTGGCTGGACGAATAGGCCGCGCCGAGAAGGCCAGCGCCCGCCGAGACGGTTGCAGCCCCGGCAGCGGTGCCCAGGAAGGCGGGGATTGCAGCGACTAGCGGCATTTACATTCTCCCGCGCGCCGGGGACAGGTCCCAAGCCGAGCGCGTCAAAGTCCAGGTGCGGAGAGCGGTTCCGAGCGCCGAGGCGAAGTCGCCAGCGGGCTTGAAGCCGAAGGAAAGTGGAGGTTGGGAGCGTTTCCAGCCCTCAACCTCGTAGGTCACGATGACTTGGGCGCCGGTTGCGAAGATGCGGGCGAAGGCTTGCTTGGCGGATAGGAGAACCTCACGGCCCCAGCCTTCAGGCGTGAACAGCGTGTGAAGCTCATGGACCCTTCCCAGGCTATCGAGACGGATGAAGATGAACCCGCCATTCCGCGACCTCAGAGGGGTCGCCAGCGGGCTTTGAACTAGACCGGCGAGGCTGACAGCCTCGTGACCCAGGAAGACGTGTGGAGCGACCTCAGGGTGGTTGGCGATGCGATCCCAGAACTCAGGATCGCGGTCCTCTAGGATGTCCAGGTGATCCACGCGTCGAGAAGGGCCTGGGTCGGGGTTCCGTCCACCACCCCCTCAACACCGATGTTGACGATGGTGTCGCGGGCGGTGATCCCAATCGTGGTCAGGTTGAACGCCTTGCGAGCGCACAGCAGGAAGGGGCCTGTGGGCGTCCCATCCTCATTCACAATGGTCATCCACCGGGGAAGTCCCTGAAGGGCTCCAGCGCCCCGCCATTCGCCTACAAACTCCATCGTGGGCCAACGGCTTTCCGTGATGATCGGCTGGGTTATGATCATGCCGGCACATTCATCAGCAGCTTGGAGAACCGGATAACGGTCGGGTCGGTGGACTTCAGTTGGAACATGCGGCCCGGCGCTCGGATCGTGCCGTTACCGTTCCACCGGGCGATGTCGCTGTAGCGCCCCGCCGCCCCAAGGGTGCGGAAGCGCCAGGGAGACCACGTCTTCCCCAGGTTTTCGGAGTAGCGCATTCCCACCAGCGGGTCCGACCCCTGCCCAGTCAGGGGAGCCTTGCCCCTCGCGCACTCCAAGACGATAGAGGCGCAGACCTCATGGCCTTCGGGAAGCGGATAATAGGCCGTGGCGATGCGCTCGATTTCATTTTCGTTCATTTCACCAAGTCCAATTCGTTGCGGCGGTTCGCGCGTCTACTGCCTAGACGATTTGGATTTGGGTGATTTGGATTTTTAACAAACAACAGTGAGGTACGCGCTTCCTGTCTCCTGTCTCCTGTCTCCTGTCTCCTAACGCCTGCGCGCCTCCGCGCGCGAGGTTGACGACTGGTTGCGGAAAGGGTGCGGAATGATTCCGCGATTAGTTGCGGAATGAGTGCGGAATGATTCACGACTGGCTCCCCACTGGCGGTGGCATGGTTGAGGGGTATGGCTTGCTGATTCGTTGGTGTCGCTTCCAGTTCGGGAAGTACCCATATTCGAGGCCATCAGAGGTATAAAGCTGGACAATTCCGGTCTTAGCGACCGCTGTTAGCCACCTGCGGACGGTTGCGGGCGGTAGGTCGTCTTGGGGGAATGCGTGCCCCGAGATAGCCGATGCGGTGGCCATGAAGCGGCCTTCGTCGTCGGCCATTGAGATGAGACCTAAGAGCAACAGTCTTTGATCGCGAGAGAGACCTGCGACCTTGGTATCTGACCAAAACGTCGGCTTAATACTGCGGATCCTTGCCACTTTAGGCGCTCCTTTTTCGCAAGACTCTTGCTTTTTCGTAGTCACTTTTTGCCCGCTTGCAGTCATCGCAGGCAGGCAGTTCGTCGTGGTTTCGGTGCCAGTCGTAGCCCCGAGTGTTGCCGCAATCGGGCCGCTGACCCTTCGGTGTGCGGGTCCATTTGGGCCGCTGTTGCCACTCGATCTGGGCTATCTCGGCGTCGATTTGGGCTCGCAGGTAGCGGAGGTCAAACAGTCGTTGTTCGTCCTTCGTGCTCACGGTGCCGCCCTCCATCGTGTCTTGTCGGAGGTTGGATGCTTGTCGGTGAGTGTGAGGTTCACGCTGCCCACCGCCCCACACGCGCCGTCTTGATGCGTCCCAGCGGCTCAACAGGCATCGCAGCCCATGTCTCAGCCGCGTGCTTCCGCGCCCACTTATCGAGGCTCTCCAAGGTCACCCCGAGCCTCATCGCAGCGCCTTCTCGCGTCTCTCCGGTGTCTGCCATGAAGGCCAGATCCTCGATGCGCGCCAGGGTGATTTGTTGCTTCCATTCGAGGTTGCGCGCCCTCTTTGGACAGGTGACGTGTTGCAGGCCGAGCGGTGTTCGTCGGGCCATTGGTGCGCCACGTTCGCCGCTGATGGGGGCGTTGCATCTGTGACATGTGGGTGTCATGAGGCACCGCCCAGCTCAAACAGGCTCGTCTGCTCAGCTTGAATGCAGGCAGGGGATAGCCAGAGCCCTTCTCGTCGTCCGTTGTCTTTGCGGGTCGAGTAGCCAGCGCCACCGCCCGACTTGCCGTCGATGCGAGACCAGCCGTGCTCTAGTAGTTGGTCGTGCTCTTTGTCGTAGCCACACAGGACGACCCGGAGGTCGTCGGGTGCCGATGCGCACCACTCGGCCACTTGCTCACTGATGCCGTGCTCGGTGTGTGCGTATAGGTCGCGGGGTGTGGCATACGGCGGGTCCAGCAGGACTGCCAGTGTGCCGTCGCCGCCGGATTTGGCGCGCAACACGGAGGGCTTTAGTACGCGCTCCCAGGAGCCGCAAGGGCGTTCGTCCTCAGTGCGTGGTGGCGTGGCGTAGCGGATCATGACGCTTCCAAGCCGCGCGCAAAATAGGCGTCAACCCAGTTCGACAATTCCGGCGAGATCTCGCGTACCTCGTCCCAGTAGTCCACTTCCGGCAGGTAGGGGTAGCACTCCTCGCCGTCCGGGCCTTCGCTGGTGAAGCCGTAGTCCACCATCCGCCTAGAGAGGACGTCGCACTCGGTGCAGAGCTTCAGCGTCTGAAAGACGCCGTCCCACAGACCTTCGGATCGGCTGTAGACCTCGCCGGGCAGGATCGTCCGGTTGCAGTACTCGCAGCGGTGCGCCTTGCGCGCTTTCGGCTGGCTGGACTTCCAAAGGTCAGGCATGGGTGGTCTCCTCCGTCTCTGCTCTCGGCGCCTGTCTGGCTGCCTCGAATGCGGCTTGTGCGGCCTTGGGTGCGCCCGACCGCACCCCCAACCGCCCACGCTCGTCAGGGTCACGTTCGCCGCTGATGGGGGCGTTGCATCTGTGACATGTGAGGCCGGGCGGGGTGGTCATGCGACGCCCCCGAACAAGTCCAGTTCGGCTTCCACTGCTGGCGCTTTGGGTGCCTTTTTGGGTGCGATGTAGGAGTCAGCGGCTTGTGCGGCTTGGCCGTCTACCTTGACGCCGTTATTGGGTTGTATGGCGTGGATTGCGCAGGCGAGAGAGAACATTTCGGCGCGTGTGTCACTGATGGGCAGGCCACCTTGGAGGCAGGCGAGAATGTTGCGGATGGGCGGCGGGTAGTCGTTGGGCGTGCCGAACGTATGCACGGCGTGGTCCCAGTGGTTACTAGACCCCGAGTCACGGCTAAAGACGCCGTTGTTGTCGGTGATGCCGTAACCAAGCTCCCAGCAGTCAAGGCAGAGCGCGAAGCATTGTTTGGCGCTCACGACCCCACCCCCAGCCGCCCACGCTCGTCAGGGTCAAGTCCGCCCCAGATGCCGTACGCGCCCAGCTTGTCCGCCTTCAGCCCGTCGGCAAGGCACTTGTCCTTCACGGGACATCCCTCACAGATGCGCTTGGCTCTGGACCAGTCGGGCGGGTCAGAGCGGCGCGTTTTGACGGGCGCGAAGAAGATTTCAGGGATACCCCGGCACAGTGCATCCTCGCTCCAGTGCGCGCCCTTGCTGTGCACGTCGGGGGCGATGGGGTGGAAGGAGCGGACTCTCATGGCTCCTCGATCTCTTCGTGGGTGTTGCCGCGGATCTTGACGGTGAGTTCGTACTTGGTGACAGGTGGCTCAGGCGCGGTCATCGCTGGGCCTCCATCACTCGGGCCAGCCACCGGGCGTCAGAGAGCGCGTGATGCTCCGGCCCGTCTTGCGCGTCCTGCTTCGGGAGCGTCGAGCCGTCCGTCACCTGTCGGTAGTCGCGGCAGAACATCGGCCACGACGGCGGAAGGTCCATCATCGTGCCGAACAACTGGCACAGCGCGACCCAGTCATAGTCGGCGTACCACGCCCAGAACTCGGGGTAGGGGCCGACGAAGGCCACGATCTCGTTGGCTATCTGCGCCCTTGGCTTGACGGGGCCCGTCAGGTGCGGAAGGACATTGGCGGCGACCCACTCGGATGCGCGGCCTCGGTCGGTCTCGGC
>OFRG01000853.1_pt1 | contig 10362 bp, 8 predicted proteins | sample 1543071 | NCBI WGS metagenome assembly OFRG01 (sample SAMN07774222, study PRJEB24372) | wastewater metagenome | isolation source: WWTP Verbania (Effluent) | place: Italy: Verbania | collected 2015-12 | reverse complement strand
AAAGAGCCCGGTAGAATATCAAGTTTTAATTAAAGGTTTAAAGGAGCCAACAGACCTGACTTTTTTAGAGGGTTTTGATAAAGGTTGGGCAACTGCGTTTGTGCCAATAGACAGTGATTTTGATTGCTCAGTTTTTGAAGAATTTCCTGTGCAAGGGATCAAGGTTTGTAAAAGTGCAGGTTTTTCGACATCATTTTTTGCCACACTTCGACATAGTTTTAGCCATGACTTTCTCTCATCTAGTCATAGCCAATTTAATGAATATGCGAACCGTTGGCGTCTTGATCCGGAAGTTTTGAAAGCCCAGTTTCCAAAAAATGCTTGGCAGGTCAATCCAGACGGGGGGATAGACGTTATGTTAGTTGTTTACTTTAAGCCCCAAGGCTACTATTACGCTAGTTGGGTTGTTGCTATTTTCAGTACTTTGGGAATATTTAGTTGGCTTGGATATCGTAAATTTAGTTCTCGCACTCTTAATTCTGATCAAAAGCAAGCATAATTTAATTCAAGTTTCCTCATGATTAAAAGCTTATTCCAAAAATATAAAAGCACCTTACCTTACTGGGCAGTGGTTTTAGCCATAGTTTTGCCATGGTCTTTAGGATCTGGGTACTTATTTTTGACTGATTACGTTTGGGGTCCGGTGTTTGTACTACACTGGACTGAGCCAGACTTTTTGTTTAATTTTATTTTTTCAATGTTGGCTTGGGGAATATCCGCTGCTATTTTGCAGAAGCTTTGGCTTGTGGTTGTGATAGCGTTATTGCTTTTTGGCGGACGGTTTTTAGCAAAGCAATTATTAGACAAGCCACTGGTGATTTTTTGCGCAAGTTTAATATTTTTGTTTAATCCGTTTGTCTACGACAGACTTCTTTATGGCCAAGTTTTTGTTGTAGCGAGTTTGGCCAGCTTAGTTTGGCTTGCTGGTTTTGGAATGACTTGGTTAAAGACGCAATCGACTAAGTCTGCAATTTTCATGGGCGTGTGGGCTGCCCTTTGTGTTATATGGTCTCCACATTTTGTATTTATAGTAGGATTATTTTTATCAATGCTGTTTGGTGTAGCAATTATAAACAGGGGAGTTAGCAAAAAGCTTTTCTACCAAATTGGCTTGATTGTTTTTATGGTGTTACTTTTGAACGCTAATTGGCTTATGGCAACAACGCTTGGGAAGTCCTCTGCGACTTTGTTTTCACAGACTCAAATTACGCGCCAAGACTTTGAAGCTTTTAAAACGGCTGGTAAAAGCACAGAAGAGGTTACCCGGAATGTAGTCCAATTGTCGGGGTTTTGGGGGAAAGATCAGTATCGGTACGCTGACTTAGCTCAAAACAAAACCAATTGGGGAAGGAGCTTTGTGTTACTTCTTCCTTTAATTATTTTTGGTTTAATTAGCCTGCTTCGGACTAAGGAAACTTTTGTGTTTGGTTTGGCTTCCGTGGTTATTGCAATCGTAGTTATCTTATTGTCACTTGGTTTGGGAACGCCATTTTCTGCGAAGCTGACATATTGGTTGTTTGACCATGTTCCGTTTTACGCAGGTTTGCGTGATACACAAAAATGGAGTGCACTTCTCGTGGTTGTCTATGGACTATGGTTTGCCTTTGGACTGAAAGCTTGGCAGAAGTTTACTTTGGTTAAGAATCAGTACACAGCTTTGCATATTATCCTTGCTCTTTTAATTGTGCTTTGGGCGCCACTATTATTATGGGGTTTTTGGACGCAAGCAAAGCCCCATTCCTATCCAGTCAGCTGGTATCAGGCGGATCAGCTTTTAGTAAATAGTGATTGTAACGGGCAGACCTTGTTTTTGCCTTGGCATTTATATATGAGATTCTCGTTTACCAACAGCGTGGTGGCAAATCCAGCAAAGCGTTTTTTTAGATGCCCCACTTTCTCAGGCACTAATCAGGAATTTGGGGGGATAGATGACAATAGTGGTGACCAAAAAAGCCAAGCAATTCGTGCTTGGTTGGCAGATCTTGGCCAAAAACCGCATATTTTAAAGGAATTAGATATTCAAACAGTTATTATTGCTAAAGCTGGGGACTGGCCAAATTATTCATGGGTTTCAAACCTGCCTTATTTAGTCAAAATTTCTGAGAGCCCTGAGTTAACAGTTTATAAAGTTAGACCATAAGTTTTATGAACAACACTAAACTTAAAACCATCGCTAGATTAACCGCAGACTACATTGCCTCTTACTTTGGCTATGTTTTTGTCGCCTATGTTATTTGTATTTTTTTAGCGTCTACAGTTCCTTCGACTCGTGTATTTTTTTACTGGCCGGCATTTCATTTAACGGTTTTTATTTTCGGAATTATTACAATTACTAGTCCGCGCTTTTTGTCTCTCCTACATCGCCCACAGTTTGTATTAGAGTCACTTCGTAGTTGGTATTTTGGGTTTGGCTCTTCGCCAAAATTAAAACTATTTTTGTTAGTGTTTACTCCAGTAGTTTTAATAATTTTTCAAGTCTCTATTCCGATGTTGCTGTTTGGTTTCGTTTGCGCATTTATTTTACTGCGCTCTTCTCATATTGCTTTTCCACTCGCGCTATCGATAGGATGTTTTTTGGTTGGGCGCTTGCTTGGCATTTTGGGGCAGGCTCAAGCTGGGGCTTTCTCTGAGTTTGGGTATTACTTTTTAATTCTCTCAGCACTTGTTAACTTGCGACCTTTTCAGTCTAATGCGAGCCTTTTTCAAAGGTTATTTAGACTTAGGGACCAAGGGGAAAACATGGGGAAAAAAACATTTGACAAAGTTCAAAGTCCTGAGATATAGTTAAGTACTCAGCAGACGCAGGGACGAAGAAAAAGTTTGAGGAAAAAATTGGTAAAATAAATAAACAACACATAGCTCGCTTCCAAATAGCGAGCGTCGTCGTAACCTCAGCGTCAATTTAGAAGTAAGAATGAAATCAAATAATTATGAATATCGGAATTCAGCAACTCAAAAATTATTTTAAACAAGAACAGAAAGTTGCAAAGACATTATCTTCAGTAGTTTTAGTTTTTGCTTTCATGGCAGTTGTCATGCCAGCGCTTGCTTCATTTGTATTGCAAGATGATAACTCATCCTGTGGTTATGGCTACGGCTATGGTTACGGATATGGCTACGGTTACGGTTACGGCTGTGACGGTGGCGGTGGATCTTTGATTGTAGATCCTGGTGTGACTAAGACCGTCAACAACGGTACACCTGCACCCGGAGCTACAATTGTCTACACTATCACTGCGCACAACTTTGGTACAACAACAGTTAACGATGTGACAGCGACAGACAGTATCCCAGCTGGGATCACCTATGTCAGCCACACCTTAACTCAGGGTGTGTACAGCAATGTCACGAGCATTTGGAATGTGGGCACACTAGCCTCAGGAGCTGATGCCACTTTGACCATTACAGCCACTGTGAATGTTTCAACTGTTGGAACAGTAATAAACACAGTTACCATTACTGGCTCCAGCCCAGTTGACCCAAATAGTGCCAATAATACAGCTTCTGCCAATATTGTTGTGACTACATCTGGCGGCGGGGGTGGTGGAAACACAGGCGGTGGCGGTGGTAGTTCTGGCGGTGGCGGTGGTTCTGGTGGTAGCTCTGGCGGTGGTAGCAGTGACGGAAGTGTTTTAGGAGACAGTACTGGCTCAACCCCAACCCCAACTGGCCGCGTTCTTGGAGACAGCACTTTGCCACGAACAGGTCTCGCAGTGACTTTAGTTCTTACATTAGTTGCAGTTTCATCTTTAGCCTTTGTTTCTAGAGGTAAAGCAGTTAAAGCAGAGTAGTTAAAAGTTTTTCGTTCAGACACCAACATTCAATTTATCAATCTAGGCAAATTCACAAACATATGACTGGTCCATCTCTGGCAGAAAAAATGGCCCATTGCCCTGGCTGTCAAAAGCCAGTCCTCAATGCAGGACAATTCTGGTCCCATGCAGAATTCTCAATACGATGTCCATGGTGTCAGTCTAATATCCAAATTACTATAGAGCCTAAAATTACCGTAAAGTCCTTAAAACCTGAAGAAAAGACGGATGATGGAAACGCGCAGAATATCCAAAGTATGCAAGTTCCTCCTGAAGGCGGATTGAAAATCATCGGTTACATTTATCCTGAAAGTCAAAAGACAAAAGACGGCCAAGCTGGCCAGAATAATCAGCAGTCCTAACAGAGTTTAACAATTTATTGAGCGGACTACGTGCGCCGCGGGACTACGAGAGCCCATCTAAGAACCTCACTACTCAAGTGTGTATTTTACACATTTGTAAGTGGGAAGCTTGGATGGGCTCTTTATTTACTCCTTCACCACAGCGATATGTATAGCGCTCTGGTGTGAGGGTGGAAGAGCACCGTAAAGGTCGATATAGTGTGTAATTAGTGGTCTGAAAATTATTTCAGCCACTGCTTGAGGAGTGACATGAAAAGATTATTTGCAGGATTAGCCATGCTGACGCTGGCCGCAGCTGCCTTACCGGCTTCTGCAGACCTGTCCGCGAGCGATAATTCTGTGGTTAACTACACGACTAACTTTTTGGTTGGTTTGTATCTAAACCATAGTAATAACGCAAATATCCGCAATACTATCAATACTCGCAGTCGTACTGGCGGCAATGCTATTATTGCTGACGATACAATTGAACGTTCTGGAATTGTAACAGGGGATGCTGACGCCTTAACTGACGTTGGTAACCGTGCTAATTCTACGGATGTGACAGCTGGTATTGACGTTACATTGCCAGCTACGCCTGACGCTTCCGCCACGGATACTTCTGACTTAACGTTAGAACAAGACGAGACGCTTGAAGTCGTTAGTAACACAACTGACAATGCTGACGTTGAAAACTTGCTCGATACATCTGCTGACAGTGGCAATAACATGCTTTCTGCAGGAGACGAAGTAGCTGATAGTTGGATTTTCAGTGGCTCCGGGCGTGCATACAGTGTAGTTAATAATGTTCTCAATTCGGTTCGCGAGAATATTTCAATTACACGCAGGCTAGCCCCATAAATATCAACTACATTTGTAGTAAAAATTAATATGTTGTGTCCGCAATAAAAGCGGGCACACACAAGGACTTATTGTATGAAAAAAATTATTGCAGGCGCAGGTTTGGTTGCTATGTTGGCAGTCACCGGTGGCGTAGCTTCTGCTTCCACCTTTACTGCAGACGACAGTTCTAACTTGTCTTTGACAAACAGCATGAAGAGCATTCGCGCTATCTTAAACCACACTCAAGTCTTGACTGTTGGTGGTGCAAACATTGCTACTTCTAACACTGGTAACTTTGCTATTTCTGCTGGCGATGAAGTCAATGGTTCCACCATTGGTACTGGCCAAGCTGAAGCTGTTACTGGAAGCGACACTCTAGGTAACGACTCCGATACTGGCGTCAACATTGATGCTACTATGGACGACAACCACGCTTTCTACGTCAACGATAGCTCTACTTTGACAGAAAACAACAACGATGAAGAAATCGAAGCTGTTGACAACAACACTCAAGTAAGCACTTTGCTTGATAGCTCTGCTTCTACTGCTAACAGCGGTAACGTTGCAGTCTCTGCTGGCGACGAAGTCAATGACTTCATGGGTACATCTGCTGGCTCTGTTGCTGGTAGCGTAACCACTCGCACAGTTGACATGGTTATGTCTCGTTTGAACATGATCCGCCGCTCTAACTAGTTTTAGGGTTCGGATTATTTTTTTGGGAGGGCCCCAAAAGGGTCCTCCCAAAATAAGCTTTAATCATTATGGTAGACAGGGGCTTGGCGTGCTTCTGGAGGGACTATGGCATAAGGCCTTTGCCTATCAATCAATTAGATAAACACCTATGAAATTTTTAAACACTTCAGTAATAAGAAAATATAGTGATAAATTTTCCGGCAATCGCTTTGGGCATGCTTGGAGTTTATTGTTATTTATCGGCTGGCTTGCAACTAAGGAAATTCGCAGTTTCTACGGACAAGTAATTTTAAGCCAGCGGGCAGTTAAGGCTTTAGCTTTTGATAAGTCTTGGCGCCAAAAACTCTCAGAGTCTGCTTTGGCTTCAGTTTTAGAGAGGCACCAAGAGTTTAAGGGTGCTGTTGAGCTAAAAACAGTTAAACAAACAAGTCAGGCCCTTTCTCTTGGAAACCTTTTTCAGACATGGTCAAGTGCTCGTTTATCTGTCCCTCTATTTTTCCAAAAATCTTTTGCAATTTTAGCAATTGCCTTTTTAGTTCTGCCCTTGGCTCGCCCTGCTTTGGCTGACGAAGTAACTCCGCCACCGATTGAGACACCGTCTAATGTTGAAACAGAGCCAATTTTAAACCAAGGTACAGTACTGGATGTTCAAGAGGGCGTAACAGTGTCCTCCGACTCATTACCTGAAAGCGAAGCTGGAGCCGGCACAGCCCTAATTGACGGTGAGTTACCAGCAAATTTACAACAGCATCTAAATCCTGATCAAGCAAACCCAGAAGAAGATGGAACTCCAGATGTAAGTGATTCTGCTCCAGCGATAGTTTTTGAAGATACAACAACTGGAAATAACGCTTTGTGTGAATCTAATTTAGACTCTCCAATTGCTCTAAGTGAGCCAGCGGCTCCTGAAGGTGACCCGAATGTTGCTTTGGAAAATCCTGATGCTCAGCTTACCGATTTAGAAGTGGTAGCTGAAGATCCAGATGAAGTAACTGCTGTTCCCTCAGAATTAGCTGGATGTAACGGGCAGGGTGGCCGGGCTGTAGTGGTTGCCGATGACGACTCGCAAGTAAACGTAGATCAAACAGCTACCCAAGAAGTTTCTATTATCAATACCAATGATGTCGAGCTTATAAATGACCTTGATTCAGAAGCAGTTAGCGGACAAAATTTGGTTTTAACTGAAGCTGATGGTCAAGACGTTACAGTTTCTACTGGCGATGTGAATGTTGTGGCCAATGTTTTTAACGTGGAGAATAATAACCTAACAAATTCGGAAATTGTTGAATTAACTGAGACTTTCAATAATCTTAGTAATGACGTAATTATGAACCAGCCAGAAAAGTCCCAAGCCCAAAAGGCGCAGGATTTAGTCTCTGGAATTTGTAGTGAGTCTGCACAAGTAAGCGACAACTCAGAAGCCAATATTGACTGTAAAAGTTTTTCTACTTTTAGTCTGACAAATAAAAATACTGCCAACATTGAAAACAATGTGGACGCTACTGGTGTTTCTGGGCAGAATATTATTGAAGGTGTTGAAGAAAACGCCAATATTATTACAGGTGACGTTAATGTTATTGTTAACATCCTTAACATTGTAAACATCAACCTCTACAACTCCACTTTGACCATTGCTAATACAAATATTTTTGGTAATTTTACAGGTGACGTAGTTTTGCCGTCCGAGTTGTACTTTACAAACTTTATGTCTGTGGGAGCAACCGATAATTCTAACGCCTCTCTTGACAGCGTTAAAAAAGTAGTTATCGATATTAGCAACGACAACGAAGCTGACATTGAAAACAACGTCAATATTAATGGTGTTACAGGTGACAACGCGCTTATCGGTACTGGTACTCCGGCTGGCACAGAAGGTGATGTCGACGACAGCGAAATTTCCAGCGGGGATGCACAAAGTGGCGCCAGCGTTCAAACCTTAGCCAATACCAATATTATCAACGGAAAATGGTATATTGGCATGGTTAATGCGCTTGGTTCTTGGAGTGGGAATGTCTACTCTTTGCCAAACGAAGTCGCCATGATTCCTACAACCACAGGATATTCCTTCTTCGCCTCAACTGCCGAGAATGCAGACGGAACTTATGAGTTATTAGACGACGCTATCTTAGATGCTTCTAGCACCGAAGAAACAGAAGTTATTATCAGCAATGAAAATGACGCTAAGATTGTTAACAACGTAAATATTGACGCTATTAGTGGAGAAAATGGAATTATCAACGAAGAGGTGGAAGATTCCAGCGTCCGAACTGGAAATACATTAACCTTGGCCAGTATCCTTAACATCGTCAACTTAAACTTAATTAATGCAGATGTCTTTATTGGAGTAGTAAATGTTCTTGGAACTTGGGATGGGAATGTTGTCTTTGGTTACCCAGACTTAGCAGTTACTCAGCGTATGTCAGGAAATGTCCCATCCAAAGCGCAAGACTCTGCTCGTTACACAGTCAACTATGCAAATACTGGAGATGGTTCTATGGCCGACACTTGGGTTGAATGGCACTTTGCACCAAATGTCTTTGACTTTGATGCAGTGTTTGGGCCAAACAACACAAACCCACAATACTTGTTAGCTCGTCCTGGAATTTTGAAAGTGAACCTTGGTCGCTTACTTCCGGGTACTTCTGGAAGTTTCGATATTGGGCTTCGCGCCAATCAAAATTTACAAGGTGGCGCCACTATTGGTAACTACGCTCGCATTTACGGTGATGGTCCAGAAAAGAACAAAACCAATAATGAGTTTTTGTTGCAAACTGTAGTCCCAACATCTCAAGCAGGTGCTGGAAGCAGTACTGGTGCGGGGAGTCAAAATAATGCAGGCAATCAGAACAATTCTGGAAATTCAGGCACTCAGAATAATCAGGGCGATAACTCAAGCCAAAATAATACTGGTAATCAAAATAACACTGGCACACAGAACAATACTGGTGGCCAAAATAACCAAACTAATAATAATCAGAATAATCAGGGATCGAACAATAATCAGAACAATCAAAATAACGAGAGCACAAACACTGAAAATCAGAACAACCAAAATCAGAACACTGAAAATCAGCAAAATGGTCCACTACCACCAGCAGCAGAAATCTTTGACGCTGGAACCCTTCAGATTTCTAAGAGTAATAATTCGAGCGGACGAACGCTTGCTCGGGGCGAATCGGTAACCTTTACTATTCTTGTAAAAAATACTACAAGCCAGCCAATTTTCAATACAGTTATTTTTGACACACTGTACTCACCAAGCACTTCAGAAACAGATACTGTGCCAATCCCACTAGACACTGTTAAAGCTGGTGAAGAAGTTGAATTGTCTTACGACCTTACAATTGGAGCACAGAGCGCTTTTGGAGTCTATACTAACTCAGCTTATGTTGAGGGTATGGATTGGGGCCTGCGTCCAGTTCGTTCTTTAAGTGCTACCAGTAGCTTTACAGTTGGTGCTCCAGTACTTCCTCAAAATGACAATGTAAAGCCTGACCAGATTGAAGAAGATCCAATAATAGAAGAAGAAGCCAAACCAGAAACTCTCAGAGAAAAAGTTGCTCGCCGAGCACAAGAATTGAGAGATGTTCAATCTGAATTATTGGGAGCAATTCTTGGGCAAACTGATAACAATGAACAGCCACCAATTAGTCGTGGTCCAGTATCTTTTGCCAACAGCAGTCCTACCGGCTCAGCTTTAAATCAAACCCCAGAATTATTGGCAAAGACAGGCAAAATTGGATCCGCTGCTTTTACTGATCTTTACTCAGAATATTTAGCAAAGTCAGCAGCACAAGACCAGCCTGTGGTTAGAGCAGCAAGTGGATGGAAGAGTTTCTTTAACCTAGACATGCTTCTCATTGCATTCTTGTTCTCGATTGGTTACGCAGTGTCTTCTTTCCGCGAAAAACGAAAAAAACAGTTGGGCAAAGCGCCAAGCTTAAAACCCGCTCATCGATTCACCAGTTTCCTATAAACAAAATCAAAAAATCTCTCCAGTGTACACTGGAGAGATTTTTGTTATACTAGCTTTATGCATTGGTTATTCAAACGACTTATTTTAGCTATTTTCATTGCTACTCTTGGAGTAGCCATTTTAAACGGCCAGTACTTTTTGCGTAATATTAAGCAAAAATTTTGGCCACCAAATGTATCTACTGTTGTAACAACACAGGGTGAGTTGTTGCCTGACACATTAATCATTGAAAGTTTGGGGATCTCTGCGCCAGTTGTATACATAGAGGATAAAACAGAGACAGCCTATCAAGAAGCTTTAAAACGTGGAGTGGTCCATTTTCCAGGAACTGCTAAGGTGGGTCAGGCCGGGACAGTTTATATTTTTGGACACTCTTCTGACTACCTTTGGAGCAATGGTGAGTTTAAAACGGTTTTTGCTACGTTGCCACAAATTAAACTTGGAAGCAGTATTTTGGTTACCAATAGCACTGGACAACCGTTTATTTATAAAGTTATTTCAACAAAAATTATTTCTCCAAATGATATTTCTGTTTTAGAACAGGACACGTCAAAACATTTGTTAATGCTCCAAACTTCATATCCAATTGGAACAGCCTTAAAGCGATATATTGTTGTCGCCGAATTAATGTTATAATAGAGCTGTTGTTAGCAATCTAGACACAAATTATGTTAAGAAAAAAAAGTAAAATTCAAAA
>OFRG01000849.1_pt1 | contig 10404 bp, 3 predicted proteins | sample 1543071 | NCBI WGS metagenome assembly OFRG01 (sample SAMN07774222, study PRJEB24372) | wastewater metagenome | isolation source: WWTP Verbania (Effluent) | place: Italy: Verbania | collected 2015-12 | reverse complement strand
TCCGGTCATTACCTACACCGTAAAATATTCAAACGGAGATTTCGCCGCTATTGGCGCTGAAACAATTTTTCATCCAACTATCCAAGACGATATTTCGGATATTTTGAATAAACTTTCGACAGTCTGTTCTGTTGCAAGTCCGGCGACGCGTATCACTGTTCTCAATAGTGGATCGCTTTCCGGAACTACCATTACCTGGGATCCGGGAGATATTGCTGATATTGCTCCAGGGAACTTTGACACTGTTTCTTATACGGTGGATTACACGGGCTGTCCTCAGGGTCCAACTGTCTACCAAAACGATGCTTCGGGATTTGCCGACAATGCCACTCAGCTCTTCTCATCAGTTGATGTTCAAGTAGGAGTCGACGAAACTCCTCGCGGATATTTTGCAAAAGGGGACACAGTTCAAGGTGTTACGGAAATAAAGGCCTTGAATGATGACAACAAGACAAAAGTCCAAACGTACGGAGATATTTTTTCATATAATTTATACGGAGCCAACCAAGGCGCAGTTGCAATAGGAGATGTTCTCTTGATAGACCATATCCCGGCAGGACTTTCATTTGTCTCAACTGCATTGCCGGGCTCTATTCAAGGAACCATATACTATAGTACAAATCCTTCTGCCTCCGCGCCTGTTGTGGTGCCGGGAGTTGGTATCACGACGGGTGGAGATTGGACAAGCACGCTTCCGCCTGTAGCATCAGATGTAAAATGGATCACAGCATATGTGTCATGTTTGGACTCAGGCCTTTTCCCAGCACCAATCGGCAACACTCGATGTGCCGGCCAGCCTTCAAGTCTCATCCTTCCGATTCAAGTATCGATCGATACTCCAGGAAATATCTGTCTTGATACAGAAATCCAAAATACTGGAACAATGAAAATCAATGCGGCAGCAAGTAGTATTACAAGCGACGGTCTTGATACTCCAGCAAACATGACTGTTTCTGACAATGAACAGACACACGTCTCACCATCACTTGGAGTATTGTCTGCTAGTTCTACAATCAATGGCCCGGTATCGATCCAGATCGGTCTCACGGGTACTTATACATTTACTGTTACAAACACGGGAATCGATGGAGCACAAAATACGACAGTTACTGTTCCTTTTCCTCAAATACTTGTAAATGGAACAATGACTTCTATTACTCCTACATCAGTTACAGGAGCAGGTTTTCAATTCCTTCCTGCATTTCCTGCAACTCCAACTCAAGTGCAGGTTGACCTCGGAACAATTGCTCAAGGATCATCAAAATCTTTCACTATTAAGTTCAATATTCCTGCTGGAATCATTAACAACAGCGTTCTTAATATTTCAGCAAGTATAACTGCAACTGATGATAACAACTGCCGAACAATCAGCGCCGAACTTTCCAAAGCGACAACGGTTCTTTCTCGTCCAAAAATTCAGGCCTCAAAGACTGTAGACGAATCAGTTGTTCCGGGCGGAGGCGACATACATTATTCTATTACTTACAAAAACACCGGCACTTCTCCTACAACAGGCACGTATGTCATTGACCATGTTCCGTACAACACAGTCTTCAAGGAAGCTTATACAACAGGAACAGTCAATAACAATACGTATACTTGTGTAGGTTGTACAGTCTATTTCTCCAATGATCCGGCTCTCCCTTCAGCGCTTTCACCGACAAGTCCTCTCGATGCTTCCAAAATCAATCAATATTTTACACAAGGCATAGAAAGTCCGGCCGGTGTCTGGACTCCCAACGGCATCACCGCTGATCAAGTGCTCTGGGTTGCGTGGCTTGTTGATGATACCAGTTTCCCCGTTGATATTTTGCCTACGGGCGCAATCGGCAAAGTCGGAATGACAGTAACCAACGACGACAATGGTGTTCTTGCGGGTACTATTTCTTCACCGCAAGGTACGTTTGTGGGGAATGCAGCTGCAATCTTCTCCAATGAACTTCTTCAGGCGATCGACAACCAGGTTCTCACAACGATCCTTCCTGATCCAGGTCTTCGCATAGAAAAAACTTCCGACAAAGAAGTTGTCTATGCCGGCGAAGGATTCAATTGGAATATTGATTACTTCAACGATTCAGGAAACAATGACACCACCGTATCGATCACTGATACGCTTCCTTCGGGCACTACACTCGTTGATGCATTTTATACATGGAATGCCGTCGCTATCGCCAATGGAGCACCTTCTGGAGAATTCTCTATCTTGAGTAATCCAAATGTTCTTATTCAAACTAATCCACCTAGTAGTCCACCTATAAATATAGGAGAAACACTTGTTACTATTCAGATTGCGAATAGTGTTGCGGGTCTTCGCGGAGGAGGAGCGCCGCTTCGAAATCTTGAAGGAGGAAACATTCGCCTTCAGATTGCCACGCTTGCAACGCTTCCGACAGGTTCAACTCTTACGAACGTCGTGGTTGGATGTTTCGACAATACAAGCGGAAGTTTCTGTATCAACGATCAAGATGACGTTGATATTGCAAATCCAGATCTATACATAAATAAATTTGTAGACATCCCTGATCCTCTTGCTGGTGAAGATGTCACTTATACACTCTTTGTTTCTAACGAAGGAATCCATGATGCTACAAATGTAGTAGTTAGTGATTCTCTTCCTGCGGGAATGAGTTATGTGCCCGGAAGTATTGGTGTTGTTTCGCCGGGATCTCCACCAGGCTGGACGGGTTGGACAATTGGAGCTCCCACTGAAACCCCTGGGCCATGTCCTTTAAATGCAATAGGAACTACTTGTTTATCATGGAGTGTGGCGGATGGTAACCCTCTTACTAATCTTGGTTTTCCACCTACAGCTACTATTCCCGCCAATCCTTTGTCATCAGGTAACGCTCCTAAAATAATGATTCGGTACACTGTTCATGTAGATGCAGCAGTTCTCCCGGGTACTACTCTTACAAATGGTGCATGTACTGCGAATGATTTAACTGAAGATGTTGTAAATGATCCGCCTCCAGGTTTCCCAAATTGCACAAGCCGAGACGTCACTACTCCGCTTCCTGATCCGTATGTCACAAAGAGCGGTGACTTCACCGTTATGCCGGGAGCAACAATGACGTATACCGTCTCATATGGAAACACGACTCGAGAAACTGCTCAGAATGCATACATTATAGATACGTTTCCAGTCTCAACATATCCTGACTATGTAACAAATCCAACTCCTGATATGAAGCTTGTCTCTGTTGCTGGAAATCATGGCGAAGTTATTTACTACCATGACGGACCACTCTCCACTCAACCACCATTCAATTGGGCAACACCTGATCCAAGCTGGACTACAACTCCAACGGCAAACTCTGCATTTGTCGCTATCAAAATCCCTCAACCGCTTGCTGGTCAAGCTGCTTCGTATCCTTGGAGAGTGACATTCAATTTCCAAGCAACCGATCCGGTTTCTAACAGTATTTTGCCTGCCGGACTTACGCTTACGAACAAAGCTGAAATCTTTTCTTCAACAACAGACTCTGATCTGTCAAACAATCTTGCAACTGCCGCAACTCATACGCCGGGACTTGATCTTGCCGTCACAAAAACAGGATCAATCGAAGGCGGATTCCCAGGAGCAGCTCCAGGAGATCCGATCACCTATACGCTTACTGTTTCCAATGCGGGAACAGTCGATGCCTGCGGAGTGTATGTGACGGATGCTTTGGGTACCAATCTCGTAGCTGTTCCTCCAATTCACAATTTCAATACACTCGATCTCAAAGACGCTTTTGGAAATCCAATCCTTCCAAATGATCTTTCGGGCAACCCAATTTCCTCTCCTGTAACAATCAATTTTTCCGGAACAGGTGGAAGCTATCGATGGGATCTCGGATCAACAACTTCAAGTTCTCCGATTTACTACCAGAATATTTGTATGCCGCCTGGTTCAATCCAGACATTCAAAGTATTTGCAAAAGTAGTTGATACTATTACTGTTGATGCAACTCCGGTAGTAAACAATACTGTTGTCGGTGAAGATTCTCCTGCAGTAGAAGATCTTCTTGCAAATAATACTGACAGTTCTTCAACCATCGTCTACTTGGCTGATCTTACTATCGACAAGAGCGGCTTCTCTTGTGGCGCCAATTTTGTGTGTGGAGATTCTGATGATGATCCAAACTGGGCCAAGAAGAACGAATACATTCAATATCATATTTCGTATGACAACAACGGAAGCATTGATGCCAAAAATCCGGTTATTGTAGAGAGCATTCCCGCAGGTACGTGCTTTAGACTAAATTCCATCACGCCGATTCCCGGAGCAAGCATTGAATATTATTCGGCATCAGCGGCTACCTGGTTCCCAGAAGCAAGCTATGTTCCTATGGGAAATCCAGATTGTGATATGACACAGTTCAGAGTTGTCTTTAACACTTCATTGCCGGCGCCTGCCCATTTTGATTCAGAAAACTCTCTTGCTGAACTTTCCGGTCCAAAAACAAATCTCGAAGGAGTAGCTCGAACGCTCGGAGATTTCTTGCAGCTCATTCAACAAGGCCTACCAACAGTTTATGGAGAACGAAGCTCTCCGCAGATGGCTGACTATGACGGCGATACCAAGAATGACCTTTTCTTCTCGGGCCAGCTTGATGGTAGCAATCCAAAAGTATTTCGAAATCAGTCAACTCCAGGAACTGTATCTTTCGTGCGACAAGCAGCTTCAGATTTTACTCAACCAAGTAATTACTACGGTAGTTCGTATGTTGACGCTGAAGCAACCGTTGACTTTGGAGGTTCTCCTCTCCCAGATATCGTTGTGATGGATGGATATGTAATTCAGGTATATCAAAACGAGAGTACTGTTGGTAGCGGAAATATTACCTTCAATCCTATCTATACTTCGCCTCAACTCTTCAATATAAGTGGATCAGGAGTATTTAGTCCCTATACGAACTACAAGGTTGCTGATCTCAACAACGACTCAAAACCCGACCTTCTTCTTTTTGGAGGTGTGGATTCGAAGGCTTGTGTAAATACGACTTCTCCGGGTAATGCACCGATTTCATTTACTTGTACAACAGGAGGTCCTGGAGCTGATGGTGGTCTTGGGATTACGGCGATCAATGGAAGTATAAATGTGGCCGCAGACTTCAACAAAGATGGTTTTACTGATATAGGTGTTGGTCACCACGGGGGAAGTTCAAATGCTATTTATCAAAACGATACATTGACACCTGGTTCTGTAAACATTGCTTTCTCTCTCGTATTTTCAGATGCTGGATATTCTTATTTTTCAAAAAAAGGCGGACAAGCTATAGATCTTGATGGAGACACTTTCTTGGATCTCGTGTTTGGTAGATGGATGTATCACAACAACTCAACACCTGGTGGACCTGTAAGTTTTGCCTACGGTACTAACACAGGAAGTTATGGACCGAACTACTTTGAAGATTTCAATGGGGATGGTCTTCCAGAATTGATTGCCACGGGTTCTGCCTTTGCTACTCAACACGCCGTATCTCTCAATACTTCAACTCCTGGATCTATTAACTTTGTCCGACAACCCCTCAACAATGTTACCTTCACTACATGGTCAACTGCGCTTGCGCAGATACATGATTTCAATGGCGATGGTCGCAAGGATATCTTTTTGCCGGGCTTTGATTACAACTCGGGCATTTATACTCCGCACTCAGAATTCTTTAGAAATACTTCTTCTTCACCGAGCGTAAGTTTTGTAGCAAGTCCTGATGCAGGTGCTCATGTCTATACTTCTTCTGTTTTTGCTCCTCGACTTGATCCGCCGCAATCTTTCTCACAAGAGCTTGTCTTGATGCAATCTCCTGTCGTTGCTGACTTCGATGGAGATGGCGCGCCTGATGTGCTCGTTGGTGGAGGTCTCACTGATACTATTTCTTCTGTCTCGACAGCTCCTGCTATTTTCCACAATGAAACTGCACAAGCCGTTCGTGGAGATCCTCTGGTGTTTGGAACATACAATAGTGCGTTCTCACCACTGTCTTCTTTCCAGGGAGTCAATATGCTCGTAGATGATTTTGATCAAGATTCTTCAAACCTTCCTGATATATTGTTTGCAAGTATTGGACAAGGCACAAGCGTCTTCACCAATAAATCCGCACCAAATGCTCTCAACTTCGTTTCGTCATCTCAAACGGCGTATTTCTCTTCAGGAACATACGAGACAACAATAGATTCTACTGGGCTCATTGCTTGGGACAAGCTTCAGGTTGTCCAAGTCATTCCTCCGGGAACTGATATAAAATACAGCCTCTATTCTGATGCAGGATATACGAGTGTTATTCCAGGATACAACCTCGTCTCTGCAACAAGCGGATATATCGATCTTTCTTCGGTGCCTTCTGCCTACGGAACGCTCTATATGAGGATCACTCTCATGACAAGCGATCCGCAAGCTACTCCTGCGTTCGATGCGTGGAGAGCAACGTACAAGAGCTACAACAGTCCGTCGTTTGATTTCGGTGTTCAAGTTACCAGCACGCCAACTGTTTCAGTTATCGATAACACGGTCAGCATTTCAAGTGATACTCCTGAAACACGATATGACAACAACAGCGACAACTATCAGATGAATGTTACTCAGACAGACCTTGAAATTACAAAAACTGTCGACAAAGCTGCTGCTGATACGTTTGATGTTCTCACGTATACGCTTCGCTATGAAAACGTAAGCTCTCAAACAGCGCAAATGTTTACTATTAGTGATCCTGTGCCGAATGTTCTCAATAGTGTTTCTGCCATCGCCTCTCTTACTTCCGGTGGTGATACGGTCACATGTTCGGTCTCATTCGGAACGGTCACTTGTTTCGGCGGACCACTTTCTCCAGGCGAGTGGGGAACAGTGACAATCACTGCTACTGTCTCTGGCTTTGCATTGGGCGGAAGTACTATCACAAACACAACACATATCGCAAGTCCGATAACCTACGAACCAAATCTCGACAACAATGACGACTCTGCCTCAACATTCATCGGTACTCGTGCAAACGTCTATGTAACAAAAGATGGACCCGCCTCAACTCCGATCGGACAAAATATTACGTACACGCTTTCGTATGGAAATAATGGAAATGACGACGCCGGAAATGTTCAGATCAGCGATATCCTGGATCCGAATGTTGATTATGTAAGCTACGTCCAAACAGGTGCTGGACCATTCGTCTGTGCAGAAGATATTGCAACACATACGCTCAACTGCAACACAACAGGCGGACTTCCAGGTGTAAGTCCTGGGCCAACACTTGTGCCCGGAGCAACAGGCACAATCACTATCACCGTATTTGTTCACAACGATACCAATCTTCTCATCAACAACACGATACTTCGCAACCACGTTGATATTTCTACAGAGAGTGTAGAAGTGACACTCTCTGACAATCACGACGATCATGATGTACCAGTTCTTCCTCTTGGTAATTCTTCCATTGCCGGATATGTATTTCTCGATAGTATTCCAAGCACTCCGATTGTTCAACGCACCTTGTTTGAAACTGGCATTGGAGGAGTCGATGTATTCCTCGCAGGTGTAGATATTTATGGCAATATATTCGGTCCAGACAAGACCCTCTATCCGATTGCCTACCAGAGCATGATGCAAGATCTCGTTTCGCTCTCGCTCATCCCAAGTGGAACATACTTGGCAAGCGAGCCATATCCAGCCGGAAGTTATTTCCCACTTGATCCAAAAACAACAGCTTCCAACGGCACGTATAGTTTTGCAGGACTTTCAGCCGGAACATATACGCTCTTCGAATCTCAGCCAAACGGCTATCTCTCAACAGGATCAAATGCCGGATATCGAAGCTTGGATCCAATCTTCTTCACTCCGGTCTATAATCCTGCTATTGATGGAGAAGGTACGTCAGACAATGCTTCGATAGATGTGGACAAGATCATGAACATTATCTTGGGAGACGGACAACAAGCTCAAGAATATGATTTTGGAGAAGTGAATGGAATTATCGGAGACCAGATATTCTTGGATGCCGACGGCGATGGATTCTTTGACTCCGGCGAAACTGGAATTGGAAATGTCACGGTTGCAATATATACCGATGCAAACAACAACGGCACAATCGACGCAGGCGAGCCATTCAAGAGCGCGACAACAAATGGAAGTGGATTCTACCAAGTCACAAATATGCCGATCAATACGACATATATAGTGAAGGTCACCGACAACAACAACGTGCTTGGCGGATATAGTGTCAGCTTGTTCCCAGGTTCTACGGGGCTCAACAATGAAGGTAAAGATCCTACTGGATATCGAGTGGTGCTTACCGGAGCTTCACCATCTAACACTACAGCCGACTTTGCTTATGCATCTACTACAACATGTACGGTAAATTGTGGAGGCACTGGCCCAGGAACAGGTCCTGGAACTACTGATACCGGAACTACGGGCTGTACCGTGAATTGTAATCCAATCACGGGTTCGATTGGGAACACCGTCTTCCTCGATTAAAATAGCGATGGAATATTCAATGGAAGCGATGTTGGAATTCCGGGAGTAGAAGTGTTGTTGTTTATCGATGAAGGCAATGATGGAGCGATCACCACTGAATCTCCGTTGCAGATCCACCTTACAAGCACAGATGATCCAAGCACTCCTCAAGATGAATCAGGACTTTATCAGTTTGTAGGACTTGATATTACCAAGCATTACATTGTCCGAATCGGCTCATTGCCCGCTCCTATTGATACTGCTCTTCCTTCCATCAACAATGTTGCACCAAATCAAAACGCAGATAGATATGGAAAAGATCCTTCAGGCTATATCGTTATCTTAAGTGCATCAAATCCAAGCGACCAGACGGCAGACTTCGGATACAAGGGAGCAGAACTGGTGGCTACTGGACAGAATAGATTAAATAATGTTATAATATCAATCGTAATGCTCCTCGCAGCGCTCGCTATCGCAGGAGTCCTAAAAAGACATTTTACTGTTGCAAAATATGAACAATTTACCAAATAAAAAAATAAGCTCAGTTTTCCTTATCGGACTTTTCGTCATGGTTCTTGGATTCGGCACGCTTTTGACTCATGCCGCCGGTGCTGAGACTATGGCAGGCAACCGGCTTGCTCTTCCGACAATTGGCGTCGATCAGAGTATTATTGAATCAGCGACGATTGCCGGTATTCGAGAAAAAGTCTGGCATCGCGGAGTCAAAAATCCTGAAGATGGCAACTTTGTTCTCGTTGCCCACAACACGCTCAATCTTCTCGGCATCGCCAAAGGAACATTTTATGATCTTCCAAAAGTAAAAGTAGGGGATCAAGCTGTCGTCTATTGGAATGGAAAGACTTATACCTACAAGATAACAAAGGCTCAAATCGTCCCTCCATCCGCTGTTCAGATCGAATTCAATACGCCTACTCCCGTCCTCACTGCATACTCATGCATTTGGACTGGAAATGCCAAGAATCGCTTCATGATTCGCGGAGATCTCATCAGCGTCGAATAACGAACCCTTCTTCTAAAAAAGCCACTCACGAGTGGCTTTTTTAGCGATATTTGCTATAATCAGTATCGTTATGGATCCCGTTAGAGGTCAATCAGTTATTTCAGGCCATTAATGAGATCAGTGTAAAAAGTCGAAGAATTTATTGATTATAAATAATCTACGGAAATCTAAAGATTTCCTACCTCTAACGGGATGGAAGACCAAAAAGAGCTCAAAAACCTCTTGCTTGAAAACCTCGAACTTGCCAAAGAAAACAACCACATGTTGAAGCGGCTTCGCAATGGCCAGCGATGGGCCACCATAACAAAGATTATTTACTGGCTTTTCCTCATCGGACTTTCTGTCGGAGCGTATTACTATCTCGAACCATATGTCAAAACAGTTCGAGGTATCTATGATACGAACAGCTCATACTTTGAATCGATGAAGGGAAGCTTCTCAGATGCAAAAAACTTCAGTGATTTTTTGAATCAGATCAAGGGCAAAGATAACGAACCAGTACAATAACCCCGACGCTTCGGTCGAGGTATGGTTTTAAAAAATAATGCCAAGGTAGCTCAGCCCCGACGACGAAGTGTCGGAGAGCCGACAGAATCGTCGGCTTTGGTAGTAATATGAAAGGCTTTGTATACATTTTAAAATCTGAAAAGGATTTTATTGAGAAAATAGTAAAAGAAGGGTATATTAGGATTAAGAATTAAATTTATTGCCAAGGTAGCTCAGTTGGTAGAGCGCTCCCCTGAAGAGGGAGATGTCACCAGTTCAAATCTGGTCCCAAGCACAAAATTAGTAGGTAGCTAGTAGTAAATAGCGAAAAAATCTAAGCATTATGATACAACAAGAAATTCTCGATTATCTAAAGAGCCAACGAGTTGGTGTTCTTGCAGTTGAAATGCTGGACGGTTCTCCACATGGTGCCACAGTGCATTTTGCCAACGCTGATGATCCGTTTGTT
>OFRG01000848.1_pt1 | contig 10420 bp, 6 predicted proteins | sample 1543071 | NCBI WGS metagenome assembly OFRG01 (sample SAMN07774222, study PRJEB24372) | wastewater metagenome | isolation source: WWTP Verbania (Effluent) | place: Italy: Verbania | collected 2015-12 | reverse complement strand
ATCTCGTGTGTTACAGAATCGATAAACTTGAGTTCAATCCAGCGAACACCTTCTGGAAGCGCATCCTTAATACGCTCTGCCCACTCAACACAAATAAGAGTTCCGGAATCTTGCACAAGCTCATCCCATCCAAGCTGACGCAATTCTTCGACGCCCTCCAAACGATACGCATCAATATGTACAAGACGATGAAAAGCGTGGCCTTCGAGGCGATATACCTTCTCGAGTACAAAAGTAGGGCTAGTAACCGTTTCACCTACCCCAAGTGCACGCGCAATACCCTGCGTGAACGCGGTTTTACCCGCTCCTAAATCACCCTGCAACGCCACAATAGTGGCCCCAGTAGGCCGTGGGGTAAGGGTCGAGAGAAATTTTTGAGCCTCCGCGTAGGTCTCTTCCAAGCTTCGAGTCACGAGTGCCATATCAGCCATTCTACCCCCTCCCCCAGGCCAGGGCAACGGGTATACAAAAAACCGCCCGGGTTTCCCCGAAGCGGTTTTTTGTTGAGAAAATCTCAGCGAATGTTATGCGTTGCTCGAACCGGCGAATGCACGACGGATGAGTGCAACGATAAGCACTGCAAGGATCAAGAGAAGCAACCATCCTACCGCTGTCTGTGGGAAGAATGATGCACCGATGTCACCAAGAAAAGCAGTATTGCTGTTTGTATCAGTGTTTCCTGCAACTGTTGGAGTTGAACTTGCGACTACGATAACCGTAGATGGGTTAAGAACACCTGCCACTGCAACTGTGTTGCCTGGAGTAGGAGCCACGTGGGTGAATCCTGTGATTGTTACATCACCATTCTTAGCTGTTGTTGGGTTAAAGAAGTCCATACGGATTGCCATAGGGAGATCAGTACCAATTGCCACAGAAGGGCTGATTGCTGCACGGAAGCTGATTGAACCGCTACCGCCCGCTGCAATGTTTCCTACTGGGTAAATAAGTGTCTGACCATCGCGAGCAATACCGTTCTGACTGTCGATAAAGGTAAGTGTTGATGGAAGAGTTACACGGAGGATACCGTTTGTAAGACGAGTACCACTCTGGTTCAACCAACCGATGCGATAGAGAACGATTTCACCTGGAAGCGGGTTCACGTTGTCGAGACCGTACGAGATGATGATCGGAGAAATCGCTGGAGTAATAACCTGTGGGGTTACAACTACCGGTGGGTTGTTGTTCACAACAACTGTTGATGCACGAGTGTTGAAGCTAAGAATCTGACCGCGAACAATCTGACCATTCTGATTCTGTGACACTGCACGGAAGAAATAGGTAGTGTTTGGACGGAGACCCAAGATCACGCTTGTGAATGTTGATGAAGTGATTGAACCAAGGTTACCAACCGAAGTCTGAAGACCAAGGTTTGTGGTGAGACCATACTCGAAGTATGCGCTAACCTGCTGAACCTGACCGCCTGTAGTTACAAAACCGTTGAGACGAGCTGAATCAGTGAAGATTTCTGTTGCAGGGTTTGTCGTAACTGAGAGAATCTGGTTCTGGTTGTTGTTAATGAAACCAGATGTCTGGAAGTTCAAGATTGAACCTACAAATGTTCGGCCGTTCGCCTGACAGTTTGCACGGTAGAAGTATGTCGTTGCTGAGTTCAAGTTAAAGAGTGTTGTTGAGAAACTCTGTGTGTTTGAACCTGAAACAGACTGTGTTGGTGAAGTGCTTCCGAGGCTAGTCGTTGGACCGTACTCAAAGAAACAGGTACCACTCTGGAACTGACCGCGGAAATCGATTGTACCGTTTACCAATACTGAGTTCTGACTGAAAGTCGTTGCTGAGCCTGTGGTTACGATTGGATCAATATTCTGCTGTACGTTCTGCTGAGTTGAGAAACTAAGCATTGAACCAGTGAAGCTGCGTCCGTTTACGATACAGTTTGCACGGTAGAAGTACGTAGTGTTTGGGTTAAGGTTGAAGAGTGTCGATGAGAAACTCTGTGAGTTAGAGCTTGAAACAGACTGGCTGTTTGAAGTCTGACCGAATGACTGGCTTGTGCCGTAGTCAAAGAAACATGATCCGTTCTGGAAAGTTCCTCGAAAATCGATGGAACCGTTTACCAGAGCCGAGGTCTGAGAGATAGAGCTTACAGAGCCCGTCGTCACAACTGGATCTACCTGAGTCTGCACTGGCGGAGTTACCACCTGAGTCTGGCCTACACGAAAACGTGCAACCACAGTCCCAAATTCTCCAGGAGCGATATCACCAAGTGATACGCCTGATGAACTAAAGAGGTTTACTCCGTTAGTAAGCGCGTTGCCAGCACCTGTTGTGTTTCTGTCCCAGTTCACTACACCGTCAAAAGAAAGTGTCTGAGCTGAAGGAAGATTCACACGTGAAGTACCCTGCATGCTGCCTGAGTTGTCTGAGAAGACAATGCCAGTCAACTGATGTGATGCAAGAGCACCTGACCCTGGTGAAGAAAGCTGTACACGCACGTTGCGGACAGTCTGATCTCCATCGTTAGCGTAGTAAATACCGAACTCAACAGTTTCTCCTGGCTGTGCCGTTACCGACGAAGTCCAATAGCTGTTTGAGTTAGGATGCTGAGTTGAATTGTATACCGCAAGCACACCGAGACCGTCGTCAGTCAAATGTGGACCGACAGCAGCAACAGCTGGTGATGCAGATACAAGTACTACAAGCGCAAGCGCTGCAGTAACAAGTTTTGCAAGAATGTTTGTTATTTTTTTCATAATAAGTTTTTTGCTCTATTCTCAATCCTCAAGCGATCTAAAGTGCCGCTTAAGCATTGAGGTTAGAGGCCAAGTATTCTCGTGGAGAATACTTGGGCCATCTGGTTTTGGTCGGCGCACGATGAAACATGTGCGCCAAGCCTATATGTACTGAACTAGTTGCGGGTACCGAACCCCCGTCCGCGCTGCGGAGGAGGATTACGGATGACCGGAGGCTGCATCGTCGGAGGCGGGTTGTTAACCGGAGGAGTGTAGGTATGGCCACCACCACCGTGGTTACCGCCGCCGTACTGACGACCTCCACCATACTGCTGACCGCCGCCGTACGTCGTACCGCCACCACCAATGCTTCCACCGTGATGCACGTAGTTGGCGCCAAAGTTGACACCGACACGCACAATGCGAGCTTCCCTTCTTCCGAAGTAAGCACCGCAATCACCGCATCCACTGTTCGAAGGAAGACCGTGCGGGCAAAACCGCTGCGGGGGCAATCCCGGGTTGGGATACATACCCGCGGGTCCTACCGAGTAGCCACCCATGCGATTCCTGTTGTTGATGTAACCCCAGGAACTACCAATCGGCGCCTGGACAACACGAGGCTGAACCATGGACACCAACCGGCGAGCACGAGGAGCTTCAATCAAGGGAGCGGCTTCGAAGGTCGGCGCGTCATCATCGTCGTCGCAAACGGGAATTTCCCGCTTGGACTTCTCGATGAACACCGGCTTTTCGACAACCTTAACCTTGGTCCTGGTCCGCCACTTCGTCTTGTAGACAGTGCGAACCTCGGTCCGTACTTCCGGCGCAGGAGCGGCGGTGCGGTGATGACAGTTACAAGAACAGTCAGGACCACACACGACTTGCTGCTGCGTAGGATTGTTATGGCACGTGCACCCCACACCATTTCCCTGAATGGGAGCCGATGAAGGAGCAGCACTCGATTGAGTAGCCGAAACAGAAGAAGTGGAACCAGGCTTGATGACCTCGAGGACTTTCGTCATCGTGTCGATCAGCTTGTCCTGCTTTTCGAGCAGTTCCTTCTTCATCTGAATCTGGCCTTGAGCGAGCGTGTCGAGACCGGAGAGCACAGGAGCGTTCGCCTTTACGGCAACCTTCTCCTGAATCTTTCCGAACGTCTCAACAGTCACCAGCATCATTTGACCAAACTTGTCTACCGTAAGCATAGGCGAACCAGTCGTCTGATTCGAAGTCTTTGCAGACTCCAAGTCAGACTTGTACTTCGCAGCTTCGTCGATAACAGCCTTGCGGGTGTTCTCGGCAGCCAGACGCTTGTCGCGTTCTGACTTTGCTTCAGCCTCAGCGGCGTCAACACGAGCCTTGAGGTCGGCCATAGAAGGAGCTTCCGATCCAGCCTCATTAGAGGCGGGATCAACAAGACCCCTCATATCGCTTCTCAATCTGCTGTTCTCTTCCCGACCCTTCTTGAGCTTGCTGTCAGCTGCGGTAGCAACATGTGATGTCAGATACATGTATCCGAGCACCATCGCCACGATCACAATCAGACCCAGCATCCCCAGAGCGAACGCAGCCACAACACCTCCCCAGTTAGTACCAGGGGGGTTAACGATCGTCTCAGAGGTCGCCCGAGGATTCGGGTTAGCACCAGGAGTCGGTTCGTTAGGAGCGGTAAAGGTAGACATGTCGAGCTCTCCCCTCTCCTCTTTCGAGGAAAAGTTTGTTTGGGCTAGCTCGACAGAGCGTCACCCAACGGTAAGTTAAGGTGTAACTCTCAAATCTATATTCAGTACATTTTAAAGATCTCTCTGATTGCGGATTTCCCGCAAACTCTTGGTCTCAGAAAATCTGAGGCCGAGAGAAGCGAGGGCGTATGTGTCGTTGAGACTCACACGCCTTCTGTTGTGTCTCGCGCATCTGGTTAATGAGCGAGACGATGTTGTGCTAGTTGCGGCCGCGTCCGCCGCCCATGATGGTGCCGGAAGGGGTTATGACAGGAACCGAGTAACTACCGAACCCACGTCCGCGATCAGAATGAGTCGTCGGAGGGGTTACAGGAATGCCACCACCTCCACGAGAGAGGTAACTGGATTCGAAACCCACATTGAACCCGATCTGCGGAGTGCGAGCAAGCTTCCGCTCGAAGTACATATCGCAAGAAGTACAATCACTTTCGGTCCCCAAACCATGAGGACAGGGGCGCGGCGACTTCCGACGAATCGTGATCACACGCGTGGCTCCATCAGCGGAACGCACCGTGCGGTACTTCACCGAGGAAACAGAGCCTTGGTCTTCCTCATCACACGCGGCGTACGTCGTTCCTGGAGTACAGCTACAGCCTGCGTTCCTTCCCTGAACGGGAGAAGCGGACTGAACCGTGACCGGAGATTCCGTTCTGACTGGCGTAGCCTGGCGATTGAACGCCAGGAGCCACATCAGAACCCAAAACCCTAGAACCATGGCCACGATCTCGAGCGGCTTGAACATGAGTGATCCCTCCTAAAGGAATCGGTCTTCGCACTAGCACTGTAAAGGTACTGTTGAGCACATGAACTCTCACATGCTTAAGGCCCAAGCTAGACAATAAATTGCCAAACTGAGGACCTAAGAAGTAAGAATGTTGAGGGCTTCCCAACTGATCTTTCTGTATTAACTTTAGCACCAAAACACGCTTTTGTCAAGCCCCTTTTGCCTCTTTTAGGACTAGGGACGAAAAGCCCCTAGAACAGCCTGGTTGAGCCATTCTAGGGGTCGGTCTATCCTTATTTCAAGGATCGCGTCGTAGTAAGGGACGTCTTTGCGTTCTAACACCCAAAAACCCCCAAGTCAATACTCTTGGGGAATACGAGAGATCCAGTTGTGGAAATTCTGTGTTTTCTGAATGGTTTCATTGCGCCGTGCGTGCCCTTATACGGAAAGAGTTCATAAAAAGGAGACGCACGAGAAGCCAAAAACTGTCAGCACACAAGAATCGCCCTGTCGAGATTGTTTATACTTCCAAAGCCGCGTAGAATAGAGAAACATGACGATCGCCTTTGACGAAGACAAACAGAAAAAGCGACTCGACGATCTCTATCAGGAAGAGGCGGAACAACTCGCCCAAGTACTCTCTAAAAAATACGATCTCCCCTACATCGATCTTTCTCTTATTTCTATAAACACTGACGCTCTTAAGGTAATTCCAGAAGCAAAGGCGCGCGAAGCAGGTATTGCGGCGTTTGATCTCACAGGCCACAAAGTAAAAGCAGCGATCCTCTCCCCTCAGCACGCCAAGCTCAATGAACTTGTAGAGGAGCTCACCCGCGAGGGCTACAGCTTTAGTCTTTATATGGGTTCAAAGCACAGTATCGAACGGGCATGGGAACGCTATGCCGAGATTTCTGCAGCAAAAACCTCCGAAGCGGGACTTATTGATGTGTCTCAAGAACACCTCACGCACTTTTTGAACGAAGTTAAAAGCACAGAGGATCTTAAAAAGTTCGTAGAAGAAGCGCTCGACAAGAGCCATGCACATGGTGCTTCTAAAATTTTGGAAATCGTACTCGCCGGTGCGCTCGCCATCGATTCGTCTGATATTCACTTTGAACCCGAGGAAGCGACTGTACGACTTCGATTCCGTCTGGACGGCGTACTCCGAGACGTTACCGAAATAAAAACAACTGCCTACAAGCTCGTACTCTCTCGCATCAAACTTATCTCCGGACTTAAACTTAACCTCAAAGAAGGTTCGCAGGACGGTCGCTTCACTATTAAAGTTGGTGATCAGGAAATTGAGATTCGTACCTCCGTTATTCCCGGTGCCTACGGCGAATCGATTGTAATGCGTGTACTTAATCCGAAAGCGATAGCTGTTCCCCTTGGAGAAATGGGTATCGAGCCGTATCTTCTGGAGATTTTCCAAGCAGAAATCCAAAAGCCAAACGGTTTGCTTCTTGTAACAGGTCCGACAGGCTCTGGAAAAACGACAACACTCTATGCGTTTTTGAAAGCAGTAAACAGCACAGGTTCTAAAATCATCACGATCGAAGATCCGATCGAATATCATCTCAAAGGAATCTCACAAACTCAGGTAAACGAAAAAAGCGGATACACCTTCCTCGAAGGACTCCGCTCAGCACTTCGCCAAGATCCCGATATTATTATGGTAGGAGAAATTCGTGACCGCGAGACAGCCGAGATTGCCGTGAACTCTGCGCTTACGGGTCACCTTGTGTTCTCAACGCTTCACACAAACAACGCCGCAAGCGCGATCCCCCGCCTTATCGATCTTGGCGCAGATAGCCGCATTCTCCCCTCTGCACTTAGCCTCACAATCGCCCAGCGACTTGTACGAAAGCTCTGTATGGCGTGCCGAAAAGAAGCAGCACCAACTGAACACGAAAAAGGCGTCATCGATCGCGTACTCGCCACAATCCCTCCTTCATTTACCGGCCCAAAAGCAGCACTCACTACCCTCTGGCACCCAACCGGGTGTGCGGAGTGTAACGGCACTGGCTATAAGGGCCGAGTGGGTGTGTTTGAAGCAATCAAAATGGACCCTGCAGTGATCGAAGTTATTAGCGGCAACCCGTATGAGCGGGAAATAAAAAAAGCGGCCGAGCCGCAGGGTATCCTAACTATGGAACAAGATGGTATACTGAAAGTAGTTCGAGGCATTACCGATATACCAGAACTTTTGAGAGTCATTGAAATCCAGGACAGTAATCTCTAAGCAAAACCTCAGTGTATGGGTATACCAGAAGGCGAAGTAATTCCTGAAGGAACGTCCGAGCAGCTTCCGTCAAGCGGAGAACAAAGACGCCCTTAGTGAAAAACCAGACGAGCAAATGCTCGATTGCTTAGAGATTAGTATTCTGGATTTGTGAGAGCTGAGAAGAAATTGCCTAACTTCGAAAGTAGTCTAGCATGTTCTCATCCAAATGTCAAGCACCCCTCCCCAACCACACGCAGATGCTCCCATCGCTAAAAGCGATGACCGCTTCTTGGACTCCACACTTCGCCCTGCTGCATGGGACGAATATATCGGTCAGGAAAGTATAAAAAAGAATCTTCAGATTCTTCTTCGTGCTGCAAAAGAGCGCGGACATCCCGCGGAACATCTTCTTTTTTACGGTCCACCAGGACTTGGAAAAACAACTCTCGCACATCTTGTTGCGCGAGAGTTAGAATCACAACTCAAATCGACATCAGGCCCTGCGATTGAGAAAGTTGGCGACCTTGCGTCGATTCTCACCAACCTTTCTTCAGGCGACGTGCTCTTTATCGATGAGATTCATCGTCTCAATAAATCGATCGAAGAAATTTTGTATCCCGCAATGGAGTCAGGCTCTTTGAATATCATCATTGGCAAAGGACCCAGCGCACGCACGATCCAACTCGACCTTCCTCCGTTTACTTTGATCGCTGCTACAACGCGCATTGCCGCACTCTCTTCCCCACTCCGCTCACGCTTTGGTGGTGGTACGTTCCGTTTGGAATTTTATTCTACCGAAGAGCTCGCAACTATCTTGAAACGCTCGGCGCATATTCTGGGAATCGAAATCGACAACGAAGGTGCGCATGAAATTGCATCACGTTCTCGCTCTACTCCTCGTATCGCAAACCATTACCTCAAACGCTGTCGCGACTATGCCCAGGTGCATGGAACAGTTCTTAATCGCGAGGCGGTTAAGAAGGCGCTCGCCCTCCTCGAGATTGATGAGATTGGACTTACCTCTGGAGATCGCCGTGTACTCGAAATACTTATTACAAAATTCAATGGAGGTCCTGTGGGACTCGGTACTATTGCCGCCGCAATCTCAGAAGAAGAAGCGACCATCGAAGAAGTTCACGAACCGTATCTTATGCAGCTTGGTATGATCGAGCGCACCCCTCGAGGACGCGTGGTAACCGACCGTGCCTACACCCATCTCGGATACGATATTCCTAAAGACCGACAGGAGAAACTACTCTAAAAAATGGAAAAGGAGCCTTTACACGAAACACTGGAGACAGAAAAGAAAGAAGCATCTTCTCTTGAGAGAAACAACAGTGCTGCTGAAAAAACATCATCATCAGATACAGAAGCAATAGAACGAATTACAGAACTCAAAAACGAACTTAAGGAAAGCAGTCCAACGGAAAGCATTAGAGAACAAGTAGACCACATAGAGTCAGTACTTGAAGAAAATGCTCGTTCTGAAAAAAACACCAAGAAAAAATCTCGGCCAAAGTGGACAGCTCTTTTTATAGCCGCCTTTGCAGCCCTCTCCCCTCTGGCAAGCCGTGAAGATCCCGGAAAAACAATCGCAAAAGAAAATGCAGCATACATTGAAAAAGAGTTGGGTTTTGATTTTGCCGAGCGTGCAACAAAAAATGGATTTACCTTTTCGCTTGATGTTAAAAACCCTGAAGGGAAATACGTTGTTCATATAGGTCAAACCCACGCGCATTATGATCGCGAGAAAAAAGAAATAACGTGGAGTCAGAATCAAATAGCATCTCAAAAAAACATAGAGAAACTTCTCCTTTCATTCAATCAATCTTCACCGGCCACTGTTTTTACCGAGGGAGTAGCGTGTGAAGAAAAAGATTCCTCGGATATGGAATCTGCAAAAGCACTCAATCAATTACTTTCAACTGTCGAAAAAACCGAAATTACACATGAAAAAGCAGAAAGACTACTTAATGTGCTTAAAACCGCCACACATGCACTAGCAGTCTACAGAGAAACTAAAACCACCCTCCAACCTTATCTTGTGGCGAGCGCCATTATAAAATTAACAGAAAACATAAAGCTAAAAGCACCTCAGGAGTTTATTAAAGGAAACGCAAAACTAGCTGCCATAGAAGCCCAGATACAGACCATACGCCAAACCTCTGGTCTTACGCCAGAGGACATGCCATATACTGCTGGTGCAGTTCAAAAACTTTACGCCGAAGGAAAAATTATACTCAGGGGATCCGAAAAGCTTTCTACAAACTTAGAAGGAGCAACCGCTCTTGAAGCATACAAAAATGCAGGTCTCTCTCTGAAACAAGCACGCACGGAATTAGAAATACAAGAAGCGGTAAAAAAAATACGAGAAACAAAGAAGCTTTTTGAAAAACATAGCAAAGAAGACCGTGAAGCAGTCGCTTTAGAAATTATCCAAAAAGGAGTCGCTGCTTCGAAAGAAAAAATCATTCCCTTAGTCTACGGCGCAGCACACGATTTTCAAGATCAGGTTGAAATAAGGAATAACGAGCACCCAGAACACAGACTAGGACTGATTACCCTACAACCCATAGACCACTAAGCGAAGCAACACTAGAAGTTGACTCTTTGAATTTTATATTGCATAAATACCTTGGAATACGGGTTGTCTTTTCATGAACCCAACGACCTTCAAGGAGATAGTAGTAGTGGACGAAAATACTCTGGAAAATATGGGACTGAAGCGAACCTGGGCCGATCCTCATCGATTCGTTCGAAACGGGATCGTTTTCTATCAAGGAGACGGAACCTGGTGTGAAGGCGTTGCGATCTGGGGAGCCGAAGCCATCGAGATGGCAAAGTTCAGAAACGCCAAATTCATCATTGCTATCGGACCTCGCACTCCGCACGCCTGGAGTGAACTGACTGAAATGGTGCGAAATGAAAAGAGCGTTCAACTGGAGTGCACTTGGATCGAATTCACACAGGAGGAAGAGAGAAGGATTCAAGAACACTTCCCACACCTCACTGTCGTCGATATGATTGCGCCCGTCTCCACAAC
>OFRG01000846.1_pt1 | contig 10422 bp, 9 predicted proteins | sample 1543071 | NCBI WGS metagenome assembly OFRG01 (sample SAMN07774222, study PRJEB24372) | wastewater metagenome | isolation source: WWTP Verbania (Effluent) | place: Italy: Verbania | collected 2015-12 | reverse complement strand
GAACTTAAAAAAAGTTTGTTAGAAAATGAGCTTATCACCTCCCCTAACCTCTCCTTATTAAGGAGGGGAAAACTGCAGGTTCCTCCCCGTGGCAAGGGGAGGCTAGGAGGGGTATTGCCGTCTCCAGAAAAGTTAAGAAAGATTACTGTTGTCGAGCAAATTAACCGTCCAACCGGCCTTCTTGACCCAACTATAGAAATCAGGCCAATTAAAAATCAAGTCGACCATCTCTTAGAGCAAATTAGAGAGCGCGTTAGCCTGCATCAAAGAGTAATTGTGACCACGCTTTCCAAGCGCATGTCTGAAGAGTTGACCGAATACATTAAAGAGGCTGGAATAAAAGCACAGTACTTGCACTCTGAAGTAGAAACCTTTGATCGACTCGAAATTTTGCGTGACCTACGCCTTGGCGTATTTGACGTGGTAGTTGGGATCAACTTGCTCCGTGAAGGACTAGACTTGCCAGAAGTTTCTCTTGTGGCAATTTTAGACGCAGACAAAGAAGGATTCTTGCGTAGCGAGACATCGTTTATGCAAATTATGGGGCGTGGGGCCAGGCATTTAAATGGTCATGTAATAATGTATGCCGACCGGATTACTAAGTCCATGCAAGCTGCCATGGACGAAACTACCAGACGTCGCAAAGTTCAGGAGGCCTATAATACAGAGCACAACATTACCCCAGAAAGCATTCAAAAGAAAATTGCAGAAAGTAGACTATCTGGCGCAAAAGTGGAGGAAGATATGGAAAATAAAATTAAAGAAGTTGACGTTTCGCGAATGAAGCCAGACGAGTTGAAATACTATATAGATGAACTAAACGACCAAATGGACTTAGCCGCGCGTAATTTAGAATTCGAGCTAGCAGGAGCTTTGAGAGATAAAATAACTGAAATTAAACAATTAAGACGTTTAAAGAAAAAATAGCTTTGGCGAAGCCCCGTAGTGTACCAGAGGTTCTACTACTGGAGCGAACTAGCTGCAACTCTGCGCGATAAACTTGAGGAAGTAAAAAAGCTCCGCAAACTCAAAAAAAAGTAGGCTTGTAATTTTACCCAGACTATGGTAAGATTTGGAAACCAAATGACCGTGTCAAAAGTTTATTGGTAATTAATACTTGATCATACTATATGCCCAACACTAAATCAGCGGCCAAAGCCATGCGCCAAGCAGCGCGCCGCAAAGTCTACAACATCAAGACTAAAGATAAATTCAAAGACGCAGTTAAAACTGTCCGAAAAGATATTACTGCAAGCGACAAAAAATCTGCTGAAGCAAATTTAAAACTCGCTATGTCTACTTTAGATAAGGCAGTGAAAAAAGGTGTAATTCACAAAAACACTGCAAGTCGCAGAAAAAGCCGCCTAGCTAAAGCGATAGACAAGCTAAAATAACTTTTATAAAAGCCCTCTCTATAAATGAGAGGGCTTTTTATTGCATAAAAGAAAAACTATCTGCATACTATTTCTATGAACCTACACACGCTAAAAAAAGATTGGATCTTCTTAACTCTCCTTCTCACGCTAGGGGTTGGGAGGATTATCCAAATCTTAATCCAATCCCCCAGCGTAACTGGTTATGACTATGGATTTTATCGGTTTTCTACACTGCATCCAAATACACTTTCTTTTAAACATTTCTTCACTGGAATCTTTGGCGGGTTTGACCATATCATTCTTGCCATACTCGGAAAGTTTGGCCACACAGACATATTTCTTATTGGCTCGATAATTTTATGGTCAATTCTAACTGGATGGTTAATGTATTTAGTTTGTAAACCTTTTGGTAAAAAATCTGCCATTTTTAGTTTAGTGTTGCTAACTTTTTCTGTAGCGCAAAGCCAAGTTGTATCTTTCTTTCTCTGGAAGACTGCAATTGGCCTTCCACTTTTGTTACTATTCATGCTGTCTTTGCAAAAGAAAAAATATCTACTCACCATAACTACACTTTTAGGGTTACTAATTACTCACACAACATCTCTACTAATTGCCGGCCTAATCTTTGCAACCCACTCTTTAGATTTTCTATTTAAAAAAGATAAAACTAATCTACTAATCATCACAATTTTTACGCTCCTTACTATTATTCTAATTACCGCAAACCAAAATGCTGTAAACGCTTTTTTGCACTACCCAAACCAAACTGCGTATCAAGGAATCTTTTTAGACCCATGGTATTATCTAGTTCGACAATGGCCAATTGTGTTAACAGCAGTGTTTGGAATTGCAATTTTTTTGAAAAGATCTTTAACTTCGGCATTCACAAGCTTATTTATTTTTAGTTTTTTGTGGGTGGCTTTTGTCATGCCTTTTAGTCAAAGAATGGTTTTATACTTTGACCTTTCTGCGATTTTTTTTGCAAGCTATTCTTTAACTCTATTACCAAAAAAATATTACGCAAATATACTAATTCCAGCGTGTATTGTAGTTTATTCAACTGTAGGCTGGTGGCTCCATATTTCGTCAACCGCGCCACTAATTTCCAGTTCAGAAATTCAAGAAATCCAAAATTTTAAACCACAAACTTCAGGGAGTTTCTTGCTTAGCATAGATGCCAATGATGCTCCATGGATTTTAGGTTATAGTAACAATCTCAGGCTTGGTGCGCCGGGACTTTTCGAAGACGCTCGAAGGCAAAAAGAATGGGAAGAGTTTTGGGATAACCAAAATCCAATTCAATTTTTAGAAATCTATCCAAAACCACTTTTCCTATATTCTCGGAGTAGCATAATTCCAGAGAGACTGTACCCCTGCTTATCACAAATCAGTCAAAATATCTGGAGCTTCCAATGCAATTAAAAAAACTCCCTAGTTTGGGGAGTTTTTTTAATTCAACTGAATTTAATTTTGATAACCGTATCCACCACCTTTGACATAAACTCTAAACTGATCTGCAACAAGACGCCCATCGACGGCCACACACTGAACTTCAAAACCATTTAATCCAACTAATAATGATCTTATAGTAACTGCAGTACTTTGAGGTGCAGTCTGAGTAGTCCATCCGTTAACAGCGCGACAAGACTTTGTATTTTTTGACTCCCATTTCAAATCCACATTTTTACCTTTAGCGATAAACAGAGGCCCTTGCCCAAAAGATGCTTTACCATCAGTTTGCTTGCCTAATAAAGTCACTGAGGCATTTTGGTACCCATAGGAAGCACCACTCTCGCTCGAACGAAGCCTGTTGCTATTTACTGCATACCACACAGCAACTCCAACCACCAAAACAAGCACTACCACTAACCACATTAATCTTTTGTTTCTCATATTTCTATTAAATTAATTATGTTTATAGTATAGCAAGTTTCTAAAAAAACACTACTTTTTTGTGATTAAGCTCATGACCAAACTTACCAAGACTTCCTTTTGCTGTGGCTTGCTTTCAGCAATCAAAAGAGCCAAGGCAGTAAGCGCGCCGTCTGAAATTAAACGCTCCCCTTTCTTGTTGTAGACACGGTGATTCTCAATTAAGTACAACAAGAACAACAATGCACCAATCCGTTTATTTCCATCGGCAAATGGATGATCTTTGATCGCAAAGTACAAAAGGTGAGCAGCTTTTTCTTCCAAGCTTTTATACAATTCTTTGCCACCATAGGTTTGATCCAAGCTTCCAAGCACTGCTGAAAGTTTTTGGCCCGACTCTTTACCAAACAAATCTGTAGCTTGTTTGTCTTTTATTAACCGCTCTTTAAACTTCTCAATCGCGGGTTTTACTTGTTCGTACTTAAGGCCACTGGATTTCTTGGTGACCAGCGGGGTTTGAATGTCACCTCGGTCATATTGATTAAGTAACACCCACGTCTTAGTGTAGTCCGTAATTATATGTAACAAATCTTTTTCGTACCCCTCAAGCCTTTTGTCTTCAATAGCACCCTGTAACAAACTCACAGCGCCCTCAAGTTCTTTTAACTTCGCCAAACTTTCTTCTTTCAAACGCGCCTGATTAACCACAAAACCCTTAAGGATATAATCCCGCAATTTAGATGTCGCCCAAATGCGAAATTGGGTGCCACGCTTGGATTTAACCCGGTAGCCCACAGAGATAATAACATCCAAATTATAATGCTCAATTTGACGCTCAATCTGTCTCTTTCCTTCAGTTTGAACTATTCGGAATTTCCGAATAGTTGAATTTTGGCTTAGCTCTGCCTCTTTATAAATATTCTTAATATGCTCATTAATGGTGGGTACGTTTTTATCGAACAACTCAGCCATCTGAGCCTGGGATAACCAAACCGTCTCACCTTCAAAACTAACCTGCAATTCAGGCCCAAAAGTGTCTTTATAAATAACAATTTCCCCACCTAATTTTTGGTCTTTTTCTTCTGTCATAAATTTAGGAATTAATTACCGCCATTGTAGCAAATCAGAGATAAAATAATTCTAAAGATTTTAGCGTTACAAGGGTCATCCTTGTAACGAAGAAAAGTATGGTGTAATGCAGTATGTTCCATTTTGGAACTATCTGGTTTTTCCGGAGAGTTGAGATACTATCTGTTTCAACTGTCTGCCGGCGAGGCAGGATTTCATGCTTCAAGTCTGCCCATCTCGCCCCAGTTGTCCCCTAGCTTGGCTTCAACTGTTACTGGCACAGAAAGTTTAATAGCATCTTCCATGAGTGGTTTTATTTTTTTTGCCCATTTATCTACGGCGTCTTCCCGGACTTCAAAGACAAGTTCATCGTGAACTTGTAAAAGCATCTGAATCTCTTCATTGCTATCGCCAATTTCTTTATCAATGTTGAGCATGGCAACTTTGATAACGTCAGCGGCTAGACTTTGGATCGGAAAGTTCACTGCAGCACGTTCGGCAGCTTGACGAATAAAATACTGGCTGGATTTTATCTCCGGAAAACGGCGGATGCGACCAAGTTCGTTTTTCACGTAGCCATTTTTATTCACTTCTTCTTTAACACTGGCCACGTAATCTTTAACGCCAGGGTAAGCGGCAAAATATTTATCAATGAAGTCTTTGGCGTCGCTCCAAGCAACTTCACCAATCCGGCTGGACAGCCCAAAACTCGACAGGCCATACAAAATTCCAAAGTTAACTGTTTTGGCGTCCCTGCGCATATCTGCGGTGACTTCTTTTTCCGGCACACCAAAAATTTCAACTGCTGTGTTAGTGTGAATGTCTTCGTGATTATTGAAAATCTTTTTCATGTTCGCATCATCTGCCAAATGTGCTGCAACGCGTAGTTCGATTTGCGAATAGTCGAGCGACAAGAGTTTGTAGCCTGGCTTGGCCACAAAAGCTTTGCGCACCTCAGAGCCCAGGCCTGTGCCACGAATAGGAATATTCTGTAAATTCGGATCCGTACTCGAAAGTCGGCCAGTTGCCGCAATGGTCTGATTATAGCTAGTGTGAATGCGGCCAGTGGTTTTGTTAATCAACTCCGGCAAAGCCAAAAGGTATGTAGACTGCAATTTGCTGACTTCGCGGTACTGCAAAATTTTCGGAATAATATCGTGCTGACCAACCATTTTTTCCAACTCCCCTGCAGCTGTAGATAACCCCGTTTTAGTTTTTTTATTAGTCACTGACACCAAACCCATGTCTTCAAACAAAACCTCTTTCATCTGCTTGGGAGAGGCAATATTAAACTCTTTGCCGGCCAATTTATAAATCTCTTTTTCCAAGATGCCAATCTGTTTTTCTGCTGTTTTCGATAGCTCGCCTAATAATTTTCCGTCGACACAAATACCAGCTCGTTCCATGCGTGCTAAAACTTTAATCAAAGCCATTTCAATGTCGAAAAAGACTTTATCTAAATTCTCTTTTTCAAGCTTAGGCGCATACAAATCTTTCAAACGCAAACTAACATCCACGTCTTCACAGGCATACCAACTGACTTTTTCAGGCTCCACTAAATCCATAGTAATTTGAGTTTTTCCTTTACCGATCAACTCTTCAATCGGCTGCATACTGTAACCAAACTCGTTGAAAGCCAAGGCAGTCAAGCCATGTTGGCGTGTGCCGGCATTTAGGAGGTATGAAGCTATCATAGTATCAAACCAGACATTTCCAAGTTCAATACCGGCGTTTTGCAACACCAAATAATCGTACTTAATATTATGTCCAATTTTTTTTATATCCTTAGATTGTAAAAACTTTTGTAGCTCAGGGCTTTCAGCGACAACCTTAGCCGGAATATAATATGCCTCTCCGGTTTTGGCTGACAGTGAAATACCAACAAGCTTTGCATCAATAACACTAAGGCTCGTAGTCTCCGTATCCAAAGCCAATTCTTTACGGCTCTCTAGCTTGCCCATCACAACAGCTAATTTTTCCGCTGTGTCTATAAACTCATACTTCTGTTTAAAATTCGGATCAACTTTTGGTTTTGCAACTTCTTCTGCATCTCCGCTTGATTCTTGATTCTTGCTACTTGATTCCTTGCTCGTCTTCGGCAACTTAGCCACCAAACTATTAAACTCAAGCTCCTTAAACAAAGGCATAATCGCCGACTGCTCGGAAGCAGCAAATTCATACTCAGGAATATCTATATCCAGTGGCACGTTGCAGACAATTTCAGAGAGGTGGTAGGACTGGCGCGCCTGCTCTTCTTGGTCTATCAGTAACTGCAAAGTGCGAGGTTTAATTTTTCCATCCGTCTTATCGGTCTTAATGACTTTGTACAAGTCATCAATACTGCCAAAGTCAGCAATTAGTTGCATGGCACCTTTTTCGCCAATGCCGGCCACACCTTTAATATTGTCGGAAGGGTCGCCTCGTAGAGCCTTGTAGCTGATCATCTGCTTTGGCGTTAAGCCGTAGCGTTCTTTAATCGCTGCTTCATCATAAACCGCAGTGTCATTCAAACCTTTGCGCAGTGTATAAATTTTCACACACTCGTTGACCAATTGAAGGGCGTCCAAATCTCCCGTCACAATCATAACGTCACAGCCTTTTTGTTCTTTGCAGATATGAGTAGCCAAAGTTCCCAGCACGTCGTCTGCTTCAAAACCTTGAATTTCAAAAATAGGAATATTCAAACCGCGCACCACTTCTTTGACGCGAGGGAACTGGTCGTAGAGTTCTTGAGCAGCTTTAACGCGCGTGCCTTTATACTCCGCGTATTCCTCATGCCGAAAAGTTGGGCCGGCAAGGTCAAAACTACAGGCAATGTGGGTGGGTTTTAGCTCTTTAATCGCCCGAAGCAAAATCATGGTAAAACCATAGACCGCGTTGGTCTGCTCCCCGCTTTTAGTGGTCAAAAATGGGATGGCATGAAAACCGCGGTGAACCAAGGCATTCCCATCTATTAACATGTATCTGGAGGTATTTGTCTTTTTAGGCATAAGGGTATTGTACCTTGGTTTGCTCTTAGCTTCAAAACTGATACCATAATAATAGCTTAAATATTATTAGGGAAAATTGCATGGAAAAATTATTTATTAAAAATCGAAATGATAAAAATTTATCAGTTATTATAGATAGCCCTGATAATCCAACTGGTTTGGCTTTTATTATGCATGGGCTTGGTGGATTCAAAGAACAGCCCCATATACAGAAATGGGCTGAAGTATTCAAAACAAATGGTTATACAAGCATTCGTTTTGATACTGCCAATACTGTTGGCGAAAGTGAGGGTGAATATGAAAAAGCTACCATAACGAATTACTACGAGGATTTGGAAGACGTAATTTTATGGTCTAAAACTCAAAGTTTTTACAAACAACCATTTTGCTTAGCTGGACATAGCTTAGGTGGAATATGCACAACTCTATATGCAGAAAAATTTCCAGAAGAAGTTAAGGCCCTCGCCCCTATATCAACTGTTGTTTCTGGAAAATTAAGTTTTGATGCTCATGATAAAAATGTTTTAAAAACTTGGGAGCAAACTGGCTGGAGAGAAAGAGAAAGCAAATCAAAACCAGGGATTATAAAAAAATTGCCATGGTCTCATATGCAAGACCGATTACAGTACGACTTACTGGTTAATGCTAAAAAATTAACTATGCCGGTTTTGCTCATGGTGGGAAGCGAAGATACTACAACACCACTGGCTCACCAACGAATTCTTTTTGATAAACTTCCAGGAAAAAAAGAAATTCACACGATTGACGGATCCCCCCACACTTTCGCTGAAGAATCCCACATCAACCAAACTTGTAATATATTAAATACTTGGCTTTCTACATTGTCCAATTAATATCTCATCTATAAAATGGCTCAAGCACTTGTGCTTGAGCCATTTTATTAATATACCAATCATTTAAAAGTCTTTTAACGACTATCGTTTGAGTTACGGTCTTCGGCTTGGGTGTCATTGGATCGCTCGCTTTCACGGGAACGTTCATTATTCTCACTACGGTCGCGATCACGCTCACCTGAGGAATTATCAAGGCGAGTTCTTAAGTTGTCTATAATCTTTTCCACTCTCTCCTTTTTCTGCTCATCCCCTTTTTCTCGAATTTTCTCTCGGTTTTTCTCTAAAAACTCCAAAGCCTTTTCTGCATTTTGTTTAATTTCTTGTTTCTTTTGCTCACTCTTAGTCTTTTTAGCCTCACTTAAGTTATCCTCTGGTTTTGTTGTTTGAGGAACAATAGAAACTGGGGCTTGAGTATCTTCCAATTCCCGAAGACGCTTTTCTGCAAAGTTTACTTCTAAGTTTAATTTTGCTTCTGGGGTTGGAGCCAAACGTACGCGAACAGTTTCGACTTGGCGCTTCACAGAATACAACAAATCGCCCGGTACTGTATTTGCAGAGGCAACTGTGGTGCTAAAAATTAGCACTACTAAAAGCACGGGTGTAAGCACGTAGGCCTTAAATGAGAAGTGTTTAACACTCACCCAAAAAGATTGCTTCTCTTCCGGCGTAGGATCTGATAGGCGACTAAAGATTTTTTCTTTAGCGCGAGTCTTAGCCTCACTGGAAAAAGAAATCTGTTCTTGATTATCTTTATAAAATTGTTTTAGCTTCTCGTTCATGTTGTTTGTAAATAGTTTCTAATTTCTTCATAGCCCGATGCTGCATCACACGCACAGCCAGACTAGTCTTGTTCATAATCTTAGCTGTCTCCTCCACGGTAAAGTCCTGAAAAAATCGAAGCTCTATTACTTGCCGATATTTTTCTGACATCTCTGACAGCGCGCTTTTCATTTCCTTAGCATCAAAAGTTTGCTGAACTCTTTTTCCAGTGTCGTCACTACCTACAATATCCATTGCAGGGTCTAGTGAAACTGTTTGGGGCCTGCGATACGTTTTGCGGTAATGGTCGTTGACAGTGTTGCCGGCAACTTTGTAAATCCAAGCAGAAAAGGTTAAATCAACAATCTCCAAACTCTTACACCCATGCCAGACTTTCAGAAAAACGTCTTGAAGGATATCTTCGGCTTCTTCGCTTGATGCAACCTTAATACGCACATATCTATATATACGCTCTGCAAAATCGTCATATAAAGCCGAAAAAGCATCTTGGTCACCCTGCTTGATTCTGGCCACTAGCTCGCGAGTGTTTGAAGTATCCATGCTACTTTACGTAAACTATAACGCTTCATTCTCTAAAAAGTTACCTATTTAGTATAGCATTTTAAACTTAGTTAAAAGTGCCTTTAATAAGGGTTATTTTATCTGTAACCTCACACTTTTCTGTGCGATATACAAGCATAGGGGGTAAAGACAAAATTAAAGTGCGGCCCGCAATACTATTGGGACGACACAAGGAAGGATTAATATATGAGTAACAATAAAAAGTTTACTAGATTTATTGCAATCGCGGCAATTGCAACCATCGCTCTTCCAGGCATGGCATTTGCCAGCAATGACGACAATAATAAAGATAAGAGAGAAGACAGACAAGAACGACAAGAACATCGTAAAGATAAGCGCGCAGAACAAACCAATGAATTTGGCGTCCGCGTCTTTGAAGATAATGGCCTGCATTTAGGAGTTCCCGGCTTATTCTACCGAGGAACCGTGACTGCTACTTCTAGCACTGGGTTTACTTTAAAAACTCGCGACAACACATCTCTAACAATAGATGCAAGCTCTGCAAAAATTATTAGAATGCCACGCACAGTTATTGCTCTCTCTGATGTTAAAGTCAACGACAGTGTTTGGGTAACAGGTACAAAAGTAAACACAACCATTTCTGCTAGCGTAGTCTACGCCATGTCAGAAAATGTTAAACCTGCAAAAGTAAAAGGTACAGTAACTAGCGTCTCTGGCAACACTATTACTCTGCAAACTAAAAATGATAAAACTGTCACTGTAAATACTACAGCTGATACAAATATCACAAAAGCAGATGGTACAGTTGGAACAAACACAGATATTTTAGTTGGTTCTAAATTAAAGATATGGGGCTTATGGGATAAACTTACAAACATCCTCTCTGCCTTAAGAATTAAAATTAAATAACTACTATTTTAAAACCCCCTCTGATTACCAGAGGGGGTTTTATTATTTATA
>OFRG01000845.1_pt1 | contig 10427 bp, 15 predicted proteins | sample 1543071 | NCBI WGS metagenome assembly OFRG01 (sample SAMN07774222, study PRJEB24372) | wastewater metagenome | isolation source: WWTP Verbania (Effluent) | place: Italy: Verbania | collected 2015-12 | reverse complement strand
AGCACGCTGATGATGTCGTTGCCCGGCTCCGCACGCTTCTTGGCCGCGAGGTCGTTCGCGTAGAGGAACATCTCCGTCGCCGCGGCCAACGCGTGGGGACTCGACAAGGTCCCCTTCGATGAAAGCGTCGCGTGGGTCCGGTCGAGACTCCACGACATCGCCGCGATGGTGGCCGAGCAAGTCGGCATGTGCGACGAGAACGGGAACCGCTTCTTCCGCGAAGACGGGGCACCGTGTCTCAATCCCGACAAGAGCAAGCGGCGACGTAAGCCGAGCGATTTCAAGCTCGATGTGCTGGCCGAGTCGATCATCGGCCGCGACTGGAAGCGGGCACTCGGATTGGAGAACAGTGACAAGCTATTCCCGACGATGGAATACTTCGGCCAAGCGGCCCGGGCCGGACTCGTGCAGGAAGAAGCGGCCGCGCCGATGGGGCCGAGCATGTGGGCGAATGTCGCCGCGTGGTCGGCCACGGTCGGCGGACTCCTCGGTGCCCAGTTCAATTACGGATACGAAGATGCCCCGTTCGAGTTGAAGGATCTGTTCCCGGTTCGTCAGGGCGTCTTCTATCAGGGTGGCGAACGGTACGTGGACATCTTCGGACCGTACCAGCCCGCGCAGGCGACGGGTCCGGGCGAAGAGTACCCGGACAACACTATGTCCGCTCTGTGGGTGGAGCCGGGGCCGGCGACGAAGTACGCGGGCAAGATCACGATCACGAAGGAAACGGCGATCATCGACATCAGCGGCGGCCAGATCATGGCGAAGGCCGCGAACGGTGGCTCCACGCTCGCCTTCCGCGAGAACGAGTTGACCATCGACGTGCTGACCGGGCAGACGAACAACTGGCGTTTGGGCATGCTCCCGGACACTTCGGCGACCGCGTACAACACGTACGGCGCGACCATCGCCGGACCGGTGGCGACTCGCACGCTCACCAACTCGAACGTGAACCCGTTCAACGACGTCGGGGCGATGCAGAAGTCCGACGAGTACACCACGAACCTTTACAACCCGGTCACGGACTTCCCGCTCGAGGCGGATCTGCCCGTGGCTGTGTTCCCGACGTGCATGGCACCGTTCGCCGAAGCCCTGAATCAGGCGGCGGACTTCACCATGATGAACCAATCGACGATCAACCAAGCCCAGCCGGCTCCGGGTCAGTTCCCGACGGATCTGGTGCGGCTCATGAATCCGTGGCGCGGCCGTGTTCGCGGCATCTCGTCCCGGTGGTTGCAACGTCGGCTCACGGCCTCGACCACGCAGGGCGATCCGAACTTGACCGCGGGCCTCGGCCTCAGCGGCGCGGCTCAGTACCGGTGGTATCGGCTCGATCCGGCGAAGGCCGGCTGCCGTCGTCAGATGTGGGCACCGACCTCGCAGAGCATTAGCCCGAATGATTGGGTGATGGCGACCCAAGGACTCATCGGTGGATTCGTCTGGGACATGAGCACGAGCGTGCAAGTGCTGTCCGGGTATGCCATGCAACAGAATAAGGCCGTCTGATGCTCCAGCGAATGCAGAGTCCGAAGGGCGGGACCATCACGGCATCGAACACGAACGCGGTCGCGTTCCCGACGATCCCGGCGATGATGGTCTACGTCTTCGCGCCATCGGCAAACGCGGGCACGGTGAAGATCGGCGACGCGGCTGGCATTGTCGCCAACAATCTCGCTGGTGGGATCACGATCGCGAAGGGGTTGGTTCATCCGCCAATCGGCCCGTTGCTGAATCTGGAGTCGCTGGCCGTGCAGTTCACGAGTGCCGGCGACACGCTCGAATACCTTTTGATCGGGTGAGTGATGGCGAAGGACAAGACCGAATCCGCAGCGAACACGGCCACGGTCGTGAAGCCCGTGCCGGAGTGGATCAAGTGCAAGGTCAACGTGCCCAACTGCCATGTGGGCACCATCGAGTGCCGCATCGCGGGGAGCATCCCGGAACTGGACCGGTACAACGCGGCCTGCCTTGCGGCGGCTGAGGTCCGTGGCATCGCCTTGAACGAATCCGGCAAGCCGCAGTTTGCGTCGGCCCCGAACGTCGAATACCTGGAGTCCTGACATGCCCGCACCATCGAATAACACCGGCGCGATCACGAGCGTGAACGGCACGTTGACCGCGGCCGTACTGACGCTGGACAACAATTCGACGATGGCCCGGTTCACGCTGTCCGGCACCTATACCGGTGTCACCGGCACCATCGACGTCAGCAACGATCAATCGACGTGGTTCAACATCGCGTCGGTGGATGAGCAGGCGGCGAGTGGTAGCGTTGCCGTTGGCACGCTCACAGCATCGGCCGCGAACAAGTCCTACCTCGTGGAATGCGACGGGTGGAACTACGTCCGGTACAACCCAACGGCGGTTGCGTCCGGTACGTTGTCCGTGGTCGGGTACGGGGCCAACAGCCTCGGCAACCAATACCCGATCATCCAACTCACCAGCAGCACGACCACCGGAACCAACCTTTCGCTGAGCGGCACGCTGGCCGTGACGGGTGCGACCACGTTGTCCTCGACGTTGGCTGTGTCCGGCAACACGACGCTTAGCGGCACCGTCGCGGTGACGGGCGTGTCCACGCTCACGGGCGGCTCGACAATGCCGGACAACGCCGTTTCCTACTGGGGCACCGGCAGCGACATCGGCATCAAGTGGGATGCCACGGACTTGATTGTCAGTCAGGCGTTGGCCGACTCCAACATCAAGTGGGGCGTCAGCGGCGCGGGCATCAATCACGTTTTCTACGGCGACACCGCGACCCGCGACATGACGTGGGACCAGAGCAACGACCAGTTGCTTTTCAACGACAATGCGAAGCTCGCCATTGGCACGGGTGCGGGCTCGGCCGGCGACATCACGTTCTCGTGGAACGCGACGAAGATGCTCGTCGCCCAACTCACCGCGAACTCGGCCATCGACTGGGGCGTTGACGGCGCAGGCATCGACATGGTTCTGTACGGCGACACGGCGTCCACGAATTGGACGTGGGACCAGTCCGCGGACAGCATGATCGCCAACGGCGCGGCCCCGCTCGTGTTCACCGGGACGACCGGCCAGCCGCAGATCAACCTCACGGACAATCTCGCGGATGCCCTGTCGATCACGATTCCGTCCGGCGCGGACCTCGCCGTCTTCACGACCACGGACAACGCCGAATCGTTCTCGCCAATCGGCCTCCGGTGCCGTCAATCGACCGCAGTCGCCATCACCGGGGCCACGACGCTCAAACTGTCCGACGCGGGCGGCATCTTCACCGTGAGTCAGGCGGCGGCATACGACATCGACCTGCCGAGCCCGACCAGTGGGCCGGGTGCGACCTACGTGTTTTCGCTCACGGGTGCAGCGGCGAACAACGTCACCATCACGGTGGCGGGTTCCGCGGCGACGTTCGTCGGCACGATCGTCAACGACGTCACCAGCGTTCTTGCGGCCACGGGATCGACGTTGACCTTCGCGTCCGGTGCGGCGGCCCTCGGTGACACGATCATCATCCGCAGCATCGCGACAAACCTTTACCACGTCCAGGCCGTGACGTCGGCCGCGGGCGGGATCACGATTTCGTAATGCCGACACTCCGCGAGAACGCGACCGCATCGCTCAACAACGCCCTTGCTCGGCTTGCGGAGATGGATGCGGTGCCGCTCTCACAGCGTGCCCGCATGACGTACTCGGACGCGGAACAGACCTACGGCTGGAACGAGTATCGCCGGGCGTTGCTCGATCAGATTGACGGATTCCGCAAGACGCTTGAAGCTGTGCAGATTTCGGAAGGTCCGTTCGAGGTCGTGCTGTTCGGCAATGGGTGGTGGTGATGGAGCCCGTTAACCCCATCGACGATTTTCTTGTGACGCGGGGTACGGTGCAAAGCGGGGTGGTGCTGAGACGTTACCTGCCATCCAGCGACTATCCCGGTGCCGATCCGTGGCCGACGGCAGTTGACATCCGCGGCAGTCACGGCACCGAACGAACGACCGGCGCACGAAGCGAAGGTGACGTTGTGACCACGGTTACGACGTGGTGGATCACGAGCAAGACGCCGGATGACCCGATCCTGGAACGGCCGACGCTGAACAGCAAGATTGAGGCATGCGGCAAGGTGTGGCTGATCTTGGATGTGGGGCCGAATCCGCGAAACGCGAAGTTGTTTCGGTGCGAGTGCCAACTGAGTACCGGCGGGTGACATGGGACAGACAAACCCAATTTGGCGGAAGCAGCCTGGTGGCGATTGGGTTCTTTCGCCATTGCGAAGATTTCGCATCGGCGACATGTATCGGTGTGGTTCACTCGTTGGCAAAGTGGACGACCTGATCCTTGACGTGAAAACCGGCTTGTATCAGGCCCTTGTGGACGTTTCTCATGGCGGCTGACGCGATCAGCGTGACCGGCCGCATCGAACAGGCCATTGCCGCCGTGATTCGCGGCTTGAAGTTGGACCCGGAACCAACGGTCGCGATGCGAAAGAAACTCGTTACGCAGGACGGTGACGGGCCGCGAATGATCCTGGTGGAAGTGGCCGACTCCGAAGCATTCGAGCCGATCGGGTATGGATCTTCGACGAACCTCGGCAAGCCGTTGTTGCGATGGGTCGGTAAGAGGCCGTGCGGTGTTGCCCTCGGATATGCGAACGCTGGCCGACAAGGCGACAACCCGACGCTGCGGGAACATCGCGGATTGATCGAGGATGCGTTGACGATGGGTGCCTTGCAGCGGGCCGGGTTGAACACACCGCTTGCGATTGCGAACGATGTGATGCCAAGCGGCCGGCAGGTGTTCGACCACACGCAGCGTTCGCAGGGCACGGACTGGAGCGTTCTTTCGTTCGCCATCGAGACATTGGAAGACCGGCCCTATGGAATCTGAAATCGCTGTGAGTGATGTGGTCGAACACGACGGCGAATTATGCGTGGTGTTCCTCATCATGGGCGCGAACGCCGTACTGACAAGTTCGGACGGTCACACGCAATATCTCGTTCCCGTGGCCGATCTGAAGAAGGAGACGAATCATGGCCGTTGACACAATTACGCGATGTGCTTCCAAGTTTTCCGCGAAATGACGTGACGGATTGCATCCACTGTGACGTTGTAGGTTCTTGCCAAAGATGATTTTGACTGCGACGACATGCGGATGGATCGGACGTCTTCTTCGGAGAGTTTTCGGTTTCCGTTTTTCTCACCATTGGCGAGAGTCCCGTGTGTGACTCGATCAGCCATGTTTGAGATGTGAGTGTCCCAGCGGAGGTTTTCGATGCTGTTGTTGGAAGGATTTCCATCGTTGTGGCAGCATTCCATCCCTTCAGGTGGTGGGCCGACAAAAGCCTCCAGAACAAGGTTGTGAACAAACCTGCGGATCAATCGCTTGTTCAAGGAGATAGTGACTCTGATGTGCCCGCTCTTCATGTTTTCGCATCGAAGGCGGATCCATTTGTCGCGGAGTTTCCCGGTGCATTTGGTGCGGCAACTCCAAACGGAGCCGTCGGAACCAAATCGATATCCGGGGTGATCGGCAAGAGTCCTGTACTCGGCGTTTGATTCGGTGCTCATGAACACATGATAGGGGGTTTCTATGTCTGTGGACACAGTAAGTGGCAAGTACCTTGTCGGCACACTGAACGGCACACTGATCACCGGAACGCAAGGCTGGACGGTCCGCGTGACGGCCGATCAACTCGACGGCACCACAGGCAGCGATGCCGGCTTCGAGAACGACGACTACGGCGTTCAACGTGCCGAGATCGACTTGGAGATTGTCCAGAATCTCGCGACCGGGATCTACAGCACCGTTGCGGCAGGCCAGCGGATCACCACGCTACGGCTCTATCGTGCCGTGGGTGACGCACAGCCCGCGTTCACGTTCCCAATCGCGACCATCTACGAATCCACCAACATGGGCAAGGTCCGTGAGCGATTCACCATCGCGGTGAAGGCCAAGAGCAACGGGGCGTTCACCTCCACGAATCCGGGGGCCGGATAATCCATGTCGTTTTCAATCGGTGATTTGCTCGCCGTCGGAAGCGAGTTCGAGTTCGGCGGCGTCAAGTACAACCTGCGCCGCCCGACGCTGTTGGAACAAGCCAGGTTCTCGCAGTGGCTCGAGGACGACGCGAAGTGCGAGGCGGGACGCGGTGACATTCCCGACGACATCCGAGCCAATCTGTTCCGCGCGGTCATGCGGGACATCGGCGAGAAATACTACGAAGTCGATTCACCCGGCTACATCGCGGCCCTTCAGGTTCCGCGGGGAATCGCGAAGCTTCTGCACATCATCCTTGAGACGGACCATCCGGGCATCCCGGAGGAAGTCGTTCACGGGATGCTTGAGCAGGGGTTGAAAGAGAAGTTTCTTCAGCTTGTGGCCGCGGAGCAAGACGACCCAAAAGTCGTAGCGGCGGTGGCCGCGATGCTGGGCCTACCGCCGGGATGGCTGAATACAAGCGACAACTCGTCATCCGAATCATCGACAAGTACGGCCCCGGATGCATCGACGCCGTCGGCCGTCTGACAGACGACCAATTGTACGGTCTGTTTTCGATTCCTCGAAACCGCGACGGCAGCCCGAATCTTCCGTGGCCGTTTGAGGAACCGGACGTGACGCCGGAGTCCGTGTATCGGCGGATGCTGTGGATGCAGGGGATCACGGACAAGGCGCAGCAGGATCAATTGTGGCGGGACGAGTTGAAACGACGTGGCCGAGCCAATCGACAACGCGGCGACGGAGAAACAGGCCCGTCTGTTGACGATGGCCCTTGAGATCTTTCGTCGGCGGTTCGCGGATTCCGTGGCCTCGATGTTCGCGAATCGCGACCGCAAGAGCACACCGCCGGACTGGGCCACATCAGCGATCCCCCAGCCCGCAGACACGTCTCGCGAATCCGGCCCGGCGGTTACTCCTCAAGCGGCACCGACCAAAGACGAGAAGAAGGAACAACGGCCAACGCCGACGGACAGCGAACGGTTGCCGGACCCTAAGGCGGCTCAGCCAGCACCTCCGCCGACACCCGTTACACCAGTACCGAATACGTCCCCGGCACCATTGCCGCCGCAGCCCGTGAAGCCATCGGCCGCGGCCCCGATCTCGCCGCCACCTCGCCCAACTCCACCGACTCCTTCCGGCGCGGCTCCGCCGCCACCACGCTCGGGATCAACTTCGGCGTCACCTCCTCCGAATTTGCCTCCGGGCCTTCTGTCGCCGACCGGGTTGCCAAAGCCACCGCCAGCACCGACGGTGCCGCGTCCACTCGCACCCAACGTCAAGGACGATTCGCCGACGGTGTTTTTCCCGCCGGTGCCGCCGAACCAACAGCCACTTCCGCCGCGTCCGCTGGATTCTTCCGCGATCAATGGTGCGGCCCCGTTCAAACCCGCGCCGCCATCGACTTCGCCCGTGTCCGCATTTGATCGGCCGCAAGCCGTCATCATCGTCGGACCGAATCCGCTCCCGGTGAAATTGGACGGTGCGTTCAAAGGTCCGGTTTCGACTCCACGTTCACAACGTGGTGATGCTGGTGATACTGGCGGCGGGACGATGGCAAAGGCTATCGCCGCTCGATTCCTTGCGGTCCTCGGTCCGCTCTATGCCCTGTCCACGGTGCTCAATCAGACCAACAGCGGCTTCGGTGTGTTCCAGAAAGCGGTGAATGTCCTCGGTGCCACGCTCGCGCCGATCCTACTGCCCGTGTTCGCGGTGCTCGCGGCCTCGATTCTCTCCGTGTCCGACATCCTCTGGAGCAAGTTGCTTCCTGCATTGGGCGGGTTCTATGACTGGATCATGAAGGTCATGATCCCGTTCGCGGAGAAGAAACTCGGCCAAGGCAATGACCTACTCGACACGGGGATTGCCGGGAAAAACTTGCTGACAAAAGGCGAGTTGCCGAAGGCTGCGGACATCCCCCGGATGGGCGATTCGATCCTGCGGAACATCGTTCCCGGCGCGGGGGCATATCAGGACAAGTTCGGCGGCCTGAAGGATATGACGAATTGGGCCGGTCGCCAGTTGGGATACAAGGATTTCAATCAGTTGGCTGTCGCAGGTGGAAGCCAAAGCAGTGCGGCGGCGGATACGACAAAGCCAAAAGGTACAGATCGTGACATGCCGAACTTTGGTCGCATGTTTTCGCAGAACATGAGCGACGTGATTCAGTCTTTGCGAATGTCCATGAGTCCGAAAGGATCGTACTCATCGCTCGGCGATGTCGGGAAGCAAGCTCAACTCGCGGCAATCAACGCAGACCCGATTGAGATGAAAGCGGCCGAGCGGATCATCAAGAGCATCGAAGAGTTCCAGAAGGCGTTCGACCGGTACCAATCGAGTCACGAGCCGAAGGAACAAATCAACCGACGGTATTCCGATGGCTCCGGCATCGGACCGACCGGGAACAGGGTGCGCTAATGCCGTGGCCGAACATCTCCGCGAATGGAACATTGTCGCCGTTCACGACGGCACAGCGTTCGGCGTTGCGCTTGCAAACCGCCGACATCCGCGAAGGCGATCACCCGACCTTTGAACTGGATTCGCAGGGCTGCTCCGTTCGTCGCATGTGGTTCTGCGACTGGGCTCAGCGGGACAATGCCATCGCGTATTTGCTCGGTGCGTCCAGTGTCGTGAGATCCGGGGCCGCGGCGGCCGACCCGCCGGAATCACTTTCCCGAATCATGCCGCAGGCGTTCCCCGACGCAGGCTACTCGCAATACGTCGCGATGGCTGTCGAGTCGTGCAAGGGGGCGCGGTCCGCCGGTATCAACGACGTGTTGGGTGTGCCGGCCTACGACTCGGCAAAGCTGATCGTCCGCTATGAGCAGGTGTTCTTCGGCCTCGGCACCGATGCGGAGTACGGCGGTTCAGCCTCACCAACCGAGTACAACCGATACACCGAGCGTCTGCCCAGCACATCGACCACCAGTTACCTCGGCATTCCCGGCTCGATGATGGTGTACCGCACCGAGAGCGGTGCCTCACCCGGCGGCGCGTCGCCGGTGACGATCCCATACAACGTCGGAAAGCCCGAGACGCTGACCAACATCGCATTCAAGTGGCGTCGGATTCCGAAATCGGCATGGGGCACCGGAACACCACTGTACAAGCGGGTGTATGGCGATCCCGGAAACACGACGGTGTACGTTCCGCCTGGCGTTCCTGCGCCGCCGGCTGGATACGGTTGGGTGGTCGGATCGCCGTATATCGGCACCGTGAACCGCACGGAGTTCCTCGGATATCCGCCGGGTCAGTTGCTTTTCGATGGCGTGGATGAGGAAGTTGTCCCGGACCCGGTGAGCGGTGAGCACTGTTGGAATCTCACGTTGAAATGGATTGTGAAGGCATGTCAAGGCGGCCCGCCGAACGCGCCGGAACAGTACGGCGGCCACAACTATCTGTACTACGGTGGCAAAGGCGGCAACGTGAGCATCGCGGACAACAACCCCGGATACTACCTCGCCACGCGGGCCGGGTTTTGGGTTTATCCCGGACACATCTTTGACGGCGCGTGCATGTTCAACGAACGGGACCACTCCAACCTGTTCAAGGTCGGTGTGGTTGCCGATGCGAATGTCTAGACGATCAGTTCGCACGGGCTGACGCCCAGCACTGCAGCCAAGGCACGGATCGTTTTCAGCGTCGGGTTGTTCGTCGCCCCTCGCTCCAGTTTCGCCAGGCTCTGCGGCAGCATCCCCGATTGCCGGGCCGCTTCCGCTTGGCTGATGCCCTTACCCTCGCGAATCGCCCGCACCCGGACGCCGAACACCGGCCCGGAATCGCCTTGTTTCCCCACGATTCGACCCCCCGGAAAAACTTTCTAAAATCTTAGCATCTATGCTTGACGTAGCATGGGTGCTTATAGTAGTATAGTATTAGTGAAGAACAAACCAAGGGGAGAAGAGAGATGAAGTTCAACGTCATCATTAGCGGTGTCCGATTCGACTACCTGCTGTGCAGTGTCTATGCTGCCGACATCACCTCAGCTCGCAAGCTGGCCAAGCGAGAAGTTCTCGCCGGCGAAACCTACCGTGTGGAAGCGGCCTGAGCGGCCACAACTCGTGTCGGCAACGACACCAAGGGGAATCCGATGAACGTGATCGAATCTTTCACTGCTGCCGATGGTATCGCCGCGAAGGGGCCGGTTGAATCGACCGGCTTTGTGGTCAACCTGTGCGACCCGGAATGGGACTATGCGTTCCGTCGCGATCCGGTCAGCGGCATGACGCACGTCTGGACCGCGTGGAAGATCGGATTCGTCGCGGCCGCGAACGGGATCAAGAAGGACGCGAACCCGTTCCTCCGGGCCGGTGAGAATTGCGACCGGCCCGGCTACCCGATCTCAGGGGGGTGGGAGACCGGCTGGCTCCACGGTCAAGGGCGGCAGCCGGAAGATGTGGAGCGTGAGTTCGCGAAGTGGCTGCGAACGCGGTGATTTGAGGCAGAATCAGGGTCGGCC
>OFRG01000844.1_pt1 | contig 10427 bp, 17 predicted proteins | sample 1543071 | NCBI WGS metagenome assembly OFRG01 (sample SAMN07774222, study PRJEB24372) | wastewater metagenome | isolation source: WWTP Verbania (Effluent) | place: Italy: Verbania | collected 2015-12 | reverse complement strand
CCGGCCCCTAGTTACTAGCGAAAATGCAGCAAGCCTAATACTAGGCCAACCATAAGGATGATTACTAGGTCCATAGGGTTAATCGTTAGAATAGCCGTAGGAAGCTGCTTCGCTCCATGCCTCGCGAAATCCGCGTTGACTAGGCATCAAAAGCGAATGCTCACGCATGGAATCACGACGCTTGAACGCGACGATCTCGCGCAACTCGCTTTCCTCGCTCTCCTCCTCCTCCTCCTCGTCGCCATGCGCCACGTTGCAAGCGGAGCCATGCGCCATCAAGTGCGCGTCATGCTCACGCACGGCTCGCATGGATGGCATACGAAAGCCGTTAGGGGGGCGGGAAAGCGTGACCGTCTCCGCCGCCCGCCCCTGCATTTCCTCATCAAAGCGAGCGTTTGCGTATGCCGCCAGTTTTTCGCTTTGGCTCAAGTACTCCGCGTACTCGTGCGCGTCATGCGGGCAGTGACCGATTGTATGGTGATTATCATTCATAGTGTTCTAGTTGTTATGGTTCCTATCAAGTGCCGCCAGCGTCATGCAAGCGGCACTCCATAAATACCATAAAGGGGAAAGGAGCGCGGGATTGTCCCGCGCTCCCCTTGTCACCTACTTGGAAAGGTAGTCCATGTACGCTTTCCGACCTTGCTCAATCGTTTCTGGCAGCTTGTCAGAAAGCAGCATGGCGAGCGCTTCACGTTTGCGCTGATCCGCGCTCCCGTCTGGCGCATTTGCTTCATTGCTACTGTTATGAGTGTACCACTCCGTTACGGCGTTATACGCATCTGCCGCCGTTTGACCATAGCAGCCTTTCCCACGAAGGAAAAGAGGCAGGAGGCTGTCATTAACGAGGTTGTAAGAGCGCGTAGAGAGCTTCCCCTTATTCACAAGCGCAGTGAAAAAACTTTGAGCTTGCGTGAGTGTAAGCGGGATTTCCGCCATCATGATATAATCATTAGCGTTCCCCTTGTGCGTGAGAAGCGCGGCGGCGAGCGTTTCGGGAAAGTGAGCGATGAATGCAGCCAAAGCGTTTGGCGTATGCTTGCACTCCGCGCCCCCTTCCATGATGTTCGCCGTAGCTGTGTTGTAGCAGACGGTGCGAATCCCGCTCACATTTGCGAACAAACGCCATGAACCATCCACCGAATTCAGGAGGTTAATGTACGAATTGATTTCATGGCCGTGCGCGTCTTTGAAATCCGCTTCATGCAGGCGACGGGAAATCGTCATGCGTGAACCATCGTAAAGAGTAGTCACGAAGGAAAGCGAGTTATCCATTCCCGCAGCCTCAAAACATTTTCCCGCAAAATCGAGAAACGCGCGATTGTCGAAAAGCTCGTACGAGCTTGGATCATACGGCTTGCCGAGAAAATGCAGCTTTCCAGCCTCCAGCGGATGAGCAATGCACGGAACGAACAAAGGCGCGGGATAATCCTCACCTTTGACCTTTACCGTGATCTCTCCGCGCTCCATTTCCACGGCGCGAAGATTACAGTTTTCAGTGTTCAACCCCTCTTTTTCCGTTTCGAGAGCATGCCAGCTAACAGGCTCGCTTGCGTCACGTTCAACGGTTCCAAGAGCAAGATCAATTTTTCCAATTTTGTGCATAGTGTTTATTCTTTCTGTTTTGTTTGTTAGCGTTCGGATTCCGCGCACTAGCGTTATGCAATGCGCGGAATAAAAGGCTAAAGGTTTGAGCCTCTATGGGTACCGCTCGCTAGCGTACGCTAGGTCATCGCAGGATGTTCCAAGGTCATTCCCCCTTTCGGAGACTCTTAAGCAATACGGGAGCGCCGCGCACCCTGCTTCTGACAACGCCATTATGCCGAAAAATGATTCACGCGCAAATAAAAAGATTAAATTCAGAAAAATAACTGGTTAATAATTCCGATACCTTGGCACGATTCTTGTTTTCCCTTTTCTTATGTTCAAGTGAACAGTTCAGCATAGGTAAAATTGTCCTGTTTGAATTGGAATATGGAGACAGCCAAACGGGGGCGCGATGCGTTAAAACGGCCTTAAAACACAAATGCACGGCTAGTCATTCCGCTACTGTTTAGCCGATCACCTTTCCTTATGCTAAAAACCATAACGGCGCATTTTGGAAAAAAAAAAGGACGCGGAGGTTAATCCGCGTCCTTTAACTATCTGGAACTCTTAGCCAGCGAATGAGAGAGAAACAGAATCCAGTTTGCGGCCAGTTTTGAGCCATTCATTGCGCGTTCCTTCGTTCAGCAAGCCCGCCACAAAGCGGGACTTATGATCGGCGGCGCCAGCAAAGTTCGCCTTGTATGCGCGACTCGCCATATTTGAGTCTTTGCCTTTTCCCACGCCGTCCCCGCTTGTCCAATATTCCGTGGCACCGTTCGCAAGGTCATAGAGCGTTTCTCCGTGGTTTCCCATGCCCTTAAATGACAAGCGGCTGATTTCTTCACATGCGTTAAGTGAGCGCGTAGCAAGTGTCTCTCCATCGCCAATCGAAAGGAAATAACCTTTGGGGATTGCGCGCATTGCCTGAGAGTCGGCGCTGATATTCGCGAGCGTTTCCATTGCTTGCACAAACTCAGAGCGTCCTGCTAGAACGGCCCGAATCATTTCAGAAAGCTGATTGATACGGGCGCTAGCACCGTCAGAATGATACACCTTGCCTTGCAATTCGCCCATTGCCTGCATACTCCAGCGGAGAGTATTCATGCACACGATACGAATCATGGAATCATACACGTTCAGCGCCAGCGTACCGTCATGTGACGTTACAAAGTTAAGGTTTGCTTTGATCGTTTCGGCTCCAAAGCGAGTCTTGACCTGTAATTCGGCGGAAAGGCTCACACTGATGAAAAACTTCTTTCCAGCCTCAAGAGTGCCGATACTTGTCACCGTAGCCTTGCCATCCGCCAGCACTTCAGAGAGCGCCGCCTGCATCATGTCGATAACCTCGCCGTTTGTGATTGGACGGTACGAGTTTTTCGGCATGTGAAGCGGAACCAATTGATTTTCGGGAGCCAAGTCGGGGCGAATACCCCGATTGTCCATGAACAGACTCTTGTGACTTGGAACGGCCACAAATTGGCCATCAATCAAGCCGTACGTCGGGGATTCGATGATTGGAGCACGATACATGGCAAAAATCGTTTCGTCGATTTTGCCGTTGTCTGGAACGGTAGCGAATTTATGCCATTCCGTACCAAGCGTAGAATGAATGATGTCGTAAGTTTTGTCGATGCCGTCAGCCATATAGTTAGGATGTTAGAAGTTACTGCGGGCGGGATTGCCGTCATTAATAAGATAATCAGATTTTAATCGAAATCAACGGCTAAATCAGTTTTCCGCGATTATAATTCCCATAGGTTTGAGTTATGGAGAATATATTGGCGGATTGTCTCAATAAGGGAGGCTTATTGAGACTGGTTTAAATCGTCCATGAATACTCAAGAGAGGAGTTTTATCATATCAAATACTTTTTCGCCCGAAATTTCCCTAATCTTATCCCGTAGGGATGCCCTATGGCGAGCATTTGTTTATTTGCGCGTTTTATTATTTGCGCCGAAACAAAAAGTAATTTCGTTTTTCTCATTTGCAGACACAAAAAAGAGCGGGGATTTCTCCCCGCCCGTTATTTGTTGATTTGTTTATTTGGCCTCAAACAATTCTGCCAATTGAACCACCTTTGGCGTTTCCCACTCATCCCAAAGAACTGTTTCGTTTTCTTCCACGCTCCAATCAATCAAAAATTCTTCCGAGTGATTGTCGCAATAGACGCAATCGAAAAACTTAATTGCTTTTTCCACGATGGCAGGAAACTCATTTGCTTTATTTGCTTCCACGCCTTCGACAACGTAGGTGTTTCCGCCCTTGTTTTTCCAGTATTGAGGACATTCGCCCTCGCCGTTCCAAGCGTGAGCGCCGTAGTTTTCCCGATATTGAGTTTGAATGATGAGCTTCATGACAAAAACATAAAGGTTTTTTCGGCCAAATCAAGTTATTTATTTGATTATTTGTCTGGTTTCAAACTCACGCCAAGGGTTTTGCCATTTCTTCCACGGGAAGGAAACGTGCGGGACTAGTGTATGCTCCGCGTGTTTCTTCCACGGGTTTCCCCGCCGCAAGCCACTTCTCAAAGGTGGCGAGAGAATACCCTTGGGAGACATTTTCGCCAAATTCTTTGGCGATTTTGTTTCTGGCATCGCTTTCGTTTTCTGCCAAAACGGCGATTGTGCAACCATATTCACGATTATAGGAATTATAACCGTCCATCCAGCGCGAAAGACAAACATCTGGAATAGTTTTTTCCGTGACGAATTGGCTCAAACGGGAATCATATTCCACTTGCTCAATTTTCAAATCGGAAAGTTTCGCCAGAATAGTTTTGGGCGATTGGTTGTGCTCGTTTTCTGGAATGATTTTTTTGAGCAGTTTGAGAGCGTCGGAGACGTGGGAGATGTCATTACCGCCCCTTGCTTCAATAGTCGTACGCATGCCGTACCAACACTTGTTTGTGCTGTCAGATTGGAAACGAATAACGGCTAATTCGTCCATATCAGTCACGCTGTACTCTTTGCGCTTCAAAAACTGAAACGAAAGGTGCTTAAAACCATTTGACGTTTCGCTGGAGATTCTGAAACCGATTTTTGGCGAGGGCGATTTTTTCATAGCGAGAATATAGTTGTTATTTTGGGTCACACAAGGTCTTTTGTTCTTTTTTGGCGGAAAATATTATTTCAAATTACTTTTTCCACCGTGCAATTGGCAAAGCAGAAAAGAGAATCCTTTTTTGCGTACGCTCCCTTTTCGGTAAAGGTGTAAGCCTCGTGTTTTTCCCCTTGCCAGTAGTCAGGCAAGGCGTCCGAATTCACGCGGCCAGTATAATATTTGCCGTTCTGAAATCTCAAAGCGTATTCAAAGACAAGAGGCGGATTCATGGTCGAAAACATAAAGGTTTTCTGGTTTAAATCAATAATTATTTTCGGCCAATTTGTTTATTTCTCATATTTGAGAATCCTATAATTATCATAGAGAAAAACGACTCGTTCTAATTTGTTTTTAGTATGATGACAGCGGCCAAATTAAGACGCGCCAATTGTCTATTAAACCGATAGAGAATTAGGAGAATAGTATTTCGGCCAAAAGTTTTTCTATTTCAGTTTTTAATTCTCAAACTTGAGAGTTGACAGGTGATAAATCATGGGTTATCTTGTCATGGAGCTTTGATTTGGCTAGGGCATTTGCCTACGAGAAACCCGCCCTTGCTTAAGGGGCGGGCCGTAAGTGGCTCGTTTAGGCTTTCGCCTTGTGCGCTTTCTTCGCGGCAGTCAGGGCTTTAAGGGCTTTTCGTGCCGTAGTTTCCACTCCTTCGGAAATAACGCCAATTGTATTTTCGGCGCTCAGGCTGTAAACGTGATGGTTTGGGCGGATTGTTTGGATGGATTCGATATATTTCATGCGGAGAATATAGGCCAGGAGTTTGAGCGTTTCAAGTGTTATTTAATTATTTTGGCCGAAATATTTCCGAAAAAAATCGCTTGATTATGCCCTAAACTAACCGATAGTTTTCATGGACGCTTGGTTTAATTGTTCCATGTGGAATAAAAAGACTCCTAACCCTTTCGAGGTTAGGAGCTAAAACTTTTCCCTATGTTGGTTCTGAGGGGTCTTAGGGAGTTTGCCGATAAGGCTAACCCCTAAAGTTTTCTGGTTTGAATAATCTTTTAAAAGCCGCACGCGCTCAAAAAGCGCCCTTTGTCGAAGTTTGGGTTGTCGTTCATGGAGATAATCAAATCGGCCATTTTCTGCGCGGCGGCGCGGTCTTTTTCGGACGAAATGATTTTTGCGGCGGTGATGAAATGTTTTTTGCTCATGGGTAGAAGATAGGTTATGATGGGGAATTAGTCAAGGATTAGTTTCAATCCGCCCGCAGAAAAGTATAATCCAAAACATTTCCTGCCAAGCCATTGTTTGAGTCGTTATGATGGACAAAATAGGATTCGTCCGAGCAGGAAACGGCGGAAAAGCCTTTCATGTAATCGCGCTCAAGAAAGGAATCTATTTCGGCCTTTTCTGTTTCAGAGATTCCAGAATCGTCTCCATTAATAAGATATGATGCACAGCTTTCGGGGAGTGAGTAAGTTTCTTGTGTCATGGGGAGAACATATCGGCTAACTCTCAATCTGTCAACGGCCAAAGTGAATTATTCCAAGAATTATTCCAGCGGCCAAAATTAAAAGTAATTCCATTTGTTTGAGAAAAAACTGTTTAGGAAAACTTACTGGCGAAAGTAACAAACCATTGACCGACTCGAATTAGGGAATCTCCCTACGCACCTTTGGGCCTCCGATTCTGAAAGATTGCGCTCCAAAACGACACGGCGGCCAGATTTACGCATGATTTTAACGACCTTGAATTGTGGAGATGTTTGCATGCTGGGAAGATAGGCGAGAATTATTTTGGCCGCAAGGTGTTTTTTCTCTATTTTAGAGAAATCTTATTTGGGAAATGTTCGGCGTTTGGATTCTGTTTCAATTCAAAAACAGACGTGTGAGCTTTCGCTATTGAAATCTCCGCCAAAGACGGGGCGAACAAATAGCCGTTATTTGTGGATTGAATTTTTTCGATTAGGGCGGCGACAGGGTGTTTCATGGGTGAAGATAGTCTAATTATTTGGGCCGCGCAAGGTGTTTTTCAATTATTCACGACAAATAAACCACCCCATCGTCACCTAGGTAAACATCCGACGAACCATAAGAATGCGCCCATTCCGTGAGTTTTTTGCCTAGTTCGCCTAAGCCCATATCCCAAAAGCCAGAGCCATGATGGTTTCTTGTCAGCCAAAATTCATAACCAAAACGGCATTCTGTTATTTCGTTTTCCCATTCAATTTTCTCATCTTTGAGAAGGGCGACAAAATCTTGAATGTCTTTTTCGGCGGATTTGATTGATTCGGCGGAAATATCTTCGATTCCATAATCATCGCCGAATGGCGAATCGTTGTCTTGAGTAGATGACAAAAGGGCGCATTCAAGATAGCCTTCAAGGATGTTTTTCATGGGTGAATATTACTCGATTATTTGAACGCTGTCAAGAAAATTAGGCGCTGTCTGTTTTTCTTGCTCTTGCCAGCGGCGGGGAAAAACTCAGCGCAAGGGAGTATAGTTCAGAAAAGTTCTCAATACAAGGGTTATTTGTTTATTTTTCAGTGTAATTATTTTTGATCTATCTGGTAGCGAAAACGCTCCTAAGAAATCCTCGGATGAACACTCCTACGGGTTCACTGTTCCATCTGTAAGATACGCCTAAGAAAAATTTGACAAGCTGGCAAGACAGCAAACCTAACTAGGAAATTCACCCATTGCCCTAGCTCCTCAAACCTCCCTGCCAGCGTAGGAAATCGTATAACGAAAGCGCCAGCAAAAACATCAGAGAGCTAAAACAAAAGTCTGGCAGACTCGAAAGAATTTTCAAATCAAAACAGAGCCGATTTATCGCTCTTTTTTCCGTGCTTATTTTTGATTGAAATTTGGCGTTTCTAGTAGGATTTGAACCTACAACCTACGCTTTAGAAGGGCGTTGCTCTATCCAATTGAGCTATAGAAACAAAAGTGCGCAGGGCGGGAATTGAACCCGCATACTCCCATTTATGAGATGGACGCTTAAACCAATACAAGCTCCCCGCGCATAACTGATTGATTTTGAACGATTTAACTTTGATATTTTATCAGATTATTTGAGCGAGTCAAGAGGATTTTGAGGTATTTTCGTGGATTACAAATGTAATCCGACTATTTACGAGATAGAAAAGGCAAGGATAATACTTTACCATTCAGTCAACTATTCCCCTTTCTCACGCCTTAAACCAGTCTGGCTTGTTTGTCTTGGCTATCTCCATATAGTCTAACGCTCTTCCATACTCATAGCAAGTTTGTTCTTGCTCATTCCTATTGCTCCAATCCAGCCCCTTTAAAACGACGCTAGGGCGTTCATTTTCAACGGTTTGAGATGGCATTTCTCTAACTGAATCAATCACCAGATTGCTCATTCTCCATTCAATAAATCCAGCCCTAAGCATGGCGCTCAAATCATTTTCGCTAACTAGTGAAACGTAATCGGAGGAATCAATTTCAACAACAAATTTCTGTTTCATAGGCGACTGTATTCTAAATTCTCAAACTTGTCAAGAGTTAAAGCAGCAATTAAATTCGGCCAAAAGTTAATTGGTTTTTGATTGCAACTTACAAACTAAAAAATCATTTGAAAATTAGCATTTCGGGGCAATTCTTGCTAATCCATTTTTTTGACACCTTGGAAAGCGGTTCGCAGTGATTGAATGCCGAGGCGTCAAGACAAACTCCATTATAGCCTACAAGATAGGTTGTTCGGTTGAAAACTTTTTTCTTCAAATGCTTGGCAACAATATATCCGCTACCATTATCACTTTTGAGAACTTCGTCAGTAAGAACGATGTGTTTTTGCATAAGATTATTTTAGCGTTAAAATGCCACAGGCGCAACCCATTTGTCAGGATTGTTTTTGTAATGTTGGCGATTGTAGGCGTTAGCGGCAACTTGGGCCTCGCGCTTCCGCGTCATCACTCGCCACGTTTCAACAGGACAAATTTCAATCACTTTTCCCTGAATACGCGAGAAAATTCTTAATTCGTAAAACTTTGAGGGCGTGCGGTGTTTCTTCATACCTTATTATATACCAGAATTATTTCGGCGCAAGTTGTTTTTTTTAAATTATTCCTGTGATTCCAGAAACTTTTCCAATCCGCCAGCTTCGGCAATTAAATCATTTAGTTTTTCATTCAACCTTTCGGCCTTTTCTTCTTCGCGGGCCTGCTTTTTGATTTCAATTTGGCGGGCCTTTTCCTGCTTAATGTTCCAAGCAGCAAGCGCGGCTTTTCCCTTTGGTGTCAATTCTGGCCTGACTAGAACGTAAATCATTACTTCTTCTCCGTTCTTTTCAAATTGGACTCGCCCGCTATTTGTGACTTTCGCTTCTACGCCCCACATGTGGGGATTAATCATGATTTCCTCCCATGATTCGCCGCTAGTAGAGCCGCCGCTGAGTTTTCGCGGAGTAAGCCAGCCGCCCTTTTCGCCCTTTGCGATGACCATTTGGCAAGTAGAGATTCGGTTTTTGTTCATGGACAATTATAATCCAATAAATTAACCCGCGCAAGCTCAATCTTGAACAAACTCGCAAACCGTTTTCACGTCGCAATCGCTCATTTCAATTGAAATATAAACGCTCCTTTGAAGGGCAGAAGCAGAGCGGCCAAAAATAGCCCACGGGAAGCGTTTAGGAGCGTAATAATATGTTGACACTCCCCGCCCGTGACTTTCGTTCACGCGGCCCCCATTTGGGAAATCGCGCCACCAATGAGAGCACGCAATCCATTTATCGAGATTCGACAAATCAGAATTTACCAGCCTCTCAAACCCCTCAACCTCGCGCAAAAATTCATTCCAATTTTCAGCACTGGATGGATAATCGCGGGAAATGTATTTCGGGCAGGTTTTTGATAAATTCATAAATCACCATACAATAACAATCCGCCCGCGCAAGTTGTTTGTTTGAAGAATTCCGCCGAAAATAACTAATCCAATTTTGCCAGCGCGGCTTTCAAATCGAGGATTTTTTGATTGATTTCGGTTTCTAGGGCAGATTTTGCCTCTCTTTCCGTTTCAAAAAGATGCGCTCCCACCGTCATCGTAAAGCCTAAATCTGGTACCCACCAATAGCTTTCTTGGTTATTGCATTCCCAGCCAGTAACCAATTCCACAGTATTGTAATCCGTGACGGCCCAAAATTGTTTGGATTTTCTCATGTTTTATAATCTGTTTTTTTCAACAATCAATCCACAAACCATTCCTTCGCGACCATAGGCAAAATCACTACGTCATACATGTCTTTTTCGGCGCAAAATTCCAACGCGGCATCTTCTGTTTCAAAAGTTGCGTACTCTCCTGCATCCTTATGATGCTTTACCAATCCATCGCCAGAAATGTAACGCAAAACGCATTTCTTAACGTAAGCGACTTTGGAGATTTTGCCGCGAAATCCAGTTTCTTGTTTGATGATTTTGCTCATGTTTGAATATATCAGAGGATAATTAACCCGTCAAGGGTTAATCAAACCACGCCCCAAATTTCCTCATCCTTGCCGTCTTTTCGGACGTAGAGCGTAGCATTCCCATGATCTGACACATGCAGCCATTCACCCTCGAAATCGCCATCAGGATAGTCCTGTTCGCGGCTGGAAATAAAATCAACTGATTCTTTTGCGCTTTCAATATCAGGAGTGAGTGAGAAAAAGCGAATTATCCTCGAAATAAAACGAACAACAACTTGGCAAATCTTCGTGACAGTTCAGGAAATCAATCGCCGAATCTGCCAATTCGCTCAATTCTTGGCTGTAATCCTCATTTTCTTCTT
>OFRG01000843.1_pt1 | contig 10428 bp, 5 predicted proteins | sample 1543071 | NCBI WGS metagenome assembly OFRG01 (sample SAMN07774222, study PRJEB24372) | wastewater metagenome | isolation source: WWTP Verbania (Effluent) | place: Italy: Verbania | collected 2015-12 | reverse complement strand
GTTTTATCTTCTGATCTGGTGGCAGCTTTCAGGAAATATTCAACATCTTGGGGCGACCAGATGAATGCTGTCTTTGGCAATGCCATACTTGCCGTGTTAGAAAATTCAAAGGGTGGAACATTAAATGATATTCGAAGGTTCTTAATTGAAAAGGAATTCCGGCAAACATATCTAAAGAATGTTACTGATCCTTCAGTCCTGTATTACTGGCAAAAGGAATATCCTTTACTCAAAACCAACTCAATCGGCCCTATCCTAACCCGGCTTGATACTTTTTTGAGACCTAAAGCTGTACGAAGTATGGTAATTCAACAGAAAGGTCTTGATTTTGAAAATCTCTTGAATACCAACAAGATCATACTGCTGAAGCTCTCCCAGGGATTAATAGGTACGGAAAACAGCTTTTTACTAGGATCACTAATCCTTTCTAAAATTCACCAGGCAATATTCAGAAGACAGCAACAGGCCATTAGAAATCCGATTCTTTTGTACTTAGATGAATTTCAGAACTTCATTACCCCTTCAATAAAGGAAATGTTAAGTGGTATTCGAAAATATAATGTTGGTTTAACTCTGTCACATCAGGACTTACAACAACTACAAAGAGAAGATTCAGAACTTTTAAATAGTGTATTGGGAAATATCAATACCCGGATTGTATTTCGAGTAGGAGAACCAGATGCAAAAAAACTACAAGATGGCTTCGCAGACTTTGATTTTATAGACTTGCAGAATTTAGGAAGGGGCGAAGCTATTATACGAATTGAACAGCCCAAATATGATTGTTCACTTGATACACAACCACCACAACAAGTAAATGGCGAGGATAGAAAGCAAAATATTGAATCTGTTATATCATATACCAGAGCCAATTATGCTTCTCCAAAAAGCGAAGTTGAGAAAATACTATATCAGTCACTTAATATAGAAATAGAAAAGGAAGCAATAGAAGAAGTGAAGATTGAGCCTAAAATCAAAGAAGCTAAAAAAATTGAAGAACCCATAGTTCCAAAAGAACCAAGTAAACAAGAAATTACTAAACCCATTATAAAAGATATACCGAAAGAGAAAGTTTCAGAGGAAGAAATGTCCACCCATAGATATTTGCAGACTTTGATTAAAAAGATGGCTGAATCAAAAGGATATATTACCACTATTGAAAGAAACATTACTGGCGGTAGTGTTGATGTAGAATTGCAGAAAGATGGAAAAGTAATTGCAATTGAAATTTGTAATACAACGGATGCAGATTGGGAAATGCATAATATACAAAAGTGTTTGCTTGAAAATTATCAAGAGGTTATATCAGTTTCAGGAGATTTGAAACAACTAGAAAGAATTAAAAAGAAATGTCTTGATGGAATACCCGATTTTGAAAATAAAAACATCTTCTTTTTTACTCCCGATGTTTTATTTCAACATTTAGATCAAACACCGAATACTCAAATTCAACCTCAAGAACAAGTGATCAAAGGATACAGGGTAAACGTCAGCTATGAGAATATTAGCCAGGAGGAAATGCAACAAAGAAGAAAAAGTATTGCTCAGGTGGTCAAAAATTCACTTCGAAAGAAGAAAAATTGAAAATAGTAGTTGACTTTAACTTTTAACTCTTCCTCAAAATTCATAGATTGATTATTGGATCAATTTCTTATACAATTAGCCCTGTGTAACGAAATCAGCTACTTTTATATAAATTAATTCTTAAATTTGGCTAATTTGAGAATTTGATCTTAAAAACTCCATTTTTCTATAATCTTAACTACTGGTAGAGCAAATAACTAAAGTATGAATCAAAAAGTCCATAATCAAATAGTAAGTTTTATTTGGAGCATTGCCGATGATGTTTTGAGAGATGTTTTCGTAAGAGGCAAATACCGTGACATTATTCTACCGTTCACAGTGTTAAGACGTTTGGACGCTTTACTTGTGCCCACCAAGGATAAAGTATTGGAAGCAAATACTTTTCTTATTAAACAGAAAATTGACGATAAAAAGGCACTAGAAAATCAATCAGGTTACTCGTTTTGGAATATTTCAAAATTTACGTTTGAAACTTTAATGAATGATGCTGATAACATAGACACAAATCTGGAAGCCTATTTGGACGGATATAGTCCAAATGTTCAGGAAATCATCAGCAAGTTTAAACTAAGAAACCAATTAGAAACAATGAAAGAAGCAGGTGTAACTTATCTGCTTATTGAAAAACTTTGCAACAAGGAAATAAACTTAAGCCCCAATGAAGTTAAAAACAGTAAAGGCGAAATCTTACCACCTCTTTCTAATCTAGGTATGGGTTATGTTTTTGAAGAACTAATACGGAAATTTAATGAAGAAAATAACGAAGAAGCAGGAGAACATTTTACGCCACGTGAAATCATTAAATTGATGACACATATTTTGTTCACTCCTGTGAAGGATAAAATAAAGAAAGGAACTTATCTAATTTACGACCCTGCATGTGGTAGTGGTGGTATGCTTACCGAAGCAGAGCATTTTGCAATGGAAGTAACCAATAACAAAGCCGACTTTATGCTTTACGGTCAGGAAGTAAATCCTGAAACCTACGCCATTTGCACCAGTGATATGTTGATTAAAGGAGAAAAATCTGAGAACATTGCCTATGGCTCTACGCTTTCTAAAGATGGCTTCTCGCATTTGCATTTCGATTTTATGCTTTCCAATCCACCTTATGGTAAAACCTGGAAAATTGACGAAGATGCAATCGTAGAAGATAGAGGCAAAAAAGGGAAAGAAAATATCAAAGACAGTCGTTTTGAAATTGGCCTGCCTTCTATTTCAGATGGACAGTTATTGTTCCTAATGAATATGGTGAGCAAGATGAAACACAACACCCAACTGGGCAGTCGTATTGCTACTGTTCACAATGGCTCGGCTTTGTTTACGGGTGATGCAGGTGGCGGTGAAAGCGAAATACGTAAATACATTATTGAAAATGATTGGCTGGAATGTATTATCGCCTTGCCTAAAAATATTTTCTACAACACTGGTATTCCTACTTACATCTGGATTGTTAGCAACAAGAAAGACCCGAAGCGCAAAGGCAAAGTGCAGTTGATTAACGCATTGGAATTGTTTGAAAAATTGCGAAAGAACTTGGGGCAAAAGAATTGCGAAATGAAACCTGCCCACATTAATACAATTACAAACTTGTATATGGACTTTGTGGAAAGCGATATTTCTAAAATTTACAACAACGAATATTTTGGCTACAACAAAATAACAGTTGAGAGACCTTTACGTCTCTCGGCTCAATTTACTAAAGAAGCTATTGCCACCCTACGTTTTGACAAAAGTATTGCTGACGAAATGGAATGGTCTTACACTCATTTTGGTGATGATTTATATAAAGACATCAAGAAATACAAGGACAAGATTGAAGCCCACATAAGCAAGAATGAAGTAAAAATAAAGCCTGCTGAAAAAAGCAAATTGCTAAGTGCCCAACATTGGAAAAGCCAATTGGTATTAATGCAAACTGCCCAAAAACTTGCCGACAAATTTGGCAACAAACAATTTGATGACTACAACAAATTTATTTTATTACTCAATAAAACCATAAAGGAACTGAAGTTGGATATAGATGCAAAAGGTTTAAAAAGCATTACAGATGCAATTTGCTGGAAAAATGAAGATGCTGAACGGGTAATTAAGAAAACAGAAAAAAACGGAACCATACTTTATGAAGCAGACAGCGATTTGAGAGACACCGAAAATGTGCCACTTGACCAGGATATACATGAGTACTTTGAAAGAGAAGTATTGCAACACATACCTGATGCATGGATTGACGAAAATAAAACTGTGAAAGGGTATGAAATTTCGTTTACCCGATATTTCTACAACTATGTACCACCACGAAGCATTGAAGAAATTACTGCGGAGATATTTGAATTGGAAAAAGAGACAGAAGGTATCTTAAAAGAAATAGTGAACGACTAATGACAACATTAAAACCATACAAAAAATACAATCCCATTGCGTATGATTATGCAACACAATTACCCGATGGATGGCAACTACTACCTAATATTGCCGTCTTTCAGGAACGAATTGAACGGGGTTATATCAATGAAGAATTGCTTTCAGTGACTATTGGAAAAGGTGTTATTAAACAAACAGATGTTGATATAAAGAAAGATAGCAGCAACGAAGATAAAAGCAAATACAAACTTATAAAGATTGGCGACATTGCTTATAATAAAATGAGAATGTGGCAAGGCGCTTTAGGTTACAGTGATTATCGGGGCATTTCAAGCCCTGCTTATGTAATTCTAAAACCTAAAATGAAAATAAATCCACGTTATTTTCATTACATGTTTCGTACTTCATTTTATACCAATTACAGCAAACGGTTTTCTTATGGCATTGTAGACGATCAATTGAGTTTACGTTATACTGATTTCAAACGAATGTATAGCATTTTTCCGCCCTTAGTAGTTCAAAACAGCGTTGTATCCTACTTAGATAAAAAAAATAGCGAGATAGACAAGTTTATTCGGAATAAAGAAAGATTGATTGAGTTAGCTATTGAGAATAAGGAAAAAGAAATATGGAAAATTGTAAGTGGTAAGACAATCAAAGCTAAGAACTTCAAAAAATCATCAATTGAATGTATAGGTGAAATACCTGATTCTTGGGATGTCAAAAATCTAAGTTATATTTCAAATATTGTTTTAGGCAAAATGCTTTGCAATGAAAATAAAGGAAATTATAAATTAAAGCCCTATTTAAAGTCAAAAAATATTGGGTGGGAAAGCGTTATTGTTGACGAAGTTGATGAAATGTGGTATTCTAAGAATGAAATGAAAACATACAGAATACATAAAAATGACTTATTAGTTAGTGAGGGTGGTGAGGTTGGAAAAACTTGTATTTGGAATGAGGAAATTGAAGAATGCTATATCCAAAACTCTGTTCATAAAATTACATTCAATAAAAAAATGAACCCGACATTCTTTCTTTACTATTTATATATTCTTGGGAAGAATAATTATTTCAAATCTATTGTTAATCAGGTAAGCATTGGACATTTGACAAGGGAAAAATTGGTAAAAGTAAAAGCAGTTGTTCCACCTTTAGAAATTCAAAATATACTTGTTCTCGAAATATTTGAACAATTAGAACTTGCAAATAAGATTATAACGAAAGCTCAAAAAGAGATATCATCTATTAAAGAATACCGTGAGTCATTAATCACAGATTTAGTAACTGGTAAAAGAAGCGTTCCCCAATTACAAATAAAATAGTTATGAATTTTACAGATACATCTGAAAAAGGGTTTCAAAAATATATTACCAATTATTTGGTAACTGAACACAAATATATTGAAACATCCCCCATAGAATATGATCGTGATTTTTGTATCAATACAAAACAAGTATTGGCATTTATTGAGGCAACTCAATTGGATACTTATGAGATGATTCAGAAAAAGGGAGAACGCAGTTTTTTGGTTCGCTTGGATGAAAAAATTAAGGAGTTAGGCGTTATTGAAGTACTTAAAAAAGGTGTAAAACATTTTGATAAAACTGTAGAATTATTTTATAGAAAACCATCTTCAATTCATAATGTAAAAGATGCAGAAAATTTCAACTCGAATTTGTTTTCAGTAACGCAAGAATTAAAGTATAGTCTGAGTCATGAAAACCGTTTAGACCTAACAATTTTTGTAAACGGTATTCCAGTTATCACATGCGAGCTAAAAAACCCATTAAGCGGGCAATATGTACAAAACGGGATTCGGCAATACCAATCTGACCGGGATCCAAAAGAGAAACTGTTTTCCTTTGCACGTTGTATGGTTCACTTTGCAGCTGATACAGAACAAGTATTTATGTGTTCGGAATTAAAAGGAAAGGCTTCATCATTTATTCCTTTCAACAAGGGCTTAAACGATGGAAAGGCTACGCCCCCATTCGGAGCAGGTAATCCAGTAAACCCTAACGGATTAAAAACTTATTATTTGTGGGAAGAAGTATTAAGTAAAGATTCGTTAGCAAATATTATTGACAAGTTTGCACAAGTAATTGAAGAAACAAATGAGGACACTGGAAAAAAGAAAATGATTTTTCCTCGATATCATCAACTTACCAGTGTAAAGCAAATATTGGGGCATGCTAAAGAAAACGGTATAGGGCAAAAATATTTAATTCAACATTCAGCAGGTTCAGGCAAATCAATGTCTATTGCCTGGCTTTCGCACCAGTTACATGGCTTATTTGATAAAACAGGAACAGCTAATATTTTTGATTCGGTAATCGTAATTACAGATAGAACTGTATTAGATAAACAATTAAGCGAAGAGATAAATCAATTTTCCCCAGTCAAAGGAATTGTTGCTGCAATTACCAATGAAGGAGGTAGTAAAACAAACAACCTTCGTGAAGCAATTGCCAACAAAAAGAAAGTTATCATTTGCACCATCCAAACATTCCCTCATTTGTTAAAAGAAATGGAAGACTTGGGTTCTTTGAAATTCGCAATTATTATAGATGAGGCACACAGTAGTCAAAGTGGAGAAACATCAGCAAAAATGAATGCTGTGTTAGCTGATAAAGGCGAGGAGGTTGAAGACGAGGTTGAACTAACAATGGAAGATAAAATTAATGAATTGATTGAAGCCCGTAAAATGATTAAGAACGGCTCCTATTTTGCGTTTACTGCTACCCCAAAGAACAAAACATTAGAAACCTTTGGTGTCCCGAGAAAATACATTAAAGATGGAGAAGAAAAAACTTCTTTCGATGCATTTCATTTGTACTCAATGAAACAAGCCATTGAAGAGGAATTTATTTTGGATGTTTTACAAAATTACACAACCTATAATTCATACTACAAGCTCATAAAATCTGTAGAAGAAAATCCTGAATTCGATACTAAACAAGCACAAAAGAAATTACGATCTTATGTTGAAGGCCATGAATTTGCAATAGCTGAAAAAGCTAAAATAATGATTGATCATTTTCACCGTGATGTTAAACATTTAATTAATGGTGAAGCCAAAGCAATGGTTGTAACCAAAAGCATCATTTCAGCCATTAAATATAAACATGCTTTTGACGAATACCTCAAGGAAATAAAATCTCCTTACAAAGCAATTGTTGCCTTCTCTGGTAAAAAGGCATACAAAGGCGTGGAGTATGATGAAACATCCATGAACAATTTTGACAATAACAAAAATGATATTCCGAAAAATTTTAAAAAACAAGAATACCGCTTTCTGATAGTTGCCAACAAATATCAAACAGGCTTTGACCAGCCATTTCTGCATACAATGTATGTCGACAAAAAACTTAGAGATGTTCAAGCAGTTCAAACGCTTTCAAGACTAAATAGAGCCTTAAAACCTTATAAGAAAGATACGTTTGTATTGGACTTCTACAACACAGTAGAAGACATAAAGGAGGCATTTGACCCCTATTTTACTTCTACTATATTAAGTGAAGAAACTAATCCTAATAAACTTAACGACCTAGTTGATGCTTTAGACAAGTTTGAGATATACAATGAAATTATTGTAAAAGACTTTTTTGATAAATATTCTAACAATGTAGATAGAAATATACTTGATCCTATTATCGATTCAGCAGCTCATATTTTTAGATACGATTTGGATATTGATAAAAAAATAGATTTTAAAATCAAAGTAAAATCATTTTTAAGAACTTATAGTTACTTAGCTAAACTCCTTGACTTCAATAATCAATATTGGGAACAACTTTGGTGGTACTTAAAATATTTATTGCCAAAGCTTAATATTGACGATAACGAAGACATGGCACAGGGAATTATTGAATCAATCGATATGGATAGCTATCGACCTGCCAAACAAGGAACTGAAAAGATAAATTTGACTGACGATCCAGGGTTTGTTACACCAATTCCAGTTGGTGTGGCTGGTGGAAAACCTGCTCCTGAACTGGATACATTGGAAAATATTCTTAATGCCTTTAATCAACGTTTTGGTGATATTGACTGGACAGACAAAGACAAAGTGAATGAAATATTAACACAACAAATCCCGGCGGATATGAAAGCCGATAGTAAAACAATGGATGCAATCAACACTTCGCCTGACAAACAAAATGCAAAAATATCTTCTGACAAAAAAGTTGACGAATTAATGCAACAATACTTATTCACTCAAACTGAAATATTCAAGAAATTCTCTACAGATAAAGATTTTCAGAGAAGATACAAGGAATTTATTTTTGATACATTATGGGCACAACAAGGTAGGCAACCACAAATAAATCCTTAGCAAAACTTTGGGAGGAATAATTTATATTTATAATAAATAGTTGTGTTTTTTTTAAATTTGTGCTTTAATTAAGTAATTATTTACTCTAAAACAATTTATTTATGGCTAAACAACGTGTTTTTATAAGCTTCGATTATGATCACGATGAAGATATTAAAATTATGCTAGCTGGTCAAGCAAAACATTCTGATTCGCCTTTTGATTTTACAGATGCATCTGTAAAAGAGCATTTGACTGGGGACTGGAGAGAAAAAGTTAAACGGCGTATTGCTAATTGTGATCAAGTTGTTATTTTATGTGGTACTTCCACTCACACCGCTTCCGGAGTGTCTCATGAACTTGAAATAGCGCAAGAACTTAAAAAACCTTACTTTTTACTTCAAGGAAGAAGTGGAAAAACTTGTTATAAGCCATCATCAGCTTCAAGTACAGATAAAATGTATGATTGGACATGGCCAAATCTTAAAGCTTTAATAGGAGGTTCTAGATAATGAGAAAAGCACTTATTATTGGTATAGATAAATATCCAGGCATGCCTCTTGCGGGTTGTGAAAATGACGCAGTTGCAGTAGCGAATACCCTTGAAAAAAACGGTGATGGGTCGCCTAATTTCTCAATCAAACTAATAACCAGTGATAATTCTAATGTTAGTAGTGAAGTTATTTATTCTCAACTTGAAGAACTTTTTAAAGGAGAAGCAGAAACAGTGCTTTTATATTTTGCAGGCCATGGCATTATAGATGCTACTACTAATGCTGGGTATATCGTAAGTCAAGATGGAAAGAAAGGAAGTTGGGGTGTCCCATTGTCTGAGATTTTAGGAATGGCTAATAATGCAGCACCAAAAATAAAATCCACTGTAATTATATTAGATAGTTGTAATTCGGGATATGCAGGTGAAGTTGCCGGATTAAATAAAGATGCGATCTCAGTTATTGGTTCAGGAGTGACAATTCTTACTGCCTGCCATAGAGAAGGAACAGCCGGAGAAATTGGTGGACACGGGCTATTTACTAGTATTTTACTAGATGGTCTTACTGGAGCTTCGGCAGATATATGTGGCCACATTACTCCCGCCTCTGTCTATTCCCATATTGATCAAACTCTTGGCCCTTGGGAACAACGACCAATTTATAAAGCAAACGTTCAAACTTTTGTTACACTTCGTAATGTCGCACCAAAAGTATCATTGGAAATCTTACGAAGATTACCGATGTATTTTAAACATCCAACAGACCAATTCAAACTCGATCCATCTTTTGAGCCAAATCGAGGAGAAGAAACTGAAAAACTCAAAGCAATTCCAGTCAACGAGGAAAATGTAGAAAAATATCGTGCACTTCAAATGTGTAATCGCCATGGTCTTGTTGTTCCTGTAGATCAACCGCATATGTGGCATGCAGCAGTATACTCAACCGGCTGTAAATTAACTGCATTAGGAGCCCACTATCGTAAATTAGCTGAAATGGGTCGAATATAATATTTATCCATGCTCTAATAATATTTTTTCAAATTGCAGTGAAAAGGTCTCGGTCTCCCTCCCTTGCCATCAAAAACTCACGCCAGCTACGGTATAGCACTATTATCATAGAGCTATACCTGTTGCTCGTGGTTCTTACCTGGCTCCGCCCAGGTAAGTAACCCCTCACAATAGCTGTCATGGTTTTTGGCTTCAGTCAGTCGCCTTCGTCCGTGCTCTCAATCTGTATGGCCTATTCACTATTCGTTCATAAGCCATACATCTTCCGCACTCCACATTATCTCCCCACCACTGGCGGCAATCTAAAAAGTATTCTAATCACAAAGCATAGCTTATACTTTTCCGCTGCCTTGTGGTGGGTGCGCCACCTGCTTGCGTTTACCGTCGCTGAACACAGAACTGATGCTATGTTTTTGCTGTCACATAACCCATGCTTATACAAGTATGCCACGCAAAACATCCTACGCCTGAGCTATGCCTCGTGTTACACACTCCGGGGCATAGCCACGGTAAACGCATGGCGCAGGCGGTGGCGCATTAAATGAATTAATGTCTGAATTAATATTTGTGTCTTATTGAGAAATAAATAAGATGATACTTTTTTATATAGCCCAAATTCTTTTGCAACAAAACAGAAGCTTATTCATTTGGCCAGCGCAAG
>OFRG01000842.1_pt1 | contig 10437 bp, 20 predicted proteins | sample 1543071 | NCBI WGS metagenome assembly OFRG01 (sample SAMN07774222, study PRJEB24372) | wastewater metagenome | isolation source: WWTP Verbania (Effluent) | place: Italy: Verbania | collected 2015-12 | reverse complement strand
CAATTAACTGATGCTCAAGAACAGTATTTTGTACAAAACCCGGAACAAATAAAAGCTCTACATAAAGCACTTGAGGTACTTACCAAACATTACAAAAAGGATTTAACTAAAATAAAACTAAAATTTGCAAAAGGTTGGAAACAAAATCGTAAAGCTGGAATTTGGGACATTAATATCAAAACATTCACCACTGAACAGGTTGTGGCTATGATTAATGATCCTGTAAGGTTTTCTCCCGCTAATTCTTATCCGGAAATTCCAGATTTTTCAGCAGTAGCAGAAGAGCAAATTGAAACCGTTATTTCTAAAAAAGAGGCTTTGGAAATTCCAGTAGGGTACCCAGTTGGAGTAGACGCAGACAAGGCTAAAGCATTGATAGCACTAGACTTAAACAACGGCAACGTCAAATTTACCGCACTCCAACTAGGCATCCCTCGTATGACTCTCAATGAATGGAAAAACGGAACTGCTGTAAATAATGACGTTACGAGTATTCGTCATAATAAAACTAAGGAATTAGCCGATAAATTCGAGGACTTAGCTAACATTTATATTGACCAAGCTGTGCTTACAGTTGAATCCGCAAAAGGTACAAACGCAATCACCGGAGCTGGCATCGCAGTTGATAAAATGCGGCTATTACGCGGCGAAAGCACAGCAAACATCGCAGTTGCAGACTGCGCTCAAATAGCCAAGCAAGCCTTTGAAATACAGGCCAAATTAGCTAGTGCAGATCACACGCAAACAGTGCTAACCCAAGCTGAAAAGATAGCTATTTATGAAGAGATTTGCCTCGCTCAAGGCCAGCAACCGGATGTAAGTTTGCTGGAGTTGGACGCGGAAGAGCAATAAAACATTGACTTAAACCCGATAACGCGAGATAATATATCTGCGAACATTGGGACACAATTCTAGAAGCACTAAGGGCAAACCGCCGATGTTCGCAAAACTCAAATGGTTTGCCCTTAGTTGTGTTTAAGGGAGTTAATATGGAAACAAAGAAACTAATGGAATTGAGCAGAGACGAACGCTCAGGACGAACTTATCAGCGGATCGTTTACCGCAAGTTAGTTGACCTGCAAACTGCTATTCGAGATTGTTGGAGACAAGGGCACGCGCCGCTTGGAGTATTGGACGAACTGGACACGCAGAATCTAATCGAGCAGCTGGTCAAAATAGCTGATATTGACTATCGAAGTCCGGCTGAAAATCCGAGTTATAAACCTCCGGTGCAAGCGATGGATAATATTGCTGATATGCCCGTAATTACTGTGCAAAACAGTGATTTTGATGTAATTTAAGACTAGGGTGCAATGCACCCTATTTTAACAATGTTAAACTGAGGTTAAGTATATGAAAACAAATGTGTTACAGCTACCAACGGGCAAAATGCTCAAAATCAACAAAAAACTGCAAAATTTGCTCCGTCCATTGACTGAAACCGAGCGATCTGAACTGGAGAAATCAATCAAACGTGATGGCGTATTGGACGCGATAAAATACTGGAGAAACCCAGATAACGATTGTTTTGAGGTTATCGACGGACACAACCGAAAAGAGATTGCGGATCGCTTAGGCATTGGATATGAGATGTTAGAGATTAAATTCACGGTCGCGCCGATAATCGAATCCGTGATGTATTGGATGTATCGCAATCAATCGGCCCGGCGTGATGGACAAATAAATGCAGTTGGTATGGCAAAATGTTTACAGGCAATCGCGGCCTATAAAGATGCGCCAATATCCGAATACAAAGCCGTGCAAACGATTGCCACTGATACTGGAGTTTCTCCGAATACGGTTAAGTCACAGCTACAAAGAGAAAAGCCGTCTAAGACGCTTAAAACGCCATTGGAGCGGATATTAGAGATGATAGCTAAACTATCTGATGCAGATCGAGAAACATTGAGGCAGGCAATAGAAAAGCCAAGCGGTAAGACTTGGCTTTAGGTGGTGGAGTTTGGCAGGGATTATTCGTACGTGGTAGGTAATCCGATGTTAACGGATTGAGCATAATTCACGAGATAACATTTATATCCCATTTTTTCGTTATGCTTTTTAGCGCGTTGGGCATCGGCCTTGCTCATTGCCGAGCTACGATGCCATTGGAAGTTATTCGTTCCGCCCGTGCGGTAAACGATGCAGTATAGATGTTTCGGAATGCTCATAATATCAATGTTCCTTGCCTGTTTAGGCGGTTAGATTAAATTGTTCGATGTGATGTTTGAAAAGCAACGTACTCGCTTTTTTGTTCGCCTTTGTGCGGTAGTTAATGCGGTAAGCGTGGCCGCAATCCTCGACAGATTCAGCGTCTTTCATTCGGGCCAGGTCGCGAACCGTGCAATTAAAATCAAAAAGCATATCATCGGCAAAACCTCGATTGTTTACCGATCCGAGCAAGGTTTTGAGACAATCCAACCCGACAACCCAAAGATTGCCAAAGTTATCGCGAATCGTTGCTTGATTGATAATCGCGGTATTGCAGTTATCACAACACATTGCGAATCCGTCCATTGTCTCCAGCGTTTGACGTTTGATACTGATAAGCTGGTAAGTATTTGAAAGTGGTAGCATTCGTTCAATAGCCATAAAATCACCTCGTTAGTCAGAATGTAGCAATCGCTTGCTATGTCTACATAGTACGCCTATCTAACACTAATGTCAAGTGTTATCTCTCACCTTATCACACACGCTTAACGCATCGCATCAGCTAACACTAGCTAACCTATTGATATATATACACATAGGCGGGGAGGGTATGCCGTACGGGGCTAGGGGCGTCTATATAAGCCCTTACCGCTATGTGCGACCGTTCGGCGGCGTGTACCCGGGCAGGGCAGATCGGGTACGGCGGGGTGAGAGGATGAGAGTGTGGAGAGAGGACAGACAGGTAATTCTACATAAAAATAAAAATAATCCCATATAAATTGTATATCATACACAATAATACTTGACATCTCGCACGTAAATGTATATCATACGAATATGAGCAATGAGGGGATAACCGAGAGGTTGCGTAAATTAAGGGAAGGTGAATGGGTCACATTGTCTGATATAGAGCGTCCTAACATACATTCGTTGGCTAAACGGGTGGATAGGACGGTAAAGGTCAGGAAACAAAGTGACGGGACGTTTTTAGTTACTTGTGTACGGGTATTGGAGGGGAAGGATGAGGCAGATAACGATAACAGAAAGTGATGTTGGCAAGGTGGGCGTTACTACAAGCACTAAAATGACGATACTTGAGATAGTGGGGTTATTGGCGGTAGCTCAGTTAGTAATGTGGGAAGCTAGTTTGAAGGAATCTGTGAAAAAGCGGAAGAAATCGGTCTTGGCTGAGAGGACGTGAGGATGTCTTATGAGTGAGGTAGAGGGTTAAAGGGGAGTTGAATTATGAGTGGTTTGTTGAGAAATGCGTTGATACGATTTTTGCTGCTAATGCCAATGGCTCCGCTCTTCGTGTCCACGATAAATTGGTATGTGGGGATTGTGATGCCTGAGAGAATGTTCGTCATATACTGGGTTTGGGGAGTTGGTGGTGCGATGGTTTTTACAGGCATCGGGCTAATGGTACATCGTCGCCTCCGCCCTACTCCTGCGGTTTATCACGTCGGTGGTAAATGGTATGACAAAGATTTTTGTCCAACTCGAAAATCACAGGATGTCTTGTCTGAGAGGTAGAGATTGTCGATATGAGTAAAATATACGAACCTGATTGTCGGGGATGTGCGTATAATCGTGCTGATTGGTTTACACGAGAAATGGATCACTGTCAGCATCCTAATAGTGTGTACACGCTAGCAACCTTTACGCGCCGAAATGAGTGTGGTTTAAAAGGCAAGTGGTTTGTGCCCAAGGCGTTAAACATTGTACAACGCGCGGCAGTACGTATATTTAGGATACCCGTGTTGGTAGAGAAGGAATCTGTGGCTGCTCCATATCGGGTAGGAAGTTGGGCGGAAGATTAAGTTATCAAAGACCTGTCCTATTGTAGCAAGTGAGAGGGGATAAAGTCAAGGAAATAAAGGGGTTATATGAGCGTACAGGACATAGTAGAGGCATACGAGACGCGGTTGCGTGAGCGGTGGACTCCTGACGGAGAACCAAAAATACCCGAAGGGCTGTCGCTTGCGTCAATAATCGACAAGTATGGTGTTGTGGGAGGTCGAAATGGTGAGATATATCTTGGGGAAGATGCCTGTCGAGAGGCAGGGTTGCCGACAGTGATAAGGATGAAAGGATGAACATATACATAACATTGTCGATAATTGGTTTGATAGTTTTTGTGGTGTTATACGTTGTTTTGCGAAAGAAACGGCGGAGTAGCATCGAGGCTAGGGTGTTGGCAATTTCACACAGGTGGACTGCAAGTTCAGGGATGCGAGTATGGGTGGAGAAAGGGGCATCCGTCACTCAGCCTGAAATTGACGCTATCGAATCAGGGTTGACGCGATGTTTCGAGAAAGCTCGATTACGTGGCTACGACCGCCCTCTGAATCTCTCTGACTACATCGTGGCTATCGTCGGGGACTGCGAACGAGCGCCTGAATCGCAGATATGGTCATATAAAATCCCTGCAACAGGTGACTACAAAGGCTCTGAGTGGGACTTAGGGGGCTATATGCTCATCGCAGGGCAAGTCATAGCGATAGGTGAACCCTTTGGCAACATCATAGCCCTGCCTGAGCATCAGGGGACGGATTTGGAGCAGTTAGCAGAGGTAACGATGTACGAGGCGGAGCATATTATCCTTGCATTTTGCGATGAAGCGCTGTACGAGGCTACGAAGGTTCACATTGGGACAGGGCATCCAATCTTTTAAAGGAGAACAATGATGGTAACGATAAAAACAAATATGAGTAAATTAGAAGAAGCCAAAACACACATTTTGAACAAAATCCTAAGTGGCAAAGTCTTGGAGACAATGGAGGCAACACCGGAAGATTACCAAGTACTTGCTAATTCCTATTCAGTACTTGTACAAGCTGAAATACAGGTAAAGATGTCGAACTACGGGATGAATCATTGTCCTGAGTGTGGAAAGCACGACGAGTTAGATACGGAGGAAATAGGGTGAACTACATAATCACAAAGCGGACTGAGTGCGAGAAATGTCACGGTGAACCGCAATATGTTTATGCTAGGGCGAATCCTCCAGTTCAAATACCTAGTAGTTGCTATTATTGCGACGGCACAGGTCACGTCCACACGCTTATAGACGCAGACGAGTGGCTACTCTCGCGCCTAGCACACCTGCGATGGACTGATATGGGCGGAATACTTGGCCCCGCAACGAAAGAGATGGAAAACCCTAGATTTGATGGAATGGAGATGAGAGATGAGTGAGCAAATAGGACGGCAGATGGGTACGCACTTTTCACTCTTGTCGATAATTCTCGTCATTACAACACTTTTGTTGGTGGTGTGGGTCTATGAACAATCACAACGGGTCATCAACGAGCTAAAACAGCCGTGTACGGAGCAAACGAAATGAGAATCCAAGCAAAACATCTATATACAATATTCTTCGCACTAGTAGGGGTCGCAATGATAGTAAGCATTCCATTTGTCTGCGTTCCGGTTGAGCAAGGTGGTCAGGATGGCACGTTAGCACTAGGGTTGCTTTTTGGAGGCCTTGTCGCTATTGCAGGAGCAATCGTGAACTGGAATCTATACGATTTGTAGAAAGGACAGCGAGGAATAACCTATGAGCGAGATAATACACTGCCCTGAATGCGGGCATCGAGGATTTTTACACCCTGCACTCCATAACAAAGGAACGTGTGGAGCGGGCAGCTGTGGATGTATCCGTTCCTACGAGTCGCTTGTCGGGGAGATGCCCCAAGTTGCAAGCGTAGGGGATGTCTACGTGAGGGACAGTGACCATCGGAAGTTTTACTGCCACGAAGTCAACGAATGGACAGAGATAGAGGAAAAGCCCGAACCATCGCTCCAACTTTTAGTAATAGATTTAGGGGGTAATCAATGTGTGGTCAAGGTGGAGAAAGGCGACCAAGTACATATCGCTCACGGCACTAGCGGTCATTTGATATTTGGGCTTGGGGTTGTGCCGATGCCATTCACCGAACTCCGCGAGGCGATAGAAGGCGTAAAGCCCGTGCCGAGAATTGAACGCGTCGATGAAAGCTATCACGTATGGGGAGAACCAAGTTCAGCCATTCCATTAGTGCATTTGTCCAAATACTCGTACAACGCCCTATCCGCATTAGCAGGCAAGCCACTCCCGATATGGACGGGCGGAACTTGGGAAGATTTACTGCCCCGTCCTGAGATGGGCATAGGATGGGAGTTGCCGATAGGTGTATGGAGGTACAAACGTGCGTAAGTGTATTCAATGCGGGAGAAAGTTCACGAACGGCATAACGAGTAAGATATGCAGTAATTCGTGTGCTAAAATCTTGGTTATTGTGCGGAAACGGGGGTGTAGGTGATTTTATGCTTGACAACCAAAAGGAAGTTAAGCGAAAATATAGATGCTTACGGTGATAAACGATATGGTAAGGCGATAAGAATTAGAAAAATCCAGTTTCGACTGGTCAAGTTAGCCAAGAGCCAAGCCTATTGTTTGCCGTAAGCACGCACTCAATTTTCTTGGCTTTCTTGTTTTTATTGGTTGCTTTCAATGACGACATCCACAAAAATCATCATTTTGCTTGTTAGTGAACAAGCTAGAGGCGCTTTGCGATCTTCAGAGCGTTGGTTAGGGCGTAAAAAAGAACCTGATGACCAGAGGTGGCTCAGGGGGAGAGGGCGTTCCGAATCAGGAAATCTTTGTAGCCGTGTTCTGTGAGAAACAGTTTTGTGGGCAACGCGAACGAGACTGCGACCCGCTACCAAATACCACCAAAAACACGGTGTGGCAAGGACAATGAGCCAAGTAAATCCTTAAACGAAAAGAGGCAAGCGATTAAGCCTACCTCTTGGGTGTCAAAGATTAGTTGTTCACGACAGATACTTCAACAACTGCACTATACCATAGTCTGCAATAATAAGGTATAGGTAGGAGAGGTAAAAGTCTTGCGTGGAAGGATAAAGACAACAAGGTGAAAAGTGATAGGATTGGAAAATATGATAACAATGGAACAGTCAATGGAATCGTGGAACAAGAACTTTGTCGAACCAATGAGAAAGTTCAAGGAAGATAACCCACACTTGTTTGAACCGTTTCAGATTATCGTGGTAGATGATGACGGAACTGAGACGGATTTGTGCGACATTACCCGTCCGTGTCCTATTGATCTCGGTACAGGATACGACTTCACTATCTCACATAACCCATCAACGCCGAATCAAGACAACTCTTAATTCCCCTAAACCCAATGGACACAAGAGATATAGTCAACAATCTTCTACTGCAACGGGGAGGTAAGCCACTGCCCGAACGGGTGAACTACATTAAAGTAGAACCCCACGACAAACAGAAGTTATTTTTAGGCTTAGATAACGTGCGCGAAGCCTTGTTTGGTGGAGCGACAGGCGGTGGCAAGACCATAGCCTTACTTGCAGACGCTCTCAAGTTCGTCCACCATAAAGATTATTCTGCTCTTTTACTTCGTCGCAACTTCCCCGACTTAAAACAGGAAGGCGGTTTGATCGACGTAGCCCACGGCTGGCTGAGTAAGACCGATGCCAAGTGGAATGAGCAAGATAAACAGTGGAACTTCCCAAGTGGCGCGTCCCTGCGATTTGGTTTTCTTGATGTAGAGGTCGATAAATATCGTTATCAGGGTGGTGAGTACCAATACATCGGTTTCGATGAGGTCACACAGTTCACAGAGTCGGCATATCGGTATCTGTTCTCACGTTTACGTAAAAAAGCGAGTCTGAACGTGCCTCTGCGAATGAGAGCGGCGACAAACCCCGGTGGCGTAGGCGGTGCGTGGGTGTACGAACGCTTTATCCCTGAAGATTTCTCGCCTTTACGAGCGGGTGAGATGAAAGTGTGGTACAAAACGCTTGAAAACGGGGCTACGACCGCATTTGTGCCGTCGTTGCTCGATGATAACCCGTCTTTGGACAAGGAAGCGTACCTTGAGTCTTTGATGGAACTCGATGAGATAACGCGAGAGCAGTATTTGAAAGGCGATTGGCTCATTCAAGTGCGTGGTGACATTCTTTACACCTATTCTGAGGCTCATTCGGTCATTTCGTGGACACAATTCGCTAATATCTTCGGTGAACGAGAGATTCCTGCCCATTGGCAAGTGCAGGTGATGCAGGATTGGGGCACAACGCCTGACCATCCTTGTATAACATCGTGGTTTGCGACCGCAGGACGTAATGCACCCGTGATAAATGGTGTTCCGCTCTCAGAGTGCGTGTTTTTGTATCGTGGGTTGATGCTGACACAGTGTACGGCGGCGGATGTGGCGAAAGAGATGATTCAACTGATGAAGCATAAAGGTGAAATCAGCCGATGTACGTCTTGGCGAATGTCCCACGAGGCTTCGAGTGAGCGAATGGAGTACCATCAGCAGGGTTTGCCGTTCACCAATTGGAAAACAGGCAAGACAAGGGGCATTGAACAGCTTAAAAACGCTTTTTCTTTGCGATATACGGATAAACCACATCCCTTCAAACCGACATTGTACGGTACGCCTAGATTATTCCTTATCGTGGACGACCAAGAGTTGACCTATCCGCGCACAGACGCGGGATTGGCTCGGTGGAGGGCGGAAATCCCTGCATATCACACAAAAGTGCCCAAAACAGGTGAAGTTGCGGTCAAATGGGAGCCGTACCCCTTATTTAATGACGCGGTGGATACGATGAGAGAAGCGGCGGCTGAGTATTTCCCTAGTTCGGCTGACTTAACGAAAGCAGAGAAACTACTTGAAAAGATGCCTGATATGTTCAAAACTGAAGAACTGGACGAACACGCCAAAGTTGCGAAGTTAATGTGGCTTCAGCGCGAGGCACAAGAACAAGAACGACCGAAAGAGGAGAGGTTTCCATTATGGTAACTTTTAACGAACGAATAAAAATCAGAATGAGGATAAAACAGATTCTCAGAACAAATATTCTCATCGTAAATCTGGAAAAAGCGAAGGCTGAGATAGCCCGATTGAAGGAGATGTTGAATGGATAGCTTTTGGATAATCCTAGCTTTTGTACTAGGTGCAATCGTGGCAAAGTGGTCATCGGCTACCTCACCCACCGAAACGCCCGTACAGACGCTTAAACGAGCATATACGGCTATCACAGAGCCTAAACAAGCGGTAGATGTAAATGAACCCACCCAAGAAACAGATATTGACAAGGTTATTCACGAAATAACGCCGCCAAACATCTTTGAACGGCGTCAGGCAATCGAAAACGAGGAGCGTAGGTTAGAGGATTTGAGGAAACGAGCTTTAGAGGGACTATGAAAACACTACTCGCAATATTCTTACTGACAATGACGGCACTTCCAATCGACCGTCCGTACAACCATTGGGCATTTTGGACAGTGAAATGTGACGTAGATGCGTGCTACGAGCAACCAAAGATTCTGTACGACACAAGAACGGTCAACGAAGCACTCAAACGCTTCCAATTTGACCACCCGAACCTAGAGATACGTTGCATTACGAGAGATTTCTACTTTCAGGGATGTACACCGTGGTTCTAACCAATGCTCGGCGGTGCGCCAAAACACGTCAACCCTGTCAAAACTTCTTGTGCTGTATCACTCCAAGCCGAGTCCCCTGCGGCGTTAGATGCCTTGACAGCATAGGTATAAGATAACCCAACTGTCTGCCCTGTGTCAGTATAAGATGTTACGTCAGCGGATAAGGGGATGTCAGTTGTGACCCCACCAACTATCCTGCGTACCGTAACACTCGTTTCCGTTCCTGCTCCGAGAGTCCACGCTAACTGCATTGTGCCCGTAGCACCGCTCGACTGTCCCACGTTTGCCGTAAGTCCTGTCGGAGTACCGGGTGCTTACGCATCTGCCGCTCCCGGCATTACGACAAGTGCAATAAACTCAGGGGCGGTCGTTGCAGGGGTGAATCCATTTCCTGTCGGAGTTGCTACGTCATTTGCCGCCGTATTCAGGGTTACGGAGATGGTTGTAGAGCCTGCGTCATACACACCTGTCGCTACATCAGCACCGTACCAATCAAATGCGTTTTTAATTGTGTACTCTTGATTGTCCGTTAGTCCCGTAGTTGCTAAGTCAACATTGATGCTAGTAGCACCTGAAGGCGCATAAATAGCAATGTTTGCTCTGCCAATCTCATACTCATTCGGAATGACGTGAACACTGTCGGGTTGGATAGTCGATGTTTCACTAGACCCCGCATCCCACCCTGTCTCGGTCTGCCAACTCTCGAACGACATATTCCCAACGCCGTTCACGCCAAATACATTTCGTCCGTCTGAATCGTAATACGTATTGTTGTTGAATGTCCCTGTCGCAATGTCAAAGGTTTT
>OFRG01000833.1_pt1 | contig 10483 bp, 3 predicted proteins | sample 1543071 | NCBI WGS metagenome assembly OFRG01 (sample SAMN07774222, study PRJEB24372) | wastewater metagenome | isolation source: WWTP Verbania (Effluent) | place: Italy: Verbania | collected 2015-12 | reverse complement strand
TGCAAGGCTCAAAGAACGAGCCAAGGCAACCACGTCCAAATCATTTTCACTCATCGACGACCCCCTTTGAATTCAAATCGAACTCACAATTATAATTATTTTTATTGTTTTTGTCAACTATACAACTATTCCATTATTCTTTATAATAACCTTATAAATAGCCAATACTCTGACTGTCATCAGAGTGGCGTGAGAAGAAATTAAGTAGACCTCACCGGACGCTGGCCGTTACTCAGCAAAGATTAAGCACCACGAGCGTTGGTACCTCGCATCCGCCAGCCGGCGGATGAGACCTCGGCATTAGTGCTTTTTATTTTTTATCACCCACCACTGTCATCCTGAACGCAGTGAAGGATCTCAGAGATTCTTCATTTCACTCAGAATGACAGTAAAGAAATAATCCTATGTCTATAGAATTAGAAAAATCATACGACGCATCTAGTGTAGAAGATAAAATTTATCAAACTTGGCTCGACTCTGGATACTTTAATCCAGACAATTTAAATGGCGAGCCTTACACTATAATAATGCCACCGCCAAACGTAACAGGTACGCTTCATATTGGGCATGGCCTTTTTCTAACTATTCAAGACATCCTCATCCGCTACAAGCGTATGAACGGTTTTAAGACGTTATGGTTACCCGGTACCGATCACGCTGCCATCGCTACTCAATCCAAAGTTGAAAAACTGCTCGATAAAGAAGAAGGTAAGCGCAAGCACGATCTTGGCCGTGATGAATTTCTGACACGCGTCGATAAGTTCGCACAGGAAAGCCATGATACAATTGTCGGCCAAGTCAAAGCTATGGGATCTTCGGTTGACTGGAGTCGTGAAGCTTACACCCTCGACGAAACTCGCAGCAAAGCTGTTCGAGCTGCTTTCAAAATCATGTACGATGATGGCTTAATTTACCGTGGCTACCGAGTTATTAACTGGGACCCAAAAGGACAAACAACAATTTCTGACGACGAAATTGTGCACGAAGAGCGCAAAGCACAAATGTACACTTTCAAGTACAGCAAAGACTTCCCTATCGCTATCTCTACCACTCGTCCCGAAACCAAAGTTGGCGACACCGCAGTTGCTGTTCATCCAGAAGACGATCGCTACAAACAATTCATCGGCCAAGAGTTTGATACCGTGTTTTGTGATGTGCCAATTCATATTAAAGTTATAGCAGATGAGAGCGTCGAAAAAGACTTTGGAACTGGTGCGCTTGGTGTTACCCCAGCCCACTCGATGATTGACTACGAAATTGCTCAGCGTCATGACTTACCAATGAAACAAGTCATCAACGAATACGCCAAGATGATGGTTGATGGTGAACTCAATGGCAAAAAAACTACCGAGGCACGCGCCCTAGTTGTCGAATGGTTGAAGAGTGAAGGCCTGCTCGAAAAAGAAGAAGAAATTTTACAAAATATTTCTACTGCAGAACGTACTGGTGGCATTGTCGAACCATTACCAAAGCTTCAATGGTTTATTAATGTAAACCAAGAATTTCCAATGCCACATTCGGAAATGGAAGGAATTGCCACAGGAGATTTTGTTTCACTAAAAAAACTTATGGCCCACGTGGTCCAGACAAAACAAATTAAAATTCTCCCAGAAAATTTTGAAAAAACTTATTTCCACTGGACCAATAATTTAAGAGATTGGTGCATTAGTCGGCAAATTTGGTTTGGTCACAGAATTCCTGTTTGGTATAAAGGTGAGGAAATTTATTGCGGAGTAGAAGCTCCGGATGGGCAAGGGTGGACACAAGACGAGGACACTCTCGATACTTGGTTTTCAGCTGGGCTTTGGACTTTTTCCACGATGGCCAATTCACCCGAAGAAATTAGCATTGAAAATGGGCGGATTAAAATTGACTCTGGAGACTTTAAAACCTTTCACCCTACCGACGTTCTCGAAACTGGCTACGACATACTATTTTTCTGGGTCGCTCGTATGATTTTGATGACCACCTACCACACCGGACAAGTTCCATTTAAAAATGTTTACTTGCATGGTCTTGTTCGTGATGCAAGCAAAAAGAAGATGAGCAAGTCATTAGGAAACGTGATTGATCCGCTCGACATGATTACCAAATACGGAACTGATGCTGTCCGCTTTGCCCTCATCTTCAATACTGCCCCTGGCACAGACATGGCTTTAGCTGAAGACAAGATTAAAGGCATGAAGCATTTTGCCAATAAGCTCTGGAATATAGCGAGATACATTCTAGCGAATGTATCTAGTACTGAGTACCAAGTACTAAGTACTGCGGCTCCAGCCGCAATGACTGATGCGGATAAGGAAATCTTAAATAAACTTGAAGTCGTAATAAAAGAGGCTACCGAACACATTGAAAAATTCAGGCTCCATGAAGCTGCCCAAAGCCTATATCAATTTACATGGCATGAATTGGCCGACGTATACATAGAAGCCAGTAAAACCCAGCTTCAGAATGAAACGACCAAAGAAAACACCCAAGCCATTCTTCTTTATTCCTTATTCACAATCCTAAAACTCCTCCATCTTTTTATGCCGTTTATCACCGAAGAAATATGGTCAAAGCTACATCAGAAAAAACTTCTTCTAGTCACCCCTTGGCCAAAGTAAAACTCGTGCTATACTCTAAGTACTAATTCAGTCTGCCTTTGGTAGACATTAACCAATAAGGATAAACACTATGGACGAACAAAACAATCAATCGTCACAACACTCACAGACGCCAACCCCAGCCACGCAAGGGACTGGAAATGGCCAATCACACCACAGTGGTGGCTCACCCTTAGAGCAACTCGAAAGCTGGTTTGACCTATACTTAGGTCAAAAAGCTCCTCAACTGCCAGAAAATTTTCGCGAGACCCTAGTTAAAATTGCTCCTTACGTCACTATTGTGGTGATGTTAATCGCCATTCCTCTTCTATTGTTAGCATTATCAGCTCTTGGAATAGTTGCAGTCGCTAGCCCGGTGATAGCATCATACACTTACTTTGGCCCATTATTCTGGGTCTCAATTCTTGTTTTGTTGGCCAGCTTAGTCCTTGAAGCTATGGCTATCCCAGGACTGTTCAAGCGAAGCATTAAAGCTTGGAGGCTCCTTTACTGGGCCAGCCTCCTTGCAGGTGTTAGCAATATTATAGGGTTTAATATTGGAAGCCTGATTGGCACAGTCATTGGTCTTTATATTCTTTTCCAAGTTAAAAAACTCTACCGCTAAATTACTCAAACAAAAAACATCCCGATCAAATCGGGATGTTTTTTAATTCTGTGTTTATTCCATTATTGCTTCTGGAGCGGTGTCAGCAACCGGCGCGGCGGCCATTTCCATCTCCCCGTCCCCCCCAGCACCAATGTTAGCAGCCAAAGTTGCTGCGTCCAAAATTTCTTGCGCAGCGGCTGGATTAAACCCAGTACCAGCAGGAATCAATTTTCCAATAATCACATTTTCTTTCAAGCCACGCAAGTAATCGGTTTTACCAGTCACAGCAGCTTCAATCAAGACACGAGTTGTTTCCTGGAAAGATGCCGCAGCTAAGAATGAATCGGTATTCAAAGAAATTTTGGTAATACCCATAAGCAGTTGTTCTGCTTTAGCAGGCTGTTTGCCGTTTTTAACTAAGTGCTCGTTAATTTCATCAAAGCGAGCTTTGTCGGCCATGTCGCTGGTGATAAAGTCGCTGTCTCCACTATCAATAACACGAACCTTACCAAACATTTGACGGACAATAACTTCCACGTGTTTATCGTGAATATCTTGTCCTTGAGAAACATAAATATCTTGAACTTCTTTAACTACATATTTTTGTGCAGCTTCTGTTCCCTGAAGTTCCATAATCTGGGAAGGATTTAAGTTACCTTCTGTAAGTGGCTGGCCCTTTGTCACAAGATCGCCGTCTTTAACTAGAAGAGAAAAGCTACCAGGGATGCTATATTCTTTAAGTTCATCACTTTCATGGACAACTACCAAACTATTTTTATCAATTCGGACAATTCCCACATTTTCTGCTTTGATAGTTTTACCAGTTTCATCCACAAACAATGAATCACCATTTTCAGCATGTGCGCCGTTTTTAACAAATGGCTGGCTACCAGCTGGCATAGTGTACATGTCTTTTTTAACATCTGCTCCTGAAATAAGAACAATCTGTTCTTTGCTACTGATAGAAGTCACAGAAACTTGCCCGTCAATTTCAGCCACAGTTGCTTGTCCTTTTGGTTCACGCACTTCAAACAATTCTTCCACACGAGGAAGTCCTTGGGTAATATCTTTTACCGAAGCGCTACCACCAGTGTGAAAAGTACGCATAGTCAACTGAGTTCCAGGCTCACCGATAGCTTGAGCGGCCACAATACCAACCGCAGCTCCAAGCTCAACCATTTTGTTAAACCCAAGGTCGTAACCGTAACAGACACGGCAAATTCCACGAGTCAGTTTACACTTTAACACACTGCGGCATTTGACTTCGCTGGTATCACTGTCAGCAATAATTTTTGCTTGTTCATCGTCAATACCATTGTTACGAGCGACGATCAAATTACCTTTTTCATCTTTAATGTCTTCTGCAGCAACGCGGCCAAAAAGTCTGCGGTCAAAAGCTTTGTTCATTGCATCACTCTCGGCCCTGCTAATAATATCAAAGCTGTCAGTGCCACAGTCTTCAGCATTTACAACCACATCCTGAGCAACGTCAACCAAACGGCGAGTCAAATAACCAGCATCAGCAGTACGAAGAGCGGTGTCAGACATACCTTTTCGAGAACCGTGAGTAGAAATGAAATATTCGAGCACTCCTAGACCTTCTTTAAAACTACCACGGCAAGGAAGTTCAATAACATCACCAGCAGGGTTTACCACAAGGCCTTTCATACCAGCCATTTGGTTAATCTGAGAGAACGAACCACGAGCTCCAGAGCTAACCATATAATTAACTGTACTATGGTCTTCAACTGTACCTACAACAGCTTTGGCAATTTTCTCAGATGCCCCAGCCCAAATTTCAATCACACGACCATAACGTTCGTCTTCAGTTAATAGCCCTTCACGATGTTGTTCGTAAGAAGCCTGAACTTCATCGTCAGCAGTTTTTAATATCTCATATTTATTATCAGGAACTCGAAGGTCATCCATACCCCAAGACAACCCTGACTTTTTCATGTAAGTAAATCCAGTGCGCTTAATTTCGTCAATAAGTTCAGCGGTTTTTTCATTTCCAAACATACGGTAAGCTTCACGCACTAAAGCTTGCAAGCGTTTTTTATCAAAAGCTTCATTACGATAGCCTAATTCTGCTGGAACAATTTTGTTAAAGATCAAGCGTCCCACGGAAGTTTCTACAAGCTCTCCATAGTGATTATCTCCGCCAGAGGCGGACCCGCCTTCGGCGGGGAAACGAACTTTAACGCGAGCCTGAATATGTACATAACCATTATTATAAGCCATTAAAGCTTCAGAGGAATCTGCAAAGATTTTGCCTTCACCTTTTAAGCCTTCACGCATCTTTGTAATGTAGAAACAGCCTACCACAACGTCCTTGTCAGGAGTCATCACAGGATTTCCAGAAGCAGGCTTCAACAAGTTGTGTGCCGAAACCATAATCTCTCGCGCCTCTTTTTGCGCTGCTTCAGTAAGAGGAACGTGGACAGCCATTTGGTCACCATCAAAGTCAGCGTTAAAAGCCGCACACACCATAGGGTGTAGTTGAATTGCTTTTCCTTCAATAAGGACTGGCTGAAAAGCTTGGAAACCAAGTCTGTGCAAAGTTGGAGCGCGGTTAAGAAGAACGTAGTGATCTTTAGTAACTTCTTCTAAAATATCGTAGACTTCGGTGCGAGCTTGTTCAATAAGGCGGTTTGCACTTCGCACATTATGTGCATATTCGCGAGCGATAAGTTTAGAGATAACGAAAGGTTTGAATAATTCCAAAGCCATTAATTTTGGCAACCCACATTGATGAAGTTTCAAGTGTGGACCGACAACAATAACAGAGCGGCCTGAGTAGTCAACACGTTTTCCAAGCAAGTTCTGACGGAAGCGTCCTTGTTTTCCTTTAAGCATGTCTGCTAAAGAACGAAGTTTTCGCTTCTGACCAGTAGAAGCAGTGACTTCTTTGCCGTGACGTACGGAGTTGTCGATAAGCGCGTCTACCGCTTCCTGCAACATACGCTTTTCGTTTCGTGTAATAACCTCTGGAGATTTAATTTCCAAAAGTTTTTTTAGACGGTTGTTGCGGTTAATCACACGGCGATATAAATCGTTAAGGTCACTTGCAGCAAAACGACCACCATCAAGTTGAACCATCGGACGAAGATCTGGAGGGATAACTGGCAAATGTGTAGTAAGCATCCATTCAGGACGCAAGCCAGCATTGATTAATGACTTAGCCAACTTTAACCTGCGCAAAGCTTTTTTAGCAGCTTGGCCTTCTAAATTTTTAACCTGAGTTTCAAGGTCACTGGCAAGCTGTTCAAGGTTTACTTCTTCAAGCAACCCTTGCAATGCTTCAGCACCAATGCCAGCAGTAAACACCGGACCGTACTTCATAGATAAATCACGGTAATCGAGCTCAGAGATAATTTGCATTTTTTTAATGCTCTTTAACTCGCTTCTTGCTTGGTCACGAATGTCTTCTAAATTTTTTAGTTCCTTAGCCCAAAGATCTTGGAGTCTAGTAATTTCTGCGTCAACTTTAGCGGCCAACACATCAGCATCTACTTTTTTTCCGGCCTCCGCATGAACGCTACTGCGAGCTTTAGCAATTAAAGTTTCGTAACGGCTCTCTATATCTTTTTTCTTGGCTTTAAATTCACCTTCAATCTGTTCAACTGTGGAAGCTCTAGCTTCTTCGTCAACAGAAGTGATAATGTATGCGGCGAAATAAACTAGCTTTTCTAAATCCTGGACACCAAGATCAAGAACTAAGCCAATACGGCTTGGAACACCGCGCAAAAACCAAATGTGCGCAACTGGAACAGCCAATTTGATATGACCCATGCGTTCGCGACGCACTGAAGCCTTAGTGACTTCTACACCACACTTGTCACAAACAATATTTTTATAACGAATACGTTTGTACTTACCACAATAACATTCCCAGTCCTTAATTGGACCAAAAATCTTTTCGTCGAATAAGCCGTCTTTTTCTGGACGCTGGGTTCGGTAGTTAATAGTTTCTGGCTTAGTAATCTCACCGTGAGACCACGACAAAATTGTCTCTGGGCTAGCCAGTTTAATTTTTACACCTTTGAATTCTTCGGTCTGTGTCAACATATATTATAGTGCTTAGTTTTTAGTAATTAGTGCTTAGTAAATTTACTACTCACTGCATACTATTTCTTAGCCTTATCTTTCTTTTTCTTGTCTTTTTTGACCGGTTCGTCAAACAAAGACACAGTTGGAATTTGCGGTATCGACACGACCGCAGGGGCATCGTCTATAGTAGGGTCTCTCTCTTCTGTAGCACTGCTGACCTGACCACCTTCTCCAAGAAGTTCAACATCGAGAGATAAACTTTGTAATTCTTTCACTAAAACACGGAAAGACTCTGGAACATTTGGCTTTTTAATTGGCTCACCTTTAACAATGGCTTCGTAAGTTTTACTACGACCAACCACGTCATCAGACTTTATAGTCAACATTTCCTGCAAAGTATGAGCGGCACCATAACCTTCCAAAGCCCAAACTTCCATTTCACCAAAACGCTGTCCACCAAACTGAGCTTTACCACCAAGTGGCTGTTGAGTAATCAAACTGTACGGTCCAGTACTTCGAGCGTGCATCTTGTCGTCTACTAAGTGATGCAGTTTCAAAATATAAGTAATACCAACGGTCACCCGTTCATCAAAGGACTCCCCTGTTTTACCGTCGTACAAAGTGACTTTACCGTCTCTTGGGATACCAGCTTTTTCAAGCTCTTCTTTTATCTGATCTTCTGAAATTCCATCGAGTACTGGAGTTGCGATGTTGTAACCTAAACGCTTGGCAGCAATACCCAAATGGGTTTCTAAAATCTGCCCAAGGTTCATACGACTTACCACACCAAGAGGGTTGAGGATAATATCCACCGGAGTTCCGTCTTCCATAAATGGCATATCTTCGACAGGAATAATTTTAGAGATAACACCTTTGTTTCCATGACGACCAGCCATTTTGTCGCCAACTTGAATTTTGCGTAAAACCGCAACTGAAACTTGAATAGAACGAATAACACCGGAAGGAAGTTTGTCGCCAACATCTCTCCTAAATTCGCGAATGTTAACAACCTTACCATATTCACCATGTGGCAAAGAAAGTGAAGTGTCTTTAACGTCGCGAGATTTTTCACCAAAAATAACTCGCAAAAGTTTTTCTTCTGCAGTTAAGTCTGTTTCACCTTTTGGAGTAATTTTTCCAACTAAAATATCACCAGCTTTAACTTGTGCGCCAATTCGAATGACGCCAGTTTCGTCTAAGTCTTTCAACTTCTCTTCACCGACGTTTGGAATATCGCGAGTGACAATTTCAGGTCCAAGCTTAGTGTCGCGAACATCAATTTTAAAATCTTCAATGTGAACAGAAGTATAACGGTCTTGCTGAACTAAGCGGGAGGAAAGTAAAATAGCATCTTCGTAGTTGCCACCTTCCCAAGACATAAAGGCAACGAGCAAGTTTTGTCCCAACGCTAATTCACCATGCTCGGTGGAAGTACCGTCGGCAAGCACATCCCCTGCTTTAACTTTTTGGCCACGAGTTACGCGAGCAATCTGGTTTATAGAAGTCCCGCTGTTAGTACGAACGAATTTCAAAAGATCATACTCTTTTTTCTTACCCGAATCGTTTTGAACAATAATCTTGTCACCCATAACACTATGGACGACTCCAGACTCTTCTGACATAACCACCTGACCACTGTCACGAGCAGCCTTACCTTCCATACCTGTACCAACAATTGGTGCTTGTGGAGCGATACAACTAACAGCCTGACGTTGCATGTTACTGCCCATCAATGCACGGTTAGCATCGTCATGTTCCAAAAATGGAATAAGAGAAGTTGTAACAGAAATAATTTGTTTTGGAGAAACATCTAAACAGTCAATGTCGTTGGTCTCTGCAATGCTTGGCACGCCGTGCACACGCACAGAAGTGCGCTCTTCAGTAAAGTAACCGTTTTCATCAACTTCAATGTTTGCTTGACCAATTGTTAAACGTTCTTCCTCGTAAGCATCCAAATACTCTACCTTAGTTGTCACGCGTGGTTTAATGCGCATTTCTTCCAAATCAACCACACTTTTTAATTCTTTAGCCTGAGCTTCGGTAATTACTGAGCCGGCTTGAACAATAATTTTTTTAGCATCTTTAATGTCGAAGATTGCAATCTCACCAACTGCGTCTTTACCATCATTTTTGGCTACTGTCTTAACTTGGCGATATGGAGTTTCAATAAAACCAAAGTCATTAACCTTTGCATATGTTGCTAAGTGCGCAACAAGACCGATGTTAGGTCCTTCAGGAGTGGTAATTGGACAAAGACGACCGTAGTGAGAACGGTGCACGTCACGAACTTCAAAACCAGCGCGTTCGCGAGAAAGTCCACCAGGGCCCATAGCGGACAAACGGCGCTTGTGTTCAAGTTCTGCAAGGGGATTGGTTTGGTCCATAAACTGAGACAACTGTGAAGAAGAAAAGAATTCCTGCATAGCAGCCACAATTGGGCGAACGTGAATAAGTTGAGCAGGAGTAACTGTTTCAAGGTCAGCTAGTGACATTCTGTCTTTAGCAATACGAGCCATACGGGCAAGACCGACACGGTATCGTGTTTGAATTAGTTCGCCTGCGGCACGGACACGTCGGTTTGCTAAATGGTCAATATCATCGGCTGGGGTTTGAGCATTGTTTAAGCGAATAATTTCTTTAACAACAGAAACAATATCTTCGCGAGTCAAAATGCGGCTGTCATTGTCTTTTGGAAAATCTAGGCGTTGATTAAACTTATAACGCCCAACCTCAGAAAGATCATAGCGTTCAAAGTTAAAGAACATTGCAGTAATTAAAGATTTTGCGTTGTCTACGGTTGCCAAGTCACCAGGACGAATACGCTTATAGACTTCTTTAAACCCTTCGTCAGCTGTGGTTGATGCATCTTTGTCTAAAGTTGCTTGGATGAAACGGTTTTCTGGATCTGTGTCGACGTCCTTAAACTCTTCTAAAATTTCTTCATTTGTAGTTATACCAAAGACACGTAACAGTGCTGTAATAGGAATTCTGCGCTTGCGGTCAATTTTTACACCAATAACATTAGCGTTGTCTGTATCAAGTTCAAGCCATGCCCCGCGGTTTGGAACAATCTTAGCTCCGTAAACATTTCGGCCACGACTAAACTCAGCCGTGAAAAACACACCTGGGGATTTTATAAGCTGGCTAACCACAACACGCTCCACACCATTGATGACAAATGTACCGCGTGGAGTCAGTAATGGAAAATCACCAAAATACACATCCTGTGTTTTGGTTTTGC
>OFRG01000832.1_pt1 | contig 10486 bp, 10 predicted proteins | sample 1543071 | NCBI WGS metagenome assembly OFRG01 (sample SAMN07774222, study PRJEB24372) | wastewater metagenome | isolation source: WWTP Verbania (Effluent) | place: Italy: Verbania | collected 2015-12 | reverse complement strand
AGATACCTTTTTTGAAACTAGCACTGGCTTGCCGCCAATATTTTTCTTGAGAACGCCGGCCATCGCCTTGAAGTCGTATTCGCTAGACTCTTCAGTTTGGACGCCCGCGATACTCTTTTCTTTGTCTTCAGTGTTCTTCTCAATCAAGTCCTCAGCCTTAGATTTCTCTTCGGTTTCGGTCTTGTCCTCAACTGGCTTCTCTTCCGCTTTCGCAGGAATCAACTCGACAATCGCGGCAAACTGAACATCAGTTAGAGCCGCAAACTTGTCTAGAATGGCCGTAGCCTTGTCGCCCTCTAAGCCCTTCTTAGTTAGGATTGCAAGCCGCTCTGCCTTAGACTTCTCTTCAGCGGTCTTCTTAAGTTCGGCCGCAGCCTTGTCTAGCTCAGCCTTAGCCGCGTCGTGGGCCTTCTTTGTTTCGTCAAGTACTGTCTTAGTGTTGGCAACTTCTTTGGTGAGTTCGTCAACCTTACCGTTGAGTTCAGCAATCGCCTTGTCTTTGTTAGCTACTGCTTCAGTAAGTTCAGCAATCTTACCCTGAGCAACCTTGTCATCTTTCTCCTTGAGGGCGGCTGTCAACTTTGCGATTTCCGCATTCTTGTCAGCGACTTCCTTCTCAAGTTTTTCCGTTGCGTCTGCCATTAAATTCTCTCCTTGAGTGTCATTCTCTTTACTATACCCCGGATTGTCTAAAATCGTGAATTTGTTCGAGTCGGCGAGCGCTAGTTGGGATACGCTCCTAAATACAGACTTAGGATTTCCCGGATTTTTAACGAATCCCTTAGCGCTAAAAAAGAAGTTACGTAGTGCGCGGCCAATCTTATATGTACTGCCGTTTTGCTGAAATTCGCCGGTTCCATCATAAATGCGTAGGTGTTTAGTTAGGAATGCTGTAGCCTCAGACCGTTCTAGAATCTGAGTTTTGCCGTCCTTGTCCATAACGCCATAGTCAAATGACGGGAACAAACATTCCATGCTGACGAACCATTGACCGTCCGCAACCTCTTTCATTAAAGACTTGATAAAGTCATTACGGTCGGGGTCATCCCACTCTTTGTAAACGACACCCTGCGTCACAATGTCGAATTTGTCTGGAACATCCTTAAGGTCAGTATCAGCCGCGATTACTTTGTCTTCGCCGTCTATGACGAAACTTTCGGTGATATGCCCAATAATGTCTTTGAAATCGTGTTGAAAGTTAATAGGCTTGTCGATAGGGCTGGACTTAGCTTTCCAAATCTCATCCTTTAGAAAGATATCATCATTGTTATTCCAACCAGTGCTCGCTAGTATGGCGTCGATGTAGTAGAGGTCGCGCTGACCTAGATTGGTAGCTACCGTCTTAGCGGCGGAATCAGCAGCGAGAGAGGTTAGGGGGTCAGTTAGGGATTTTAAATTTGGCTTGGCTATCTGGAGGTAAGCAACCGAACCGCTTTTGCTGACCTTATCAGCTATCCCGTCTTTTATTTCGGCTTGATATACGGCGATTTCTGGCATTACTGGGCCATCTTCTTTCGGAGGAAGCTAGCTAGCCGGCTAGGCTTTTGAGATTCTTTACGGAAACCCAAAGACGCCATAGCGGCCATCTCGCTATCATCCAGACTTGCTTCAGGTTTGTAATAGTAAGTTGTCGTAGACGACATTGGGCCGGAATCATCACAACAGCCACAGCAAATATACATGCTGCCGTCGTAGTTTTTACTAGCACTAATATTATCTAAGGTTGGCAACTCTGTACCATCCACACTTCCGGTAATGGTTTTGGCCTCAGTGTCAATTGTAAATGTAATCTTAGCCATCTTTTAATTCCTCTAGTAAAGAGTACACAATTAGGTCAATCTGGCGTAGGTCGTCTAAGGTTGGTTGACGCTTAGAATTGAACTTAAAGTCTTCAAGAATCTCAGCATACGCACGAGAATAGCCGGCTGGCAAACTTAGTCCGGCCTCAGTTTTAGCTAGGATGGTGTCAAGAGTAACTTCGCTGTAAGGCGTGAAATTAAATAAGAGATTAGTCCTGTAAGACTCAGCATAGGCGGCCTCCGTATCTGTTAAACTTCGCATGTTCTTACGGCCGAAGTGCTCTAATAGAAGTGGATTAACTATTTCAGCAATCTGCCTTTGGGCATTACTAGCCCATAATGCTACACTACCTTTAGTGCGGGGTTTGACAGTTTTAGTTTTGCGCTTCTTACTATCCTTGCTATTTATTGGTCGACCCTGTTGAGTTTGTCCCGGATTCTTCTTCTGTTCACTTGCTTTCTTTTGAATCTCTAGTGGGCTAATTTCACTGTCCTTTTTGTCGGGTAAATCCAAACCAACCTGAGAGGGAGTTACGGCCCCGGCTTGCAATGCAATCTTAGTAAGTTCCTCTTTAGTTTGAGGATTATACCATTGGCCGGCTTTGGGCGGTAGTTTGTTCTTAACCCGTAGTTTTTCCTCATTAAGCATTCGCCACTTCTCAACCTCGGAAAATTCCCCAAAGTGTTCCTGTAGGGTTTGATTGGATATTAGGTTACGGTCGGCTAGTTGGATAAGTAGGGCTTTTTCGGCTGACTCATCTGTTAGAATCATACGGTCGTAAGTTAGTACGGCTGGCAGGTCGAACTCCATTGCCTTCTGCACTATCTTAAATTCGGTGGACCAGAATGAGTTAAGGACACTTCTCCCGTAGTTTAGTCGCTCGATTAGAGTCTTTAGGGAAACGTAATTATTAGTAACGCCGCCAGTTTGAGAACCACTAGTAAGGGTAGAAGGAATGCCAAGGCCGTCATAAATCTGGGATAGGATGGGTTCATACTTTTCCTTACCTAAGAACTTGTAGACGTCAGTTGAGGTTTCCTTAAGCTGCAAGTCGCTTGTCCAAATCAAGTCCATCGAGCCGCCGCCTACATTACTCATAAGCTGGCCGGCTAACTTCGCCATAGCTTCTTTAGTTGGCACTAGTTTAGGTTCGCGGGTGTGGTCGCCTAACGTCCAAATTCTAATATGTGAAATGGCCCCATCTAAGGCGGCTAAGTCGGCTAACTTAGTTTTCTCTAGTTGGATGATATCCTTCAATATTGAATATAGGATTGGGGTCGGCCAAATCTCCCAATCATCTTTCTTAAAGTAGCTTACTATGGTCTTTTCAGGGTCTAGTAGTACAAGCCCGCTTGAGTTCTTCTTACGTATCTCTTTTAGTATGTCGTCTGGGATGTAATCTATTACGTCACTATTGGTCGGGCCAGGATTAATAATCGCCTTCTTTAAGTCGGCAGAAATCCTCATACCATACTTAGGTTTACCAACAAAGTTAGCTAGGCTATTGTCGACTACTTCCAAAGCCAGCGGATTAAGGAATGTATACTGCCAGGGAATCTCTTTACGCGGCACCTTTAAGGCGGTTTCGGTAGGTAGGTCCGCCCCGATAGCCTTCTTCATTTCGTTTACTAGCTTAACGTTAACCTTGGAGGTGAACCGTCTTACGACCGTCAAAGCCTGTCTGAATAGTAAGTTTAGGAACCGTTCTGAGCGTTCCGGCCCGTTAACCTTATCAAACCACGCGCGGTAAAATGCCTCAACCTTTGGGTTAGGATGGGACGGCCCGACGCCCTTACAGGCGAAATCCGCCATCAAGTCGAACGTATTACGGACGATTCCAACACGCTTGTACGCTGCATCGCACGCGCGGATAACGTCCTTCATCTTTGAGGGGATGGACTCTAACGGCCGGAAAAACTCATAGTCTTCCCGCGTAAACTCCGACCTAACAGATATGTTGGATTCGATGTTTTGGAATTGAGTACGGGACGCGATTGTGCGGTTGGCCCTCCCTTGCACTATCCCAATCTCTGCCAACCCTTCACTCATAGCCTTCATGGCCGCCGCGCGGGACTCTTTGTCCGAACCGGCAATAATATAGCACTCTTCGGTTGAGGCAGTAGGCAATACGCTAGCTGCCGCCTTTTCTGGGATTGGCTTCTCTTTGACTATTTTGGATTTTCTCGGCATATTCCGCAATCTAATTCAATTGGTTTATAGACGTAAATATTACACGCTGAGTTAACGTAGACCTGATTTTAGTGGGAAGCGGTATACCGCGACCGCAGCGAAGGAAGTATATGGGCAGGTGAGGAAATAGGGATTAACGCCTAACGACGCCGATAGCTCCATCGCAAGCCGCACTCCATTCGCTATCGTGGTACAGATTGCCGGTGTGGCCGCCCTTAAAGCTATCTGCAAAACCGCCACCAGAGGGGAAAGCCGGCCGCGCTAACTCATTAAGGATTTGTCGCCCTATCATATTTGCCATGACTAAGGCACTATACCTATCCTTCCGCATGGGCTTACCCTTTTTAGCGCCTGGCACTCGCTTATCTGGTACGTCCCAACGCTCTCGATTTCCGGTGGGTGTTCTACTATGTTCGATTATGCAAAGTTCATTCTTAAGCTCTTCAATCTCTAAAATACATTCTTCCATACTGCCGTACATAGTAATAGACTCGTTACCGAACTGTACGTTTACCCTTTCCTCTTGGGCCGCCCTAGCAAATGTCACGGCGTCGATATACGGGAAAAGTAACGTCTTATTCTCCATGTCCATCTTCATACCGTGGTTAGCGTCTGACGTCCATTTAGCGTCGGCAAAATTAATGATTTCGATTATATGGGGGCCGGCCTGACTATCAGTCTCTTTAGGCTTTCCGATTTCAATTACGGGCCAGATTGGGTCTTCATACAACTCTAAATGTTTAGGGTCGTGAAGGGCCTCAGTAACAGCCTTGCCGCCGCCCTGACTATCTATGGCGATGCTACAAACCGGGAACATTTTCATTAGGTCTCGGATTTTGCGGGCGCAGAATCGGTAGAAATCGTGGTCAGTTTCCGGCCGGGCTTTTAGGATTTCTTTATGTCTTACTGCCGTAGTAGTCCAACAGTAGACTATCCGCCTGTGGTTGTCATGAATCTCCAGCACTATAATGGCAAAGTTGTCATTCTCAGAGGCCGGGTCAACACCTATCACGTACTTACGCTTCATGTCGCCATTAAGTAGGGGTGTAAAACATTTCCGGCCCGGCCCTAGTTCGCAATCGGGCTTAGCTGTACAACCCTCAATAAGAGAGCGCCGGAAGAACCCCTCAGAATCCGTTATGAAACACGCGCTGTACTCTTTCATGTAGATAGTTGAGTTAGTGGTGGCCTTAGACCGCGCGATTGTAGCCTTATCCATGAAGCCGTCCGGCATGGCTTCTACGGGCATTCGGATAATAGCGTAGTCCCGCCAATTGAAACCCTCTGGGATAATTCCATCTTTAAAGAGGGTTCGTAGTATGTCGGTATCGCCTTGACTACGTATGAATTTTTGATAACGCTGAAAGTACTTATAGAAGTGGCCGAATGAGTAGTCCGCTGTACCCGCCACTATGATTTGGTTGCCGTTACGATTTTCTACCTCAGCCTCAGATTCAACATCTGTGAGATTTTCCTTAATGAACTTTCGTTTGGCTTCCTCTATGATGTTGTCGGCCGGGTCTTTTGTTACGGCACCGAATGGGAAAATAACCGTTTCTAGAATTTCTTCATTGTGGGACGCAAACTCATCGCATATGATTACCTGGGCGCGTAACCCTCTAATTGTTTCACCATCGCCTACCGGGATGCCTGTAATCTTGCTTTTGCCTACTATTACGTCAACCTTGTCATTACCGAAGTGCGGCCCCTGTCTATCATACTTGCTGTACTCATACCGGATGATGGGAGACTGATTCCAAATACGCTGACAATGTTCCCATACTAGCTTGGATTGACGAAAGACGCTACCGGCAATAACAATTTGAATGCCCGGCTCAAAGACGGCCTTAAGTAGAGCATACAGACCCAATAGGAATGTTTTGCCGCCTCCACGAGTCATAACGACCATAGGGGACTTATACTTGAACAGGGTTTGCAAGAATACGATTTGGAAGACGGCTAATTTAATTCCAAATAAGTATTCGCACGCTAGATAGATGTGTTCGGGGTCTTTAAAGATTGAGAGGTAGAATAGGTCCGGCCGCTCTATATCTTTCTTGGCGTCCGGGTACATAATGGGTTCGGTCTTAATTTTAGTGACGTCACCTAGTCCCAGGTGTACGTACTCTAAGTTCTCCATGATAGCATGTTGGAATTTGGCGCTTTTGGCTTTAGGCAACGGGCACAACCTTTTCGGAAATTCTCTTTATGATACTATAGGCGGTATCCTTACTGTATCGACCCGCGAATATGAGTTTAGTAGGGTAGTCCCGCTCTATCTCCATTAGCTTACAAAGTATCTGTTTGTAGTCCATTCTAAGCAAGTGCCACTTATGGCGGGGTATACCTGAGCTATTTGGGAATGTGAAAATGTCCTCAAAGGAGAACTCCATAACAATGAAGCCGTATTGAAATTCGCGTAGCCTCTCTAGCTCGCGGTAAAATCTCTTTTCTACGATATTGTTGTAAATCTCACTTAAGGATAGTTTCCGCTCAATGGTGAAAACGCTTTCCAACCCTCTAATGGTATAATCCCCGGTATCTAACTTGACCGTCTCAGTCCCTAAGCAGTCTTTGTCCGGCTCAAATGTCCAGCCGAAGCGCTCCTTTTCGCGCGTGTCACGTAGGACTTTAAACTTCCCCACTGGGCAGCCCCTTTCGACGCTCATTCTCTTCTATGAGTTTCTTGTATAACTTAGTGCGTTTGTCTACCCGGTCGCATTCCGTAATATCCCCGTTCGCTATACGGATTAGCCTCTGTATGTCGAATACCGATATACCACTTTTGCGATTAACAATATCTAAGAATAGGGCCTCATACTCTTCCTCGCGGCCCCAAACCATATCGTGGTGTTTTTTGCAAAGCGTTATCCCATTAGACACCACAAACCGCAGGCTTTCATGGACGGCCCACTTCTTAATGTGGTGCGCGTTAAGTAGCTTGTGTGAGCCACAATTCGGATACTGGCACTGGAATTTGTCTCTAACGTAAACAGACTTACGCCATTTGATGTAGAGGGGGTCGTCGAAGTCCCGCTTATTCGGCACTGTTGGGTTCTATCTGGGTTAAAGGGGGTTGGGCTTCCACTGGCGTTGGAGACAGCGGCGAAGGAAGTATAGGGGCATCGGGAGAGGAAGGGGCTAGACGCGGTACGGAAATCTCCGTCACAGCTATGGGGGTTTCGTCAGTTAGTAGAATGTGGTCCACAGTACCATCAGCAAACTTATACTCCTGCATCAACTTGGCCTTTTCTTTCTTAACCGCTTTCTCTATAAGAGTGGCGCGGCGCGAGTCGTGGGCCTGTACCTCTTCCTGCTTTAAGTACTCCACTAAGTCTTGGAATGTATCGCCGGGCCGCTCTATCTTCTCTAAGCGTTGATTACGAGTGGCTTTTAAGTCCGACAATAACTTAGAGTGTTTATCGAGATAGCCGTTAAAGTCCCGGCTTAAGTCCCTAACGCCGGCCTCTAGACTACGCATTTGTGTGGTAAAATTTTCAACGATAGTTTGGTGTTCTAGTATGGCTTTAGAGTCGGTTTCGTCAATCCCTACATCCATAATCATCGCGCGGGCGTTTTCTATACGGTCCCGCTCTAATGTCATCTTCTGCTTATCTATTAGGATGCGGTCCATTAAGATTGATAACTGAATAACCTTAAGGATTTGCTGCTTCTCAGTGGCATCAACACTATTATTGAATTGGGCTACTATACTAGCATATTCAAGTTTGAATTTGTCTAGCTCTACCTTATTGAATTGTTGTTTGAGGATTTCCCAGTCGGCTTCTCTAGTCAAGTCCCGTATTAAGTCTACCTTCTCATTGCCTTTGGTGACTAACTTATCCTTGTAGGAGATGATAGTTTCGATAGGGCGATTTAGAAATGTGGCCATTTCGCGGGCACTAACCTCTTGGTAGTTGTCCCGGATGTAGTCTTGCTCTTCCAGAGAAAGCCGGCCGGTCCTCATACCATTGGCTGAGAGGACGGCATCAGGCTTACTACGGTATCGAACCTGCTTCTTGGGGGGTTTGGTTTCTTTAGCCTTCTTGGGCTTCTTCGGACTTTCCGACATTCAGTATAATCTCTTTCAACTTCTCTATTAGTTTGTCACGGCGGCTCTTCGGGATAACCACGCCGGACTTAAACTTAATGTAGTCTGAGCGGTACTCAATAGGTAGCTCGACATCAACCCGCTCAAACAACTCTTGTAGGTCCAGCTTAGTATCCAAATTGTAGTTTTGTGCTATCTGAATATTGCCGTCTTCATCTAAGTTAGTGATATCCGTAGGATTCATAATGTTGTGGGCGGCGGCTGACTTCTTACAGTATGCGGCCCACTTGTCGCAGTTGTCTTTGTTCAGTACCAACAAACATTGGTTTTCACTCTGTTCGTAGTGCTCGTCAAAAAATTCACAATTAGTACAGGGGGCCTCTGGCTTCTTGGCTGTATCCCGCTTAAGGTTGATTAGGCGGTTTCGGATGTGGACATGAAGGAAGTTCTTAAGGGGCCGCGTCCGGTCGTACTTACGTAAACCTTTGAGGGCGGCCATGCGGGCCTCTTGCTTAACATCCTCGATTTCTAAGTACCCAAACTTGAACTTAGGCGCAACCATGTTAACGACCTCTTCGATATCGGCCCAAATCTCTGGGGTGATTTCGAATGGTTCGTCTAACGCCTCAATAAATGAACTCTCTAATAGTCTGGTCATGTATACGTAATTCCTCCTGTTTGCCGCTGGCGTCTTCCATTATAATACGGCCGCCGCTCCTGTATACTGTAATAATCTTAGTAAGTAAGTCAGACATGAAGGCTACTAACTGCCCCATCTCTTTAAGCCTGAATGTGGCTTGCAGCCCAACCAGCTTTTCAACCGTCTTCCGTGTCAGGGCAAACCTCAGTTGATTTATCATCGGTGGCCCCCTCTTTAAGTAGTTGCTCTAAATCCCCATCGGTTTCCAAAAGGTCGGCCTTCGCGCGAGCTAGTGACTCTTTGGATTCTTTAACGGTCAGCTTTGCTTTAAGCCTCGTAACCTTTTTGTCTGTCTTGTTTTGCTCAGTCATTTAAAACCCTAGCTTATTAGTACACGCTCTATCTAATTATACCTTTGTTTGTGGTGTAAACTAAAGTATGAATAAGACTTGGACGGATGAAGACGTTACCTACTTACGCCTGAACGCGCATAAGCCCGACCCCGAAATCGCCGCCACACTGGGCAAGTCGAAACGGGCCGTGGAAAATAAACGTCAGAGGATGGGGATAAGTAAGAATGGGGGAAGAGGGGCGCGTGAGGTGCGAATGGACGTCTTCAAACTAGCGGAATGTAGGCTTATAATCCAGTCATAAATTGTGAAATTAGAGCTAAAACCAGCCTTAAATCAATACTAAGATAGCAAAAATAGTGAAATAAAGTGATAAAATGAAACGAAATATATAAAAAATCTCATTTCGAACCTTGTTCTTCGGGTTTAAATTCAATATTGTATCACTAGTTTCATGTTTCACCTACTATAGTTAATCTTCTTACGCTAACCGCGCGATAGCTGATTGGTAGTTGTAGCCGTTAGAATGTCCTCTCGCGGCGGACGGCCGGAAAACGTATAGTCAACATATTGGAGGTTTAATCCTATATACTGCCCTTATACCCCTCTCGCTGCTTATCTTATCGTTTTCTATTCGGGGGGAAGTATACAACACAAGAATTTTACTTACCGCTTAGCGTTAATGGGACTTCAAACACGATTGAACAACAAGGAAAATGGATACCCCAAGTTTGAGACCAAAATAGTAGAAGTGCCGGTAAACCCGTCTGGAGCACTCGCACAGCTTAACAATGAGAGCCTGTACCGAAAACCCGGCGGCTTTTATGAAATGATATTGTTCAGGCGGGAGGTTGACCGTCGCCACCGTTGTCGCCCCATTTGAAAACGACAACACAATAGTTGGGAGGGGCATCAAAAGAAAGGTTTCTCTTGACGACTAGCCTAACTCTAAGACTAGATTACGAGTTGTCACCTGTTACCCGACCGCTATTGCTCGACCGGTTGGCATGTCTGAGGGTGTTTCCGCCCTCATAATATTATAGCCTTTTTTATTTTGGAATATGACGGTTTGATGCACCATTTAATGAGAAATTCTCTAAATCTCGCAAATAATCACCGGCCAGTAACCATACTAGCCTACTAGCCTTTAAGCCCCTACCTTAAATTTTTACCCACGTAATACGGCGTTGTAACTTTTCCGCCCGAAACCTCGATTTTGATTTGACTATGCGCCCCAAAAGTGCTATACTGATGGTGGCAGGCGAGAGTTGGCCGCAATCGTGGGAGTTTGCGGCTGACTTGGCGGGGGATAGGCTAGTGGCGACCAGCCGAATACCCGCCAGACCGAGAAGCGGCCCGTTAGCTTTAAGAAGGCACATTTGCGGAAATTGTAGCTGGACGGGGCTAGCGGGCTGCTTTCTCTCTTGGAGGTTTGGTAATGGAACGCTCTAAGGC
>OFRG01000830.1_pt1 | contig 10522 bp, 8 predicted proteins | sample 1543071 | NCBI WGS metagenome assembly OFRG01 (sample SAMN07774222, study PRJEB24372) | wastewater metagenome | isolation source: WWTP Verbania (Effluent) | place: Italy: Verbania | collected 2015-12 | reverse complement strand
CGTTGCGTACCTGCGCGCCGATAAGGATGGCAACCCCATTTGGTCTGAAGACTGCGTCTGCCAAGACCCTGTGTACCCATCCGATCCAGACGGCTCCGATGCCGACAGCGTGAGCATGCCGCTTGTTCGCCTGTCCGATGTCATTGCAGCCCTCACCTCTCCCGCCGCGCGGCCCGAGCAAGCGGGCCCTGACCACAAGTTCAAGAACTTCCACCGACTTCTGTGCGAACGATTCGGGTACACGCATGATGAGCGTGATTGGATGCGCGATCAGATTTCGCTGATTGAGCACATCGCCAAAAAGCTGCCCCCGCAGGCGTTGACGGATGAGCAGACTCAAGCCGCTGTTGATGCATGGTTCGACGAATATCAAAAGGACGGCGCCACGTTCAAGACGAGGATGCAAGCAGCAATTTCCGCAGCCCTCGCGCAGCAGGCAGCGCAGGCACCATGCGGCACCGTGACAGCCTACGAGGACTCCACCGGCCAGCACTACCAGTTCACACCATCGTGGGGATGGGTAGGCACTCGACGGTTTGACGTGTTTGAGGCGCCCCCAGCGCAGGCACAGCAGCCCTCAACTCACTGGACTGAGCGCGAGCCGGTGCGCCTGGCTGCCTCCCGTGTTGGGCGCGTCTACTTGGCTGGGCCGATGACAGGATATGCCGAGTTCAATTTCCCCGCCTTCAATGCTGAGGCAGCCATGCTGCGCGGCCAGGGCCTGTCTGTGCTCAATCCCGCCGAACACGGCATTGTGGATGGCGCTGAGTGGGCAGACTACTTGCGCCACGACATCGCGGGGCTTGCCTCGTGTGAGCGCATCCACTTGCTGCGCGGCTGGGAGAAGTCGAAGGGCGCTCAACTAGAGGTGACGATCGCTCAGGCCCTTGGCATGCAGATCACGCATCAGGAGGGCGCAGAGCCAGCCCATGCCGCGCAGTCTGATCCGGTGAAGCCCCTGTTTGCCTCCAAGGTCGCTGCACGCAAGTGGTCCGAATTGCAAGAGGCCGGCGCACGCATGCAGTCCATCGCATTCGATGGGCACAAGTCCGGCCAGCCTGGCACGATTGACCCGTGGGGCGTTGTGCGATGGGGAGAGCAGGCCGCGCAGGGTGCGGGTGAGGTGGTGGCGTGGCAGCACCAGAAGCCCATCGAGGGGCCGACAGGGGAAATTGAGGGCTACACAGATTGGATGGACGGTGACGGCTCGCCATGGTGGCCTCGCCGCGCTCTCTACACCCACCCCACACCACCCCCAGCGCAACCCGCGCCGGTAGTGCCGGATGTGCAGCGTGAGATTGCCGACGCACTGGCTCTGTTCCCTGTCGATCTTGAAAGTAAGACGTTTCGCGTGAACGTCTACAACCAAAGCCAAGTTATTGAAGCTGATGGCGACACGCAGTTTTTCAGCAAGAAGAAAGTCATGGCCTTGCTCGAAAAGTTGCACGGACATCTCACAGCCGCCGCCACCCCCACGCCCCCAGCGCAGGCAGCGGCAGATGCGCGGGATGCGGAGCGGTATCGGATGGTGCGGCGCGGCCAGCATTGGAGCGTGATCACCGGCATCGGGGATACGCTGCGCGGCGAGGATCTTGACGCGGCAATCGACGCAGTCAGCGTGGGCCAGCGTTAGGCGGGTGGTTTAGCGCGCTTGATGACCGAACGCAACCATTCAAGGCCGAGCGATTGATTCAGAGCCGGGCGAAGCCTGGCGGAAAGGTGAGAGATGAAAGAACTGATCGGGAAGACCATCACGGCACTGCGCGTGAATGAAGACCAAAGCATTTTGGCCTTTGACCACCAAGACGGCAGCAGCACCAGCTATCAGACCGATGGCGATTGCTGCTCAGAAACATGGTTTGCCGACATCACCGGCATTTCCGCCCTGATCGGTGGGACGGTGGCCGAAGTTGCCGAAGTTGAAATGCAGTCCATTGATGACGGACGCACGCGCCAAGACGAGGACGAGTTTTATGGCGTCAAGCTGCGTACCGACAAGGGCATTGCGGACATCGTGTACCGCAACAGCAGCAACGGATATTACGGCGGCAGCATCCACCTGTATCAGCACACCTTGCCCGAGAACATGACCAGCATCACGGATGACTGGAGGGCCTAACCTCATATAGGGGACACCAGAGTCCCCTAACTCGGAAATCACGGAGTTTTACGACATGACCACCACACCACAATCCGCGCTGCTGAGCCGCATGGATGTTTATTTATCTGGCAAATCATGCGAGGCCACGGCCATCATCAAGGATGCACGCGACCTGCTCGCCAAGCTCCAAGCCACGCAAGCAGAGCCGGTGCAGGAGGGGGAGTTGCCTGCGTTGCCTCATGACGGGTGGCCTGCTCGCTTTCGTTGCGATAGCTGTGACGGTAATGGAGAGATCGGTGAACTGATCAGCATGGGGCATTTCCAGCCACCTGAACGGCAGACATGCCCGGACTGCGGCGGCCGTGGGTGGTCGGATGAGGGGCCGGCATTCAACGCTGACCATATGCGCGACTACGCCCGAGCCGCCCTCTCAGCGCGCAAGCCGTTGAACAGCGCTCAGATCCGTGGGATGGCGATACAAGAACAATTCTTGCTGGTCTGTGACAGTCTGGAAGACTTGACTTGCATCGTGCGAGAAGTTGAACGCGCACACGGCATGGAGGTGAAGCCGTGAGCAAACCGTTCACGCCCCGGCCCTACCAGGGGCACATCATCGGCCACATCCTGGACGTGGACCGGTGCGCGGTGTGGGCGGGCATGGGCATGGGCAAGACCAGCAGCACCCTGTCCGCGATCCGGGACCTGCAAATGGTTGAGTCCAACCCCGTGCTGGTGCTCGCCCCCAAGCGTGTGGCCATGTCCACCTGGCCCGATGAGGCGCGCAAGTGGGACCACCTGGCCGGCATGCAGATCATGCCCGTGGTGGGGTCTGCCGATGAGCGGCGCCTGGCCCTCAAGCACGACGCGCCCGTCTACACCACGAACTACGAAAACCTCGAATGGCTGGTCGATCACCTCGGCGACCGCTGGCCCTTTGAGACCGTGATCGCGGACGAGGCCACACGCCTGAAGTCCTTCCGCCTGCGCCAGGGTGGTGTGCGCGCCCGCGCCCTGGGCAAGGTGGCCCACACCAAGGTCAAGCGGTTCGTGGAGTTGACCGGCACGCCCTCGCCCAACGGCCTGCACGACCTGTGGGGACAGACGTGGTTTCTGGACGCAGGCGCCCGGCTCGGGCGCACGTTCGACGCGTTCAATAAACGGTGGTTCAGGCCCGCGCCCGACGGCTTTGGCACCCTCCCCTTCGACCACTCACAAGGCGAGATCCAGGCCAAGCTGCGCGACTTGTGCCTGACCGTCGAGGCGAAAGACTGGTTCGACCTGCGCGACCCCATCGTCACGAACATCTATGTGGACCTGCCCATCAAGGCCCGGCGCCTGTACCGGGATATGGAAAAGCAGATGTTCATGGAGATCGGCGAGCACAAGGTCGAGGCCTTCGGCGCAGCAGCTCGCACCATCAAGTGCTTGCAGATTGCCAACGGTGCGGCCTACGTGGGCGAGGACACCAGCAGGTGGGAAGAGGTGCACGACGCCAAACTGCAGGCCCTGGAGTCGATCATCGAGGAAGCGGGCGGCATGCCCGTGCTGGTGGCCTACCAGTTCAAGAGCGACCTGGCCCGCCTGCTCAAGGCCTTCAAAAAGGGCAAGCACCTCGACGCCGACCCGCAGACCATCCGCGACTGGAACGCAGGCAAGATCCCCGTGCTGTTCGCTCACCCGGCCAGTGCAGGCCACGGTCTGAACCTGCAAGACGGGGGCAACATACTGGCGTTTTTCGGGTTCGACTGGAACCTGGAAAACAGGCTGCAGATCATCGAACGGATCGGGCCCACGCGGCAAATGCAAGCGGGGCACGATCGCCCCATGTTCATCTACAACATCGTGGCCCGCGATACAGTGGACGAGTTGGTCCTCAAGCGGGTCGAAACCAAGCGCGAGGTGCAGGACCTCCTGCTCGAAGCCATGAAATTGAAAGGTATCAAATGAGCGCGAACTGTCCAGAGGTAAAGTTCCCCGAGCACCGGCTGTATCTGCCCGAGAAAGGCAACGCCCTTCCAAACACCGGGGCCGATCCCGCCGTCGCAGCAGCGTACGCCGCAGCCCAGGGTGTGGCGGGCCTTGATGTTGGCGTCAACGCGACCGAGGTGCACACCGCTGCCACTTTGGGCGAGGCCGCCGAGTACACAGGCGGCTCGGTCTCCTACTACAAGGTGCGCATTGGCAATTCGACCAGTGGCGTCGACGCGTACACCGCGGAGTGCAACGACATCATTGAAGCCCTGGGCATGAACTACGCCGAGGGCAACGCGTTCAAGGCGATATGGCGCCGCTGCGCAGCGCGCACCCTCGGACTGGCCAAAGCCGGGTACAAGGACGGTTTGTACGACGCCGAAAAAGTCGTGTTCTTTGGCGAGCGCATGGTCGCGCAGGAGAAAGCAAAGTGACAGACGCCAGCGGCAATTTCCGGTACGTGGTGCCCCGGGCCGGACTCGAACCCCGCTATGAAAGCAGCGCGCCGCGCGGGAGTGGCGCGGGACTACTTGCTCAGGTTCGCGATGGTGTCGTCCTTGGCGCGCGAGCTGCGCGTGGTGCCGAACTCGAAGCTGTAGATGTTGTCCAGGTAGCCCAGGAATCGGCCCAGCACCAGGGTCACGATGCCCTTGAGGTACTCATTGACCGCCGGGTCCTTCCACACGATCCACACCAGCGCGGCGATGGCCAGGACTGCCAGCAGGAACATGACGTCGGCCCGGTAGTTGCGCCGGCCCAGGGCCACGTCACGCTTGCGGGCGTCCTGCACGTCGGCCAGAAACGCCTTGTCGAGATCCACCTCTTTGTCGGCCATGGCCTGACGGAAAGCCAGCAGGGCCGAGGGGTCCACCTTCAGGGCGGCCAGGGCCTTGTCGCCGCTGTCCTGCCCCGTGGCCTGCTTGGCGATGTCGATCACTGCGGTGGCCGCCGCCTCGGCCTTGTCGCTGCCCGTGATCCACTTGAGAATGCCCGGCACGAACTGGGCCAGGGCAAACGCGGTGCTGATCGGTTCCATGGTCATGCGTCCTTGAGGTTTGCCGCAATGCGCTTGGCCCACCCACGGCTGAACACCGGCCAGCTTTTCAGGTCGGCCATCAGGTCCAGGCGGTGGCCGTTGAACCGGGCCAGCGCACGGGGCGCGGGCATGCCGTTGACGGCTTGCAAGGTAAGCGGCCCGAGCATCCCGTCGACCGTGACGTCGACCGCACGCTGCAGGTTCTTGATCGCGGCGACCGGGCCCGAGTTGACTGCCATGTCAAACAAGTCGAACTTGATGGCGTCGGGCACGGCACCACATCCCGCAGGGCCCCAATAGTCGTGTAGGTACAGCACCTTGGCACGGTCCAAGGTCATGGCCTTGATGTTCTCCAGGGGGTACGCCCTGCGCGACACGCCGAACTTGGTCTCGCCACCCGGATCGGCCGGGTTGTTGACGTACCCGCCTTCGTGGCCGATCAGCTTCTCGAACGCCTGGTCGAAGTTCATGGGGCGCCCTTCGTGGACAAGTGGGTCGCGACCCAGGTAATCACGCTCCCGAACGTGGCCGCCCCGCCGCCCAGCAGCATCATGAGCTTCCAGCCGCCCCGTGCTTCGGTCAGTGTGTTAGCCACACCGTCCAGCTTGACGCCCAGTGCCTGGATCATCGCCTTCAGCTCGCCGATCTCACGGCCTTGAGCCTCGACCTTGGTCTCCAGTACAGCGATCTGGATGTGCGCGTTTTGTAGGGCCTCTTGGTTCAGGGTGTTTTCAGGAGGCATGCGTTAAACCGTCCAGGAGATGACGGCGGCGTCGGTAAGCCCCGCCGTAGCCGCGTTGGTGAAATTCGCCGTTCGGCTACCGTCTTTGTAAACCGTGATGTTCCCGGTCAGGTAGTCGATAGAGACCAACCCCTGCGTGGCTTGATCTGCACCGTTGTTCTTGATCGGAACGGTTTGCGAAACCGTGGCGGATGGTCGATACTTCGTCGGAATGACCTCTCCAAACGTGAAGCTGGGCGTAGCTGTAGCCGTACCTGTGACGCTGGGCAGGGTCAGCGTGACCACAATGCCGTCCTTGGTCAACTTCCACGCTGCCGCCGTTGTGATCGCCCCGGTGCACGCCGTAGACGACCCCGCCACTTGATCGCCTGCAAGGCGATAGGTCTGCTGGTTGTGGCTTGCTGATCCCGATGCCCCAAGAGGGTACAGGCCGGTTACCTTGGTGTCGTCCGTGACTTGGTACGACATTGATGTGCATGTCCAGCCCGTAGAGACAACCGCATTTGTCGGCGTGTTTGCACTGGTCTTGATGCCATTGGTAAAGCGGGTGATATACGCGCCGCCACCAATAGTCACGCCGTCGGTGTAATCGACATCCAGGAATGAGCCTACGCCACCAGCATTGCGTCCACCCCACATGCCGCCGATGATAGAAATTTGAGGGGCCCCGGCGAGCGCCGATCCATCGCGACCAACGCGAACCATTGCGTTTGTGGCTTGGTTTGTGAGGGGTGCGTCCTCGCCATAGCAGCCAATCAACTGCCAGCCGTAGACCTCTTTGACAATGTTGATGCCGGTCGCTTCGTCTGTGTCTGTCGATGTCTTTGGCCAGCCAGCGCCCTCAAAAACCGTGCCCGTGAACCGAATGGAAATGTTTGCGCCAGTCGTCTGCACAAGAATGGGCGCATTACTGATGTAGCCGCCCCACCAGTTGTCAGTGGTTGCATTGCCACCAGCGTAAAGCACGGACTGGACGTAGTTGTCGGTGGAGTGAACAGCCTGGAATGTGTTTGAGTTCGTGGCGTAGCAGCGGATTCCCGTGCGGAAACCCTGAATGCGCAGGTTGGAAAACGTGGACTTGATGATGTTGTCGACGTTCAGGCCGATGTCACTGTTGCCTGTCGAGCTGGCCGAGTTGCCAATAACATGCAAGCCCGTGATCAGATAGCCATCCTTGCCCGTAGATGGCGACCCGGTTGGGTCCATGAAGTTGTCTTGCGCGGAAGGCTTAAACCAGATCGTGGTCCCCCCTTGATAGCCCATGTGCTTGTGATCGCCAGCAACCTGGGAGCGCACAGGCAACAGCATGGTGGACGTGACGAGGTAGCCATTGCCGTAAGCGCGTCCAGGGATGTAGCAGATCTTGCCAACCGATGCGGCGTATGTGATCGCAGCATTGAGCGCGGTTGTGTCGTCCGTTCCTGTGGTGCCGTTGTAGTCACCCACCGCGCCATCGCTGACGCCGACAATAGGAGCGGTGGCCAGAATTGCCGACTCTCGGCAGAACCATCCGAGGGTGCCTACTGCATAGTTCAGCGATTGGTCTAGTCCTACAAGTGCCGCGCCCTTTGTGGCGCTTGTTCGGTCTGCAAGATCAGCGGCCAGCGCGCTCGCGCTTCCGCCTGACGTGTCCACCAGGGTGAAGCCTGCGCCCGTACTGTCAAACGCTAGGACACCGTAAGGCACCGGTGCAGGCAACGTGGCGTCAAACCCGGTGGGGGTGGACACCGCCAGCTTCAGGCTGCGGCCCACGGTTTCCTTGATCTGCTGCACCAGGATGGTCAAGCGGTCCAGGGCGTTGTTGAGCACGGCCGGGAAAAACCCGCCCAGGTTCGTGAACACCGCGGGCTGCGTGTCAGGCACCGCACTGGTCAGGGTCAGCGTGTAGGTGTCGGCCAGGGCAGCGGTCAGGGTGATGTAGCCGCCAGGGTCCACATCCTGGTTCGCGTTGCGGGTGACCGAGTAGTCCGTGGTCAGCACCAGGGTGGACTCGGTCCCGGTGGCGATCACTGCGCGGGTCACCACCAGGTCAGAGTCGGCGAACACCTTGAAGCCAAACGTGTACTGAACGTCCGTGTTATTCCCGGTGTACGGGCCGGCCTTGCGCGGTGTGTTCGTGACGGACATGGGCGGTGCTCCTGAATGCCGCAAGTCTCAGGGTCGGCATCCAGGGCATGTGCACGCGCCTAGGGCTTTTGGTAACCGAACACCAGGGCGCCGGGGTTCTGCGTTTCCCCCTCGCTCAGGGCCTCGGCGCCGGTGATCGTGCGGTTCACCTGCGCCGCTGGCAGCCCAAACAGATCGCCCACCACGTTGACCGCCGCTTTGCGGAACGGGTCGTCCAGTTCACCCTGGCTTACCTGCTTGCCCAGGTTGTAGGTGTCAGAGATCAGGCGCGTGCCAGCGGGGCCGCTGTAGTCACGCGAGTGTTCGACCAGGCCCAAGGTGGACTTGGCCGCTTCGCCGAACTCCCGGGCCACGACCATCAAGCCGAACAGGTAGCCGATCTGCTCGGCCAGCAGCTTCTTGAGCGCCTTGTCCCACTCGTCCCAGTCCCCGGAATCGCCCGGTGTCAGGGCGTCCTTGAGGATGGCGCCCAGCACGGCCGGCACGGTGTAGAGCATCAGATAGTCGGCTGCCAGTTTGGCCTTTTTGGCGGGCGTGTCTGCCGTCATGGTCTTAGCCACGCCTGCATTCAATGCCGTGTTCATGAACGAATAGAACACCGTAAACAGTTTCTGAGCAGGGCCCCCGCGCTCGATGGCGGCCAGGTCCTTTGTCTGCCCGCCGCCTTGTGCGTCGATCACTGCCTGGTCGGCCAGGGCGATGGCGCGGTCCTCGGTGTTGCCTTCACTGATGGCTTTCTCATACGCCCCCAGCCACGTGGGGGTGTCCACCATTTGCTGGGCGCGCATCATCAAGAAGTAAGCGGACCCGCCGATCGCGGTGCGGATCGGGTGCTCGCCCTCGACCTGGTTGCGCAGCTCGTTCAATTCCCGGAACCGGGTGCGTGAACGGTTCGCCATGAACGCCGACTTGCTGTTCACCTCGCGCGCTTTGGCAACCGGGCTGGCCACGTACTGCGCCATGCCCTTGCCCACCCACTTGGCGCCCACGCGCACGATGGACTGGGTCAGGCCCAGGGGCTGCATGGCCGCCGACATGACGTTAAAGCCCAGGCCCGCGATGCTGACCCCATGGCGCAGCCGGCCCAGGGCGCTGTCCAGTTCGGCCTGCAGGCCCTGCTCACCTGTAGCCACGTCGGCCACCCAGGTCTTGAACTGGCGCACGACCTCGGGGCCATAGTGCTCACGGATGGCCCCGTCGATCTTGTCGCTGCGCAGGATCTTGTTGGCGTCGATCAGCCACTCGTGCCATGCCAGGTCGTGGATCACGTCGTTCACGCCCGAGTACACGCCCTGCAGCGAGTACAGCAGGGGGCGCCCGTTGACCTCGGCCACTCGCGCCTTGGTGAAGCCCCGGCGCGTCGTGGCCGAGGTGTAGGCGCCTTGCAGCTGCCGCTTGGCTGCCTCGGCGTCATTGTGCTGCTCGGCCCGGTTGCTGGCCAGGGGGTCGTACTTGATGGGGTAGTACCCGCCGCGCATGCTGACGGTCACACCCTCGGACGACTGGATCGCGAACGGCATGGCCTCGACCCACTCGGGTTCCTTGCCATAGATGCGTTTCTCCTTGGCGCCGATCAGGGGACGGTAGCTCTCGAAGTGGTCCCACACGGCTTGCACCGTGGCCCAGTCGGATGCGCTCAGGGTCTGCACCACAGGCATCACCTGCTGGATGGTCCACCCCTCGCCGCCCAACATGCGCTGGATGTTGGCCTCGTTGCCCATGTTCAGGGCCATGGCGAGCACCTGCTCGCGGTTCATCGAGCGTTTGATCGAGGCGAAGTACTGGCCTTTGCCGTGCATCTTGCCGCCCTTGAGAACGGGCTGCAGGATCTCGTACAGCTTTTGCGTGGCCTCGGCGCGCATGGTGGTCTCCATGTCGCCCCGGTCGTTGGCCGTGCGGATCAGGTACTCCCACAGTGGGCCGCCGTCCAGCCCGCCGTCCATCACGCGGGCGTAGGTCGCCGCCTTGATGTGGGCTGCACCAAAGTCCCGCATCACCTTGAGCAAGCGGCCCAGGGCATCGGCGGGGGTGCGGGTGTTGGCCGTGCGGTCGCCGGCGTGCAGCACGATCGAGTCGTGGATCTCGTCGCGCACCTCGGCGAACTCGCGGGCCGCCTTGGCGGTCAGCAGTTTGTTTTTGTTGCGGCCCAGCTTCTCGATCTGGCGCACCGTGTCGCGCAGGCCGCGCAACTCTTCGACGGTCATGTCCTTGTAGGACTTGCGCAGTGCTTCGTTCAGCAGTTCGGGCGGGATGTCGGGCTCCATGCCTTGCTCGCGTTGCGACTCGACCCACTCCACCAGGGTCTTGCGCTTGTCGATCGCCTTGAGGCTGGCAGGGGCCAGGTCAAAGCGCACCAGCAGGGCGTCGATCTGGTCCATGTACTCGGCGTCGATGCCCTTGGGCCGCTTCTCGTCGAACTTGCGCAAGTACTTGACGGTCTTGTCCATCTCGTCCTGTGCGTTCATCGTGGCCTTGGCCGCCTGCAGGTTGATGATCTGGTGGCGCTTTTCGGCCAGGGCGTCCTCGGTCTTGCCGGCCAGCATGG